>MKWU01001976.1_pt1 | contig 32798 bp, 28 predicted proteins | sample 809101 | NCBI WGS metagenome assembly MKWU01 (sample SAMN05860141, study PRJNA318959) | sponge metagenome | host: Aplysina aerophoba | place: Slovenia: Piran, Adriatic Sea, Gulf of Piran | collected 2013-05-07
AGTCCAACGCCCGCAGCAGACGCATCACCGTCTCCATGCCCGGGTTGGCAAGGCTGGACTCGATAGTCGAGATCTGCGGACGCGAAACATTCGCCGCCACGCCCAACTCGGCTTGGGTCATCCCCCGCGAACGTCTCGCAGTGCGGATCGCTTGGCCCAACCTCCCGCACGAGGATATTCCAGTGATAGCTTTGAGGTCCGGCTGCATGGCTCGCTCCTCTGTATCCGATAGCCGACAATTGCTATGTCCTGCACATTGTAGCCTATCCAATACACGTCTAGTACGAGAATGTTCGCCGCAGGACTCGACCCAGGGGTTCTGCCAAGGTGATCCCGCGTCTATGTAACTGGTCTTCGTGCAGGTGAACCGGCATCAGCGGCGCAAAGCGTTACGCGATGACCGCACCCTCACCCAACAGCCGATCAGACTCCCGCAACTTGCACACAGTCTGCTCAGGCGTATGCCTCCTGTGCTTCGCCATAATCGTGATCCTCCGTCCGTCCAGCATTACTGCACAACGGACTCACACAACAAGCGAACCAAACCAAGAGGGGCAGGTCAAACGGTCGATGGTTGGCGCAGCCACAGGTTCGTTCAGCGTCGCCAGCGTTCCACGGCTGGTATTGTGACGGCTATGGTGTCGACTGGAGCGGTTGCGCACACAACAGAACCCGCCGCCGCGCCCAGCGTCGAGGTTGCGGCTCCCGGTGACACACCGCGGGATGTTCCGGTGTGCTGGACGCGTGGCGGGCTCACGGTCACGTCGCTGCGAGACGAGTTCAACGCCCCCGATTGGGAACCGAGAGGGCAGTTCCGGGCGCTGAAGCAGTTCGTCATGAACTGGAACAACTGGCCGTCCCAGTCGGACCGGGCGGCGATGCTCGACGGTCCGCCTCCAGACGACATGCCAATCGAGCAGCGGGCTCGGATAGCAGCGGTCGTGCATTGTCTGTGTGAACGCGACGGGCATCCGATACCGGACTGGGTTGCCGACAAGAGAGCGCCGCGCCGCGGCGGGGTGCTGCTCATTGCTGACAGGCACTATCGCAACAGGTACGGCTACGCCGACGGGTTCACGCGTCTCGTCAAACGAGCCACCCCCAGAACAGCCCGCGGCCACCGCGTGTTCTTTGAGGCGGCGCTGCTGGACTCTCGCTGATGGCGGGCTGGAGCGACCCCAGTGACAGGCTTGATGCTCAACGACTTGCAGAGTTGTTCAGGGAAGTGGATTGGCAACTAGAGGGACTTCGAGCACCGGGCACGCCGCCGCTGACGATTGTTGTGTGCGGGGAGGGGGGGCAACTATGTGCTATCAGATAGCTTGGCGCGGACCCGGCGATGTAGACATTATGTATCCGCCGATGCCTCCCGAACTGAGCGAAGCGGTCAGAGCCGTGGCACGGCGCAGGCACCTAAGTGCTGGCTGGATGAACGACGGGCCTGCACAGTTCGCTCCGTATGGGCATCATGTGGCATTGAGAACCTTTTATCCGGGGGAGCATCTCACGGTGCGCGCACCAGACAACCGGTTTCTGCTGGGAATGAAAGTACACGCGGCACGAGAAGATGACGCTGCGGACACGATATGGCTGATGAACGATACGGGATTGCATCGCCGGGCCGATTTGCACGACATGGCCCAGGTGGTGAGCGGATCTCTTGGTGAGGTATGGAAACCCAGCCGCGTTCAAAAGAGGTTGGTGCGGAGATGCAGGAGAGAACAACGACGTGACGCTCGGGAAGCCAGGAGAGTTCAACGAAAGGCAGCCCGCACCGCTGACGCGCCGCAAACTGGTTAAACAGACCCGTTCGACGGAGAACCCAGCGGCACGGCAAGCTCTATCGGTTCGGTTGCTGACCTTTCACCGGCCATTATGGCCGACTTGTCGCAACCACCGATGGAGACCCCCCGGTTGCGAGCCGGACTTCAAGATTTTGTGATGTACCAGGCACACACGCCAAGTCAGTCTGTGCAGCCTCGGGGCTTGGTAGACGGAACGGGGTCCTTTGCTCGGCGGAGTTTGTGCATGCGGAGAGATCGATGCCATAGGATTCGTCGGCGCACCTTGGGGGTCCGGTCACGCAGACACGCGCCCCAACGACAGTTGGCCAAGTCCGCTGACACGACTTGACGGCCCGTCCGGCCCCTTCGTCCTATGCAGCGCCAACGGACATGTCACATCGTGGCCCGCTGACCCAGAGACCGGGGTCATCGACGCCGACGAACTAGTTCTCGATCGCGACGGCCTCGGTCGGTACGCCAAGCTCGACGGCGATGGGTTCGTAGAGGTCCACGCCCGTTGCCGCCGTCTTGAGCGAGACGAGGAGGCTGTAGCGGACGGGGAGGTCGACTCGGTCCTCGCGCTTGCTGTTCTTCCACCACCCCCCGACGGCATGTACGGCGAGGTTGCATCCGGTTGCGGCAAGCTCTGTGCCGTGTCCGAGCCAGATGTCTTGATGGAGTGACCCGCGATGGCGTTGTTGCGTCCCGAGGACCCATTGGTCTTGATCCGAGTTCGATCGAGACCCGCCTTCTTCGTCGCGGGCCCGTCGATTGATCCGCTGGAGGAAGTCGGAGGGCAGTTCCAGGGGCCTTTGGAGCTCGAAGCGTAGGCCATGTGATGGGTAGGCGTATCGTTGGCGCCATCCGCGACGAGATGCAGATGGCTCGATGAAGTAGGACAGCGTGACGCGGAGCTCAACATCGGCTTCGCCGATCTCCTCGAGAACCTTGCCTGGCCACGGGAGCTGATGGAGCCGGAAGGTGCGCATCTGGTGGTCTGGGCCGGTGAACGGGGTGAAGGTGTCCTGGACGACCATGGTGACCGCGTTCTTCGCGGAGCGTTCGACCGCCTCGGTGGTCGGTACGCCCCAGCCGTAGCGGCGGAGCATTCTCGCTTTGTTTTCCTTCTTCTCAGCTGCCGAGACGCGGGCGTGCATCGCGGGGGTCCACTCGGCCGCGTGTGGGAGGAGCCCGCGGATGGTCTCCGGCCAGTAGCTGGGATACATCGCCATGGCACGGGCCGCGAGCCGCGCCGCTTGTGCTGTTGCTGCGCTGGTGGCGTTGGCGGAAGCAAGCGACGCGTCGTCGCGTCGCCCTGTGGTCAGTACCGACACGGACGGGTGGCTGGTGTGGAAGTCGCCGGCACCGTCGGTCAGAAAGTTGCCGCCCTCCATACAGATGTCCGGTCGAATTGGCCACTGGGCCTTTGCGCCAACCGCGAGCAGGCTGGTCCTGCTGTGCGGTGAGAGCTCTCCATCGTCGGCGAGCGCAGACCAGCCCTGAAAACCGGGGTCGGCCGGCACCTGCGTCAGTTCCGTGTGGGCACCAACCACGAGCGCGTTCCACGCCTGAGCTGGATCCTCGACTGGCGAGACATCACACAGACTCAGATAGTCCTCCGCAAAGCCCTCCCGGATATTGCCGGCGGACACGACGAACAGCCGCTTGGCGTTGTCGTCGGGAGTGCCGAGCAGGTCCACGCCATCGGGGCTCGCTCCGATGCCGGTACCGACGGCCAGCGCGTCGACCGATGCGGACCAGATCGACGGTTCGCCCGGACGATCTGGTTCGCTGGTGACGGCGAGGCAGAAGGCTCGTCGGCGCTCCGCGGCGACTTCCGGCGTTGCCGTGGCGAGCGCGGTCACCACCCCGTAAGACGGAGGAGCGTGGATGTGCGCAGGCGAGTCGGGAACGTGAAACCTCACCGATTCGAGCCGATGGGCGAGTTTCACCGAACCCGTGCCCGCGAGGACCTCGCCGAGCGGACCGAACAGCGCCAGGCCAGCCATCTTGGTCCCGTGGCCGTCGCTATCCCCCGTCATGTCGTCGCCGAACACCGTGTGCATGTCCTCGGCGCGCAACGAGTCGGCCAGCAGCACGTGGCTCCGGCGCACGCCGGTATCGAGCAGACAAACCGCAACCGCGTCATCATCGGCAGGGGAGAATCGCTCCACGAAGTCCTCGACGTACTCGGCCTGCTCTTGGAGCGAGAGGTCCGAGATCGTGTCGATGAGCTGGGGGCGGCGGATCTCGGCAACCGGAACTGCGGTGACCGGCAACAGGTCGAGGTCCTTCCATTCGGCTTCAATCCACTGGGTTTGCACCGCCCGGTCAAGCTCGTTCGAGACTCGCCGACCATGCGCGGCGCGGTCCTCAACCGGCCGCACCTTGAAGTCGCCCTGGCCCTTTCGGGCGTACACGCGGTCATCGACGTAGCCCGCGACTACGAGGTGAGGATACGAGCCGTCGCGTTCAGGCACTGTTGGTACTGCTTCGCTCCTCTAGCGCCTTCACGAGTTGGGCAACTGAAAGCCGCTTCTTGCCAGCGAGTAGGCACCGTTTTGCGGCTGCCTCCGCCGCCTTTACGAGTTCGGCGTGACTAAGCCCGCCGACGTGCTTCTCGATGGTGGCCCACCCGGACCTCGGTGCGAGGCTTCCAAGCCGACCGCGAAGCACCTCGACTGATTCCTCCGGAGAAGGCAGCGAGTACGTCAGCACGAGATCGAATCGCCGGAAGAGTGCGTGGTCAAGAATCGAGCGGTGATTCGTGGCTGCTACCACGACGCTCTCCGGTCCGACGTTTTCGATGAAGAGCAGGAACGAGTTGAGAATCCGTCGGGCTTCGCCGACGTCGTTCCCGGCGCGGTCGCCGCCGAGCGCGTCGAACTCGTCGAAGAGGTAGACCGCTCGTTGCGATGCGACCGCGTCGAAGAGCACCCGAAGCTTTGAGCCGGTCTCGCCGAGATACTTCGAGAGGAGCCCGTCGAGTCGGGTGGTGAGCAGTGGTAGGTCGAGCTCGTGGGCGAGCACGCCCGCGGTCATCGTCTTGCCCGTACCGGGTGGGCCCTCGAGGAGAAGGCGATGCACCGGGTTGAAGCCTTGGTCCATAAGGGAATGACGCTGTCGCTGCTCCACAATGATGTGCTCTAGGGACTCGGTCAACTCCGATGGGACGACGAGATCGCGAAGGCTGGTCTCGGGGTAGGAAGCAACGACGAGGTCGGCGAGGTCGCCGCGAGGTTGCGCAATCGCGGTGACGCGGCTCGGCTTGATGTCGGCTTTGCCTTCGTTGACGAGCGACTTCACATCCGCGGCGAACTGGTGGTGTCCCTGCCGTGCTGCCTTGGCGGCGACTTGGAGCGCGACGGAGTAGAAGGCTTGGTCGTCACCGGCGCTGTGGCTCTTGACGAGTGCCTTGACGTGGTCCGCTGACGCCGCCATTCGCTCCTCCTTCGAATCAATCCTAGGGCGATTCCCGGTGTCCGACCAAGTACCTCGGAGATCCTCTCGGACGAAGCCCGATGCTGGTTTGCGGCACGCTGGCGCAGAGGATTCTTGACCTCGTTCGGTGCGCGCGCTGGGTGACGGTGTTGCCGGTCGCCACGAGCCAGAGCGGCAGGGCCGTGTTTGGGAGATCCCGATGGGGATGTGCCGCTGCGACGACCACGAGCAATACAGAACCGCCGACCACCTCTCACTCCTAGAGTGACTTGGGCCGTTTGGGCTGACCTTTCGTGGTGGAGCTAGGCGTTCTCGCCGGGTGGTTTCGGCGGCGAGGGGAAGTCCCAGAGACCGCCGAGTTGTGCCGATAGCTTGTTGGACGCGTCGCATACGAGCGCTGCGCACCGGTCGAGCCGCTCGTCATCAAGACGGCTCGCAGGGCCCGACAGCCCGATCGACGCTCGAATCCTCCCGCTGATGTCAACGACTGGTGAGGCAACGCACCGAACGCCGATACTGAGTTCTTCGAGGTCAACAGCGTACCCACGTTGAGCGGTTTGTTTCATTTCAACAACGAGGTCATCTCTGCAGGTGATGGTGTTGTCGGTGAAGGCTTCGAAGCCGCAGGCGTCGAGTAGCTGGTCGAGGACCTCGCCTGTGTCGCGGCAATAGAGTGCTTTGCCTGTCGAGGTTGCATGCACAACTACCGGGGCACCGATCTCTGTCTCCACCGTGACACGGCGGGCCAGCCTCTCACGGGCGATGTAGACGCCACCTGTCGGCGTCTTGTGCGCAAGGTGAACTGATTCCCCGGTGAGGTTGACGAGCTCGCGCATGAGCGGTCGTGCTTGGCTCACGATGTCCATGTTGCGTAGCAGCGCGCCCGCGAGCTGCACTACCCCTGCTGCCAGGCTGTAGCTCTTTGACTGTTCATGGCGGTGGACGTAGCCGCGGCTTTCGAGAACGGCAAGCAATCGATGCACGTTCCCCTTGTCTGCATCGACCAAGCGCGCCAGCTCGGACACTCCTACTGGGTGCGCGGCGCTGCTCAGCGCTTCAAGGACATCAAGTCCTGAGTTCAAAGCTCCGGCGACTCGTGGCTCCATCTCGTCACCTCAGACCATTCCGACGTCAACTGTTCGGTGTCCACGTTAGTGGGGTGGACAGTAGTGACTCGCGAACATCGTGCGACGGCCGACCTATGGGGGCGTCGAGGCTGACGGGATGACCGAGCTGAGCCGCCCGCTGAGCGCCAAGGGCAGCCGCAAGAACATCTCGTCCCTCCGCAAAGCCGAGAATGGGTGCGGCGTCTCTGAGACTGAGTGTGTCGAGCAAGCTGCTGGTTGCGCCGATGAACGACTGCTCCCAACCTGTCGGGCAGTCATAGGTCTTGACCTCACCGTTGGCGTTGCTGGCCACGGCGGGCGGGTCACCTATCTGGCCGTGACCACGGTTGACCCAGATCACGCCGCGTGTACCCGTGATCTCGAGACGATCGTCTTGTGCGTAGTGCTCTGTCTGTTGAATCAGGAGGTCCGCTGAGTGAACGACCTCCAGAGAACCAACTACTCCGTAGTCGAACCGCATCGACACCAAGGAGGGAGCGTCGAGTTATCGGCCCCCCACCTCGGTCGATCCAATCCAAGAGTGAAGTTCAACAGGCTGGCCCATGAAGAGCCAGGCGAGTGCGAATTTGTGGTGCCCATCGTCAAAGAGCAGCGGCCCGCCGCCGCATGATGCTGGGTCATGTCGCCACTGGCGGGCCGACTGGGGGATGGCCCAAGCGGAGGGGCTGTACCCACCGTTGCTCTTCAATCGAATGGCGAGCGCCTCGCGCCGATCAGCCCCGCGTCGACAAGTTCCACCGCTTTGAGGATCGGCGGGTAGAAGAGAAAGTTCTCGTAGAGGCGGACGACCTTCGGGGACGCGGATGCAGCGGCAATGAGGCGGTCAGCGTCGTGCAGATTCAGCGCCAGGGGTTTTTGCAGCGAGACGTGCAGATCGGCGGCGATCGCGCACGACGCGACCTCGAAATGCAGATGGTGCGGAACGATGATCTCGACGAGGTCTACCAACCCTGATCGCAAAGAGTCCGGTAGTCGTCGAAGATCGCAGCCTCGTCGAAACCCCACTTTCGAGCTATTGCTTGCGCGTGATCTCGATCGACATCACACAAGGCGACCACCGTCGCATCATCGCGCCCCCGGTAGCCAAGAATGTGGAGGTCCGAGATACGGCCACAACCGATGATTCCAACTCGGGTCATGTCTACCCCTTTACTGCGCTGGCCAAGAGCCCGCGCACGAAATGCTGCTGAAACACGATGAAAATCAAGACCGTCGGGACGCTGGCGATAACCGCGAGAGCGGCCTGGGTCCCGAAGGCGACCGTGAACTGGCCTTGTACGGCCAACAATCCCAGCATGACCGTGCGGACGTCATCGCCGGTCGTGAACACGAGTGGGTACAGAAAGTCGTTCCAGATGAAGGTGAACTGGAGGGTCGCCAGCGCCGCCAGAGCCGGACGGGCCAGAGGCAACATGGCGAACAGAATCATCGAAATGGCACTGGCTCGGCCCTGCTCGAGCTCTCGGAACAACACCCGATGCACTAGCAACGGCACCGTCTCGGTCTCGCGCGCAGGCCCGCCTGAGGTCATCGCGAAGACGAGGTCGAAGTTGCGCAGGGAGTTGATTGCGATGAGCGAGAGCACAACGGTCGTCACTGGCCGAAGCAGTGGAACCACGACCCGGGCGAACACTTGGAAGCGGGTCGCGCCATCAACTCTCGCCGCCTCCACAAGCTCATCGGGGACTGTGGTCAGACCAGCCAGGTACAAGATCATGGCGAGAACGGTCTGCTGCCACGCCCACGCGATGAACACGGCCCACAATGCGGTCGAGCGATCCGCGAGCCAGGCCCGCTCCAAAGTCTCAAGCCCACCGATAGAGCTTGCCCTCGTTCAACAACCCGTCGCCGGGCTCAAGTAGAGCGAAGGCGCCTTCTGGATTCGCCGCGTCTGCCGAGACGACCCAACCATCGATCGGCCCGAGTGCGGCGTTTTCGACTGCCGGGTCGATGACCGGGAAGTTGAAGAAGTCGTAATCGTCAAGGCGACCCCGGTGAGGACGGTTGGCTCATACCACCAGCCGTCGGCCAGCGTGAGTCGTCGGCCTCCGGCCATCAGAGTCGCGCCTTCGCGTGTTGCGGTGGCCACGAGGTCTTCCATTGCATCGACGCGCCGTTCGTTTTGGAGCGGCCCGAGATCACAGGAGCCATCTATGCCTGGCCCGATGGTAAGCGCCTTGGTCGTGTCGACGAAGTTCGTCACGAACGTGTCATGAATGCTCCTGGGCACGAGGAACCGGCTCGGGGAGATGCATACTTGGCCCGAGTTGCGGAACTTCCCGTTCGCGCAGTCCCGGCTGGCGCGTGCGGGATCGACGTCATCAAGCACGATGACCGGTGCATGACCGCCGAGCTCGAGCGAGACTGGATTCAGGCTTAGCGGTCACAGATCGATTCCGTGGCGAAGCGCCTGGGTATCGGCAACCCAAGGCCCGACGTTCCATCGTCCGAATGAATCAACGGAACCTTCCGGGGCAGTCCCGTAGTAGACGGGGACGTGGACCAGCCCAACGCCTCCCGCTCCATAGACACCGTCGAGCGCGCTGACCAACGCGCTGGCCGCGCCGTCGCCCGATGTCGCAGTCACGCCGTCGATAGCGGACGCCAGCGCGACATAGTCGATGGTCGCATCATCGTAGGTTGCATAGGCCGTGCCGTATTGGGCCTCTTGGAGAGCCGATATGGCACCCATTCGGCGGTTGTCGAGCACAATGATCATCCCCCGCGCCCCATGGACCATGCCGTCGACGAGTGCCTGCGGATTCATCAGGAACGAACCGTCCCCGACGACCGAGACAGAATACGGAGCGGCTGCGCTAAGTGCCGTCGAGAGCAGCGCTGATGTGCCAAACCCCATATAGCTTGCGCCGCCGTCGGTGAAGCTCTCTTCCGGTGCGGCGTCGCCGGCGATCTGGAACGCAGTCGCCTGCACGTCACCTGCGTCGTACCAACGAATGGCGTTCTTGTCTCGGGCCCAGTTCTCGATCGCGTGCAAAGCGGCGGCTTGGGAAAGCACGCCCCGCCCCCAGCGCGGATCCTTGAGCAATCTGGGGGCCACACGCACGCCCAGGTACTCGTCCCACCGTTCCCGAGCTACGCGACAGTCGTGCAACCATTGCGACGGCTGTCGGTCATCGCCAGCTTCCTGCTGATCTAGCTCATCGCAAAGCGCATCAATCGTATACTCAAGGTCACCGACAAGCGCGACGGTGTGAGCGTAGTGGGTCGCCGTTTCCGTGTCGGCGTTGATATTGACCACTCGCGAGACGTTCGGATATCCAGTGCGCGAGCAGTCGGATTGGCACACGGCCCGTGCCCCCAAGACGACCAGCGCGTCTGCGTGCTCCATCGCGAAGTTCCCAGAAATCGAGCCCTTGGATCCACCTACCAACATGTTTCGTGGGTGGTCGGGCGGCAACACGCCAATGGAGTTCGGAGTCAGGACCGCGACCGCATCAAGGCGATCAAGGAGGCGTCCGAGTTGCGGTCCGAGCGACGCAGCACCTCCACCGACCTTGACAACTACTCGGTCTTTGCCGACTAGCTCTCTTGCGGCTCGCATGGTCGCCGGCGGTGCCGCTGGTCCGCGTCGCACTGAACCTCCCGGCGGCAACCGACGCAGGTTGAAGTCGGCGATCAACGCTGGCTGAACGTTGATCGGGAGCAGCAAGAAGAACGGTCCCGGTCGGTATGGGTCGTCGACGACCGCCGCTCCCCGACGCAGGGCTTCGGTGACGGCTTGTGGCGTATGGAGGCTGTAGCTCTCCCCCATAGTCGCGGTGAGGCGTTGCCAACCGAGTTGTGGTGCACCTGGGAGGTCCTGCATGTTGGGGCCCTCGGCCTCGGTCGTGGCATCGCCGTACAGGTGCCACACTCCAACCCCATTGAGCGCCGACGTGAGCGACCCGGCGAAAGCCTGGAGCGCACCGGGGCCTATGGATGTGACAACTGCGGCGCGCTCTCCCGTCGCAACTCGCAGCGCCGTCGCTGCGTGGGCGGCTTCTGTTTCGTGTCGCACACCTACGAAGCGCACGACCCCCGCCGCCTCGTACTCCTCTATCTCCCTGGCAAGCGCAGTTGAGCCGTGCCCCAAGACGCCCACGAACGTCCGTACCCCCTGTGAGATCAGGCCCAGTAACACGGCCTCAGCCAGCGACAATGTCACTCTCGCCAGCACGGCTCCAGCGTCCAGGGCAGCACAAACCGAGCCATGAGCAGCGATAGCAGCAGCCCGGCCCGCCGCGGGCCGGGGGGTCATGGTGTCCATGAGTTGCGATGGTAGCAACAGTGTTGAAAAATAGACAACCTTATTGCAACGGTGTCGCCGAACGGCTGGTAGGTGATGCGGAACAAGCCCTCGATCGCGTCGACGGCAGTTGTCAGCCCAGGACCACACTCGGGATCGACGAAACCGCCCCCGCCGCAGACGAGTGCCACGGGTATGTGGTCAGGGCACCGACCTACCACCCAAACCCACAGCAACACAACTTACGCGCGTGAGCACTGGGGCCAACACTCGACAGCAGGTGGCCCCCTGCCGACACCGGCTGGCGAACGTAGCCAGCCATCAGCTCGCGAGGCACGATCCAGCGCCAGGCCCAGGCACCTGAAAAAGGCAATACCCCGGGCGCATGCCACGAAGGCATTAGCGGCACCGGGGAATTGCTAGCAAGGATACGCTCGATCGCCGTGGAGTTCAACTACCAAATCGAAGAGGCGATCTCAGCCCCACGCCTCAACACCTACAGAAGCCTGGCATCATCAGATGACCACGCTTGGGCACTGTACCGCTGGAACATTGATCTGGCGGCCGAAGTCGCTCCTATCGCCGCGGATCTTGAGGTGACGCTACGCAACACAATCCATGACCGCCTCACCGATCACTTCGATCGAGGCGACTGGTGGGCCGCGAACAGCCTGCTCCTTGACGATGTCACCGCCAAAATGCTCACCGACGTGGTGCGTAAACACCAGAAGCACTGGCGGGCCAGGCAAGGTCATCGCCGACACCACGCTCGGTGTCTGGGTGCTTCTGCTGGGAAGAGGTGGAAACAGCGCCCTCGGACGAGCGATTGACTACGAGACCAAGCTCTGGCGCCCAACGCTCCGGTTCGGGTTCTCGAAGGGCACCTTAACGCGGTCGGGCCGAGAACGACGACCTACCCGAGCAGAGGTGCATAAACGTGCTGCTTTGTTCCAGAGGCTCCGCAACCGCGTCGCCCATCACGAGCCGATCCTCAACGGCATTCAGACCCCGGGGTCGAACACGATCGTTTCCCTCAGTGATGTCTGGAAACAGTCGCTAGAGCTCCTTGGCTGGATGAGCCCGGACCTCGCGAACCTGCACCGAAGCCACAGCTCTATGCCAGAGATTCTGAACCACCGCCCGTAAACCTAGACACGACAGAGTCCAGTTCGGCCTCCGCGCGTCGTGACACAGTAGGGGCACGAGTCGCCCGCTGGTTCGGACGTTCTCTTGGCCCCCGGACGCCCTCGGACTGAGCAGCGGGAGAAGGCAATCTGCGCCGTGTACGCCAGCGGTGGTACATACCTGGTACATCACAGCCGTCGCACGACCTCCCCGCGAGAACGACAAAGGCCCGGAACCGTTGAGATTCCGGGCCTTCTGACTGGTGGCGGGGGCAGGATTTGAACCTGCGACCTTCGGGTTATGAGCCCGACGAGCTACCAAACTGCTCCACCCCGCGGGCCTCAATGGTAGCGATCGGATTCGGCGGCAACAACCTGACCCTCCACAACGACACCGCGCACCACAACCGGCACCACCAGCACGACGACCACACACAAGCAGGCGCCGCGGGCAACCGCAGGGCCCAGCACCCCCACGACCATCGCGGAACCGGCGTTGATCGCCACCCGCCTCGCCGACTCAGGAATCCGCTACGAACCCCACTGCTGACCCCGACACGCCGACCCGGCACGTTGAGCGCCAACCCGGCGCGACGGGCTAGAAGGCGTGGTCGCCGATGATAGTGACGCGCTCCATGGGCCGGTGCTCGGGCAAGAAAACGGAGGGAGCGGCATGTTGCACGGCCCGGTTGTCTCGCATCACCGCAGTGTCGACCCGCCAACGCCGTCTCAGCTCCAGGCTTCGGGGTCGGCGGGGTCACCGTCGAGCACGATGTCGTTGAAGGAGGGATCGGGGCTGATCGACACGTCGGGTCCCGCCCAGATGTTGGCTGCGGTGGCCACGTCGGCTCGCGCACCCCCGGTGCCCCACTGCACGTACGCCAGAATGTTGTCAGGCGACCCGAAGTCGGCGTTGTTGGCATACAGGGCAGCCTCACCGCCCTGATCACTCAGGCCGCCGACCACCGAGGCGGGAATCTCAACGGTCACGCCCGCGGCGATGACCCCGCGAGTCACCACAGTGCCCAGATCGGTGTACTGGGGGAACTGACAGATGTAGACACCGTTGACGTCGACGTCTGAGGTGCCGCGGTTCTCGACTCTCACAAAACCGGTGTCGCCGAACTGAACCCCGACGATCTGCAGGCCGCCGAGCAGCACAGCGCCGTCCGGGACGGGCGCCGTGGTCGATGTGGTCAACGAAGTCTGGGCCGGTTCCGTCGCTTGGGGCTCGACCGGATCAACAGTCTCGTCGGCACCATCACCGCCACAGGCCGCTGCCAAAAGCACCAGAACCAACAAAGCAGTTGCCGCCTCGAAACGAACGAACCGCATCAGACCCTCCTACCGGACCAAGACACAAACACCGAGCCTACAAGCCCCAGCACCGCCACGCTCACAACCAGAGCGTCAACCGGACCGACATCAACCACCACCACCAACCCAGCACCCCGCGCTCACAACCAGGGGGACAACCGGAGCGACCGCAACCACCCCCACCAACCCAAAAACACCACGCTCACAACCAGAGCGTCAACCGGACCGACATCAACCACCACCACCAACCCAGCCCCCCGCGCTCACAACCAGAGCGTCAACCGGACCGACATCAACCACCACCACCAACCCAGCACCGCCACGCTCACAACCAGAGCGTCAACCGGACCGACATCAACCACCACCACCAACCCAGCACCCCCACGCTCATGGGGGGAGTCCCTCCGCCTGCGGGACCCCCCATGAAACGTGCATCCAGCGGTCCGTCTCAAACCGCCAGCGCATCCGCCGAAAACCCATACTCGCAGCAAATTTCGGCCCTTTATGTCAGCTACACGACACAACGAGTGTCATAAATCCGACACAACTGCCTCTCAGCGCCACCCGGGCCCCGAAACCAACAACAGCACCCACGCAGATCCGGGACCTCCAGGCGCGCCCTCAAGCCGGTCGCGCAGCGTGGCGAACGCTGCCAATTCCGCTTCCCGACCCTCCAACTCCGGCGGACGCTGCCCGGCACCCGCGGCCTACGGGTTCGACACATTGCCGCGGTCAGTTCCGCAGGCTGGTCCAGTCTTCGGGGTTGGTCTCGACGAAGCGGTCGATGATCTCCCCGTCGATGGCGTCCACCAACACCAGCCCGCGGTGTGTCGGCGAGGCTTCGTTGCTGTAGAGGAGCACCCGCCAGGTGGGCCGGCTGCGCAGTCCCCGCCAACCGAGCTGTGCTGAGGCGTGCCCGACCGGGAAACCCACGTCGCGTGCGGCTGCCTGCAGCGCCTGCTCCTCGTCGAAGGAGAGGTCCCAGCCCCCCTGGGCGTGATAGAGCCCGACCGCGATCAGGACGATCCCCGCGACGAGCACACCGTTGTTGATGAAAGAGTCGTTCACGACCGGCGTGTCCTCACCGACCGTGAAGCGCGCGAGGATGCAGACCGCGCCGATCAGCGTGTACAGCACCGCGGGGATGCGTCGCCTGCTGTTGTTGGGAAAGAGGTACGGCTCGACGACCGCGCTGGGGTCTAGGTCGGCGGGAAGCGAGTCACGGAAGTCGGCATCGCGCGGCGCTCGGTCTTGGGCCGCTTCAGCGGAATCGTCGTTCACGCCCATGAGCCTAGAGGCCGAGAGCTTGAAACTCAGACGGCCGGCCACGACGCGACGAGTTGGTGCCAGGTGTCTGAGAGGGTCTCGGGCATCACTCGCACATTGGCGACTGAGGTCATGAAGTTGGTGTCGCCCGCGAAGCGCGGCACGACATGAACGTGCAGGTGGTCGGGCACACCAGCTCCTGAACCGCGGCCGAGGTTGGCGCCGACGTTGATGCCGTGCGGCTCATAGGCCGCCGTCACCGCCAGCGTGGCGCTGCGCACGGCCGCCCAGAGTTCGTCGTGTTCGTCGCTGGTCAGGTCGCCCAGAGCTGTGACCGGCCGGTAGGGCACCACCAGCAGATGGCCTCGTGCATAGGGATAGATGTTGAGCAGCGCGAAGCAGAGCTCTCCGCGCCAGACGATGCAGGTCTCTTCGTCAGGCAGTCCGCTGTGAAGGATCGCCTCGAACAACGTTGTGCCCTCGGGCACCTCCGGGCCGTCAGCAACGGCGGCTTCGGCAGCGGCGGCTTCGGCAGCGGCGGCTTCAGCAACGGCGGCTTCGGCAGCGGCGGCTTCGGCAGACGGAATGCGCCATCCGGCCCAGAGACGCTCAACCATGGCGAGGGCGAAGCATCGTGGCGGCAGGCACGACGGATCAGACCGGGGCGGCGGCCTCGGCCGCCAGCATCCCAACGAAATCGGCTACGGGCACGCCACGTTCGGGCGCGTTGTGCCCTCGGCGGTTGACACCGACCGTGCCGTTGAGCGCATCGTCGTCACCCACAACGAGGATGTACGGGACCTTCTGGACCTTGCCGTTGCGCACGCGCTTGCCCAACGGCTCGACCGCGCCGGTCACCTCGACTCTGACGCCAGCGTCGGCCAGGCGCGCGGCGACGGCATCGGCATAGTCACTGTGAACCGCCGCCACCGGCAGAACCAGCGCCTGAACCGGTGCCAGCCAGGTGGGAAACGCACCGGCATAATGCTCCAACAGCACCCCGAAGAACCGTTCCACCGACCCGAACAGAGCCCGATGGATCATTACCGGGCGCTTTCGTGAACCGTCGGGGGAGACGTATTCCAAATCGAAGCGTTCCGGCAGGTTGAAGTCGAGTTGGACGGTCGACAACTGCCAGGAACGCCCGATCGCGTCACCCACATCGATGTCGATCTTGGGGCCGTAGAACGCCCCGCCGCCCTCATCGATGACGTACTCCAAGCCGCTGGCGTCCAGCGCTTGGCGAAGCCCCTCGGTGGCCTCGTCCCACAATTCGTCGTCACCGACCGACTTGTCCGGTGGGCGGGTTGAGAGCTTGGCGACGAAATCGTCGAACCCGAAGGCACGCAGCACGCTGAGCACGAAGTCAATCAGCGACACGAGCTCGGCCGCGATGGCCTCCCGGGTGCAGAAGATGTGGCTGTCGTCCACAGTGAACCCGCGGCTGCGCATCAGTCCGTGGACCGCTCCCGAGAGTTCGTAGCGGTAAACCGCGCCCAACTCGAAGAGCCGCAGCGGCAACTCCCGGTAGCTGCGCTGACTGGACCGGTAGATCATCACATGGAACGGACAGTTCATCGGTTTCGGGTAGTACGACGTGCCGTCGAGGTCCATCGGCGGATACATCGAGTCGGCGTAGAAGTCGAGGTGGCCGGAGGTCTCCCACAGCACCGACTTCGCCAGGTGCGGCGTGAACACGAAGTCGTAGCCGCCGTGTTCGTGGCGCAGGCGGCTGTAGTCCTCCATCAGCTTGCGGACCAGAGCACCCTTGGGATGCCAAACGGCCAGACCGGGGCCCAACTCCTCGGGCCAGGAGAGCAGGTCGAGCTCGGTGGCGAGGCGACGATGGTCGCGTTTGGCCGCTTCGGCCAGCAGCTGCAGGTGTCGCTTGAGTTCCTTGCGCGACGGCCAGGCGGTGCCGTAGACCCGCTGCAGCATCGGCCGGGTGACATCGCCCCGCCAGTACGCCCCGGCAACCGACTGGAGCTTGAACGCGCCGAGCCGGCCGGTGCTCGGCACATGTGGACCGGTGCACATGTCGCGGAATGTGCCCGCCGCGTCGACATCGCCGTTGGCGTAGTAGCTGATCGACGACGCGTCCGCGACCTCGCCAGCGTCTTCACCGGTCGCCGATCCCGACACTACGCGGTCGATGATCTCGGCCTTGTAGCGGTCGTCGGCAAAGAACTCCCGGGCTTGCGACACCGACAGTTCGTGACGCACGAACGGCTGGTCGGCTGCAACGATCTCGGCCATCCGCGCCTCGATCTTCTCAAGGTCACCCTCTGAGAGCGGCCGGGAATCGGGCAGCTCAACGTCGTAGTAGAAACCGTTCTCAATGGGCGGCCCTATTGCCAACTGCGTGCCCGGATAAAGGTCGAGGATCGCTTGGGCCAGAACATGGGCGGTCGAGTGGCGGATCGTGCGAAGGCCGGCCTCGGACTCCGGCGTGACTATCTCGACGGTCGATCCGGGGCTCAGCACCACGTTGAGATCCTGCTCGACGCCGTCGACTACCGCGATCAGCGCTTCGGAAGCGAGGCGGGGGCTTATCGACGCAGCCAGATCAGCGGCCGTCGAACCGGCACTGATCTGGCGCTCAGATCCATCAAGGAGTTCCACGCCAATCAGTTCAGACATCGACAGACCAGACATACGCGTATCAGACATAGGCAACCAACGATACCGCCCCCTGCGGCCACGCCCGGCGAATAATCAGCGCGGCTCCGGCCACGCCCGACGAATAAGCAGCGCGGCTCCGGCCACGCCCGACGAGTCGGCAGCGCGGCTCCGGCCACGCCCGACGAATCGGCAGCGCGGCTCCGGCCACGCCCGGCGCTAGCAACGTTCTCAACTCGCCAACGCGGTGGGTTGCAGCACTTCTGTGGAGGAACGGCGCGGCAACGTCGGGTGATCGGCCGCCGGCTGGGACTGTTCGGGCGACGGGGCGCCACCCCTCGTGGCGTACTCGTCCACGTACTCCTGCCCGGTCAGGTTCCGGATCTCAAACATCAGTTCGTCGGTCATGTGACGCAACTGGAGCCGCTGATCGGTCGCTGATCCAGTCTCGCACGGAAAGATCGGTTCACCGTAACGAACCTCCACCGGACGAAACGGTTTCGGCGCCCTGGCATCTGGGGGTTGCACCGCCCGGGTGCCGAGGATCCCCACCGGGATGATCGGGGCGCCGGTCCGCATCGACAGCCGCGCCGCGCCCGTATGCCCCTTGTGGAGGAATCCGTCACGAGCCCTAGTCCCTTCAGGATAGATCCCGAAGAGCTCCCCGTCGGTGAGGAGCCGGGCCGCAGTGTCGAGCGCCCGCACCGAGGCGTTCCCACCGCCACGGTCGATCGGGATCATCCCCAGCGCCGGGAACAGGCGGCGAGTCTTCCAATCGTCGAGATACTCCGACTTGCCGACGAAGGTGATCCGGCGACCCAGGGTGGCCGGCAGGAAGAAGCTGTCGATCACCGAGACATGGTTGGGCGCAAGGATGGCCGGGCCGCGCGCGGGCACATTGTCGCCCCCAACGACACTGATCCGCCACAGGACAGAAAACACCGGTCGGAGGAGGACCTTCGCGGCCGTCTGCAATTGTCCCTGCTCCCGACCCATGTACCCCGATCATAGGGCACCCCGATTTACAGGGCGACTCCGATCAGTGCGGCGGCGCTGCTCACTCCCCGCCCAGCTTCCACAGCCTCGTCGATCACCGTGAGCGCGGCCGGAACGTCCAAGTCGTCGTCGAGATGCGCTCCGACTTCGTCGACGGCCGCTGATCCGTCACCCGCGGCGCGCCAGCGGTCGAGCCGCTGCGCAGCATCGGACATCAACTGATCACTCCAGTTCCAGGGGCGGCGGTAGTGGTGCGCGCTCAAAGCCAAGCGGATGGCCATCGGGTCGTATTGCGATCGAAGCTCATGGACGAAGACCAGGTTCTGGGTCGACTTCGACATCTTGCGACCGTTTAGATACACCATCGACTGGTGCAGCCAGTGCTTCACGAACGGCTCTCCGGTTGCCGCTTCACTCTGAGCCCTCACACACTCGTGATGCGGATACAGCAGGTCAATGCCTCCCCCGTGGAGGTCGATGGTCGCTCCGAGCTCCCGCAGCGCCAGCGCCGTGCACTCGATGTGCCAACCGGGGCGGCCCGGGCCCCAGCGCGACTCCCAGGCAGGTTCTCCGGCACCCGACGGCCGCCACATCAAGAAGTCGAGGGGGTCGCGTTTCTGGGGGTCGCTGGGATCTTCGCGCCATTCGAGTCCCAGCTTCTGCATCCGTTCGCGGCCCAGCGAACCGAGCGAGCCGAAGTCGGCCGACGCTCGGGTGTCGAAGTACACGCTGCCGTTGACGACATAACCCATCCGACGCTCGAGGATCGTCTCGATCACCCCCCTGATGTCGGGAATCGCTCCAGTGGCGCGCGGCGCCGACCAGGCGGGCAGCACGTTCAGTGCTTCCATGTCGTCATCGAATCGGGCCGTCTCTCCGAATGCCAGATCGAGATAGTGGACCCCGCGTTGTCGGGCGGAGGCAAGGATGTCGTCGTCTACGTCTGTGATGTTGCGAACGCAGCGGGTCTCGTGCCCGCGGTCACGAAGGCGGCGCTGCAGCACGTCGTAGGTGACGTAGGTGGCGGCGTGGCCGAGGTGGGTGGCATCATAGGGGGTGATGCCGCACACGTACATTGTCACTACCGGGCCGGGCGCGAATCCCACGGTCGCGCCTCGATGCGTGTCGTAGAGCCGCATCGGCTCTGGCGCCGCGTTCAAGGTGTGCTATCCGTTCGGATCATCGCCGATTCCCGTCAACTGCAACGAGACCCGCGTCTTGTAGCGGACGTTCAACTGCAGCAGCACCGCGGTGAACGCCTCGATGGCTGTGGCGTTTGACAACTCACCCGCATCCAGGGGCCTCATCCCGGGGATCTGGCTGCAGAGGTCGGCGACCGTCACGGAGTGGCCGACCGAAGCCAACCTCGCTGCCAGTGCCGCACCAGCGGGACCGGTAGCGCCGAGTAATCCGATGTGCATCACAGTGAGGGTACGGTGCTGGGCAGGACTAAAGCACAGTGAGGGAGAATCGTGGGCCTATTGGACGGAAAGCGAATCGTGGTCACCGGCGTGCTCACCGATGCCTCTCTGGCGTTCGGGGTTGCCGCCAGGGCTCAGGAGCAAGGCGCCGAGATCGTGCTGACCGGCGCTGGCCGCGGTCTGCGCCTGACCCAGCGAACTGCCCGCAAGCTGCCGACTGAGGTCGAGGTGCTCGAGTTCGACGTCACCGAGCCGAGCCATGCCGGGAGCCTGCGCAACGCCCTGCAAGCGAAGTGGGGCCAACTCGACGGTGCTCTTCATGCCATCGGATTCGCGCCAGAGGCCTGCCTCGGTGAGGACTTCATGGGGGCCACCTGGGACGACGTGAAGGTCGCCATCGAGATCTCCACCTATTCGCTCAAGCTTCTCGCCGACGCAGTCGCACCGCTGATGACCGACGGAGGCTCGATCGTCGCTCTCGACTTCGACGCGACGGTCACCTGGCCCGCCTACAACTGGATGGGGGTCGCCAAAGCTGCGTTGGAATCGACCAACCGCTATCTCGCCCGTGAGCTCGGACCGTCGCAGATCCGCTGCAATCTGGTCGCCGCCGGCCCGATCCGGACGATGGCCGCCAAGTCCATCCCCGGGTTCTCGGCCTTCGAGGACGTGTGGGACTCCCGCGCACCGCTCGGCTGGGACGTCGGGGATTCCAGCGCCGTGGCCGAGACCTCAGTGGCTCTGCTGTCCGACTGGTTCCGCGCCACCACCGGTTCGATGATCCACGCCGACGGCGGCTACCACATCATCGGCGCCTGACCCCCGGCGATGCCACGGGGATCTGGGAGCACTGGGATCACTGGGATCTCGTAGCCACGGGGTCTAGTCGTCTTGGTCGGTCTCGTCGCGGATGTCGCCGACCAGGGCCTCGAGGACGTCTTCTAGGGTGACCATGCCGAGCAGCTGTTCGTCGGGGGTCCGCACGAGGGCCGCGTGGCAGCGGTGCAACCGCATCAGGAACATGAGGTCGCGCACCGACTGGTCGGGGTCGACGATGAGCATCCTGCGGATCATCTCCAACGGAACCTGGTCGAGGTGCGAAGCCCCGTTGTCGAGGTCGCCGAGACGGAGCAGATCTTTCGAGTGCACGAATCCGACGATGTTGTCTGGCCGCGTGCCCTGCATCGGAATACGGCTGTGGCCCGAGGTTGCGACAATCTCCTCGATCTCACGCACTGAGGTTGTGCGCGGCACCGACACCATCGCCGCCGCGGGAACCATGATCGACCCTGCGGTACGCGCCCTGAAGTCGAGCACCCCGGCCAGCAGGTCGTGCTCGGTGTCCTCTATCTTCCCCTCCTCGAGCACGCCGTCGAACAGCGTGTGGAACTCGTTGACGGTGAGCGCCGTGTTGATCTCGTCCACCGGCTCAGTCCCGAGCATCCTGACGATGCCGTTGGAGACGGCGTTGAGCGTCCACACCACCGGTTTGAACACCGCTAGGTAGAAGGCGTGGATCGGGGCGATCACCCGGGCGACCCGTTCGGGGTTGGCGATGGCCAGATTCTTGGGGAGCATCTCCCCCACCACCATGTGCGCGGTGACAACCATCCCCATGGACACCACGAATGAGATTGTGTGGAGCACGCCGCTCGGAAGCTCCACGAACGTCTCGACCGCCGACTCGATCAGCGAAGCCACCACCGGCTCGGCCACATAGCCGAGACCCAGCGACGCCATGGTGATTCCGAGCTGGGCACCGACCAACTGGGGCTGCAGGTCCTGAACGGCTTCGAGGGCCGCTGAAGCGCCGGCGTCGTCGCCGTTCTCCGCCATCGGTTCCAGCCTCGTCACCCGGCTCGCCAACAAGGCGAACTCCGCGGCGACAAAGAACCCGTTGACGACGATCAACAGGACCGACACTGCCAACAGGCCGACGGTCATGGCCTGGCCTGCCTCGGAGCCACTACCCTCACCGCGGCGACGCGCAGACGCTCCATCGCCACCACCTCCAGGCGCCAACCGTCGACCGTGCAGATCTCCCCCGGTTCGGGGATCTTCCCGAGCCGGTCCAGCACGAGCCCTGCCAGCGTCTCATACTCTCCTTCGGGCATCACGAAACCGGTGATGTCGCGAACCTCGTCTGGGTGCAACCAAGCCGGGACCACCGTTGACCCGCTCGCTTCCACCTTGGTCAAGGTGGCCGACGGCGGGTCGTATTCGTCGTCGATCTCCCCGACTATCTCCTCGAGCACGTCTTCGAGCGTGATGATCCCTGCGGTACCACCATGTTCGTCGATCACCACTGCCAGTTGCTGCCCGCCCTCGCGGAGGTCTACCAGCAGATCGTCAAGCGCACGGGCTTCGGGCACAGCGAGAACGGGCGCCATCAGAGTCGTCACCTGGGTCGTCTCGCGAGCTGCGAGCGCGACTGTGTGGACCGACTTCACATGGACCACTCCGACCACGTCGTCGAGACCGTCGCCCATCACCGGAAAGCGCGAGTGCCCAGATTCGACCGCCAACGAGACCAGGGTGTCGATCGTCGCGGCCTTGTCGATGGTCACCATGGCCACTCTCGGCACCATGGCGTCGTCCGCGGACTTGTCCGCCAGGCGAATGGACCGAGTCAGCAGCTCGACCTCGCCCGCATCGAGGGTGCCCTTCTCGCCCGACGAGCGGATCAGCAGTTCGATCTCGGTGCGGTCGCGGACCGGTTCGAGCTCATCGGTCGGCTCCACGCCCAGCGCCCGGGTCAGTCTCAGCGCCAGCCCGTCGAGCAGCGCCACGAGAGGTCGGGCCAGGATCCCGTAGACCGCCGTCGGTCGGGCCAGCAGCGTTGAGGCCTCCAGTGGATGGCTCGTCGCCAGGGACTTCGGAACCAACTCGCCGATCACCATCTGCACGACCGTGGCGATCAACAACGCCAGCACGATCGACCACGCCGCCGAGTCGACCCCCGCCTGCTCCAGCAACGGTTCGATGGCCGAGGCGACTGCCGGCTCGGCCACCGCGCCCAGCATCAGCGAGGTCACGGTGATACCGAGCTGCGCGCCCGACAGGTGATAGGAGAGCCGACTCAGCAGGCGCTGGACCTGTCGGGCTGAGCCCGCCTCTTTGGCACGTTCGTCGACCTTGGTGCGGTCGACGGAGACCAGCGCGAACTCGGCTGCCACGAAGCCGGCGTTGGCGACAATCAAGCCCAGCGCGGCGAACAGTCGCAGGGCAGTGGGGATCACAATCTCAGAATGTAGCCGTAGGTTGTCACGATGACTGCTGTGCGTTCTGTCTGTGAGTCTGCGGGGCTCTCGGAGATTGCGTCACGGTCCACACGTCCGGTCATGGCGAGTCGATACGCCGAACCGGCCTGCAGCATCGATCCCGACAACTCGAAGGGTTGGCTTCGCAGGGTATGGCCGGTGGTATGGCAACAGAAGTACGTCTTCGTCAGCGGCATCGGTTTCGGACTGCTGGCCACGGTTGCCACGGTGCTCGTGCCTCTGGCCGTCGGACGCGGCATCGATGCGATCGACGCCGGCGATACTCCCACGCCCTATGTGATCACCCTGGTCGTGCTTGCGATGATGCGTTTCGGGTTTGGTTTCGGGTATCGCTTCAACCTCTTCAGGGCCGCGCTGCAGATTGAGAATGACCTTCGGAATCTGATCTTCGCACGGCTCACGGAACTGTCGTTCAGCTACTGGGACCGGGTTCAGAGCGGCCAGATCATCAGTCGTGCCAACACCGACATCCGGTCGATCCAGCTGCTCTTCGCCTTCGGGCCGTTGATCGCCATGCAACTCGTGCTGTTGACGATGGCCCTGGTCGTGATGCTGGTGACCGATGTCGCCCTCACAGTCGTTGCGCTGGCCGGCCTGCCACTGGTGTTCATCATCGGTGTGAAACTGCGGAAAGTGATCTTTCCGCTCTCCTGGGTGGCCCAGGCCCGCCAAGCCGAAGTGGCCACGATCGTCGACGAGAACATCCAAGGCGCCCGTGTCGTGAAGGCTTTCGCGCAGGAGTCCGAGCAGGTGCAGACCTTGGCGATGGCGTCGCATCGGCTTCGCTGGGTTGGTGGCGAGGTGGCCCGCACTCGTGCCCGTTATGCCCCGGCGATGGAGGCTCTGCCGCGTCTGGGACTGGCGCTGGTGCTGTGGTACGGAGGCATCCAGACGATCGACGGCGATATCGGGATCGGTGACTTGGTGGTGTTCAGCACCTACGTTGTGCTGTTGGCCACACCCTTCCGGATGGTCGGGTTCATGCTCCTGCAGTGGCAGCGCGCCGCTGCCGCGGCCTTGCGGGTGTACGAGATCCTCGATGAGCAGCCTGCGGTGGCGGAGCCAGCCGATCCAGTGCCTCTGCGGGCGCCGCAGGGACGGATCGATTTCGAGAATGTGTCCTTCTCGTATCCGGGTTCGGACGGTTCGCTGGTGCTCGATCAGATGAGCTTCACGGTTGAACCGGGTGAGACCATCGCCATCGTCGGTCCGACTGGATGCGGAAAATCGACGGTCACCCGGTTGATTCCCCGCTTCTACGACAGCGATTCGGGTGTGATTCGTATCGACGGCACCGACATCGCCGAGGTGTCGCTCACGGATCTGCGCAATGCCGTCAATGTGGTGACCGACGATCCGTTCCTGTTCGACACCAGCGTGTACGACAATGTCGCGTTCGCCCGCCCGACCGCGGAAACCGACATCGTCGACGCGGCCCTAGCCGACGCCGCTGCTTCAGAGTTCGTCGCCGAACTGCCCGACGGCGTGTTGACCGAGGTCGGCGAGCGGGGTTTCTCGCTGTCGGGAGGCCAGCGTCAGCGGCTCGCCTTGGCGCGGGGACTGCTGGCCGATCCTGCCGTGCTGGTGCTCGACGATGCGACCAGCGCCATCGACGTGACCGTCGAGCAGAGGATCCATGACGCGGTCAGGCGACGGCGCGCGAACCGCACAACGATTCTGATCGCACATCGACTGTCGACAATCGCCCTTGCCGACAGGGTGTTGCTGATGGACGAAGGGCGGATTGTCGCAGCTGGCGACCACTATGAGCTGTTGTCGAGCAACCCGGCCTACGCATCGATCCTCGCCGACACCACGACAGATGCCGCCGTCGGCGGCGATCTCGGCTCCTCGAACGGCTCCGGCCTGGACCACACCGGGCACCGCTGATGTTCGCGGTCGGGGGTGGATTCGGTCAGCGGAGCGGTGCACCCACTTCGATGGAGGCCAACGCGGCGGCAGGACTGCCCCACGCGGACGTCCCCGGCGACTTGCGCGAGAAGGTCATCAAGGTCCTCGAGCATGAACCTGAGCACAAGATCGCTGAGGTCCCGTGGAGACACGGCCAATGGGACCGGCGACCGTTCACCCTGGTGCGGTTCCTGTGGCCGCACCGGTTCCGGCTGGCCGCAGCAATCGTGCTGGTGCTGATCGAGACGGTAGCGGTGCAGATGGGGCCCGTCCTCACCCAGATCGGAATCGACGACGGCGTCCGCCAGGATCGACGCGGTGTCCTCGTCACCGCCGCGCTCGTGTATGTCGCGTCGGTGTTCGTGGCGGGCGCGCTCGGCCGTGCGCGGGTCGCATACACCGGAAACCTCGGTGAGCGCCTCAACGACAGCCTGCGGATCCGGGTCTTCAGCCACATGCAACGCCAAAGCATCGACTATTTCAACGAGGAAAAGGCTGGCGTCCTCATCACCCGAATGACCTCAGACATCGAGGCGCTCGCCGTCCTGTTCCAGGAGGGCATCGTGAACCTGCTCGTGCAGATCTTCACCCTGCTGGTGATCACCAGTGCGCTGTTCTTCTATGACCCCCTTCTGGCAGTGATCACCTTGGCGGTGGCGATACCACCCACGTTGATCACCTCGCTGTGGTTCCGTGACGTCTCGGCCCGTTCCTATCTGGTCGTACGCGACCGTATAGCTGCGTTGCTTGCCAACCTTGCCGAGTCGCTCGCCGGTATCCGTGTGATCGCCGCTCACAACCGCCGCTCGGTCAATCTGGCGATGCACAGCGATCTGGTCGGCGAGCACCGCGACGGGGCGGTGGCCGCGGCGAGAGCCAACTCCACTTACGCTCCGGCCACTGAGTTCGTGGGCATCTGCACGCAGGCGGCGCTGCTCGGAGTGGGCGGTGCGATGGTTGTGAACGGACGCATCAGCATCGGCGAAATGACCGCCTTCCTGCTGTTCCTCACCTCGTTCTTCGCCCCGATCCAGACACTTGTCCAGTTGTACAATTCCTATCAACAGGGCGGTGCAGCCATCGTCAAGCTGCGTGAGATGCTGGGCACCGAGCCCACGGTCGTCCAGGCCCCTGATGCCTACGAACTGCCGCCGATCGACGGCGAGATCGAGCTTCGCGACGTTACTTTCGGGTATGCCGATGAGCGTCCGGTGCTTCACAACGTCTCACTGCGCATCGAGCCCGGGGAGACGGTCGCCTTCGTCGGCGAGACCGGCGCCGGGAAGTCGACTGTCGCGCAGCTGCTGATGCGTTTCTACGACCCGCAACAGGGATCGCTGCTGATCGACGGACACGACCTCCGCTCCGTCGAGATCGCCAGCCTTCGTTCACAACTCGGGGTCGTTCCCCAAGAGCCTTTCCTGTTCGCCGGTGTGGTGCGTGACAACCTCGCGTTCGCCCAGCCCGACGCCAGCGACCGCACTCTGTGGGCCGCGCTGCAGGCCGTGGGCATAGACGATCTCGTGGAACGGCTCGGCGGGCTCGACGCGGTGGTGCATGAACGGGGAGCATCGTTGTCGGCCGGTGAGCGGCAACTCTTGGCGCTGGCGCGTGCCCTGGTTGCCCGGCCCCGAGTGTTGATCCTCGACGAGGCGACCAGCAACCTAGACCTCGTCTCGGAATCGCGGGTGGAAGTGGCCCTCGACGTCGTGCTTGAGAGCCGCACCGCGGTGATCATCGCCCACCGGCTGGCCACGGCTCGCCGGGCTGACCGGATCGCGGTGGTTCACGACGGTGAGGTCGTCGAACTCGGTTCACATGACGAGTTGGTGGCCCTGGGTGGGCGCTATGCCGCGATGTATGCGACGTGGGTCGCCCACGGCGGGGCAAAATGAGCGGGCGATGACACCATGAATGTGGAGCCCGAGATCATTCTTGCCGCTGTGGCGATCATGGCGGTGGCGTCCTGCGTGCAGGGTTCGATCGGGTTCGGTTGCGGCCTGCTCGCCATTCCCCTCTTTGCCCTGCTCGACCCGGACCTGGTCCCCGGACCGATCTTCGTGGGCAACGCGGCGCTGACCACTTCCACCGCGCTGCGCGAACGCCAAGACATCGACTGGTCCTCGGTCAGCTGGGCGACCGCCGGCCGCCTCCCCGGAACCATCGTGGGTTCGCTGGTGTTGGCGCGCGCAACCGACACGAGCCTGCAGCTTCTCGTGGCCATCGTGATCCTGGCGGCTGTGGCGCTGTCGGTGGGCCCGCTGAAAGTCCCGACCAACTCTTCGACGCTGTTAGGAGCGGGCGGCTTCTCGGGGTTCAGCTCCACCTCGGTGGGTTTCGGAGGACCGCCTATGGCGTTGCTGTTGCAGCACCGGCCCGGCCCGCAGTTCCGTTCAACAATGGGCGCGTACTTCACGGTCGGGCTCGTGATGGTTGTGCCCGGAATAGCTCTCGCCGGCCGGCTCGGTCTCGACGAGCTGCTCGTCGGTGCCGCTCTGGTGCCCGGGGCATTCGCCGGTTTCGCTGCCTCGGGACCGCTGCGCCGCCACGTCGACGCCCGCAGTCTGGCTCCGATCGTGCTGGCCGGGGCGACGGTTGCCGCGATCGCCCTGCTCGTGCGGGTGTTCGGCTGATGTGCGGCACAGACCCGGTCGCGCCCGCTACCGCAGTCCTGGACCTGCGCGGCGTGCAGCGCTCGATCGACGGCGTGGAGATACTGCGTGGCATCGACTGGCGCGTCGAGCCTCGCCAGCACTGGGTGGTGTTGGGCCCCAACGGCTGCGGCAAGACGACCCTGATGCAGATCGCCTCGATGTGGCTGCATCCCTCCGCGGGCGAGGTGGAGGTGCTCGGTCAGCGGCTGGGGCGCACCGACGTCCGCACTCTGCGGTCACGCGTCGGGTTCTGCAGTGCCGCTCTGGCGAAGATGCTGCGGCCGCAGCTGCTGGTGTTGGACGTGGTGATGACCGCGCTGAACGCGGCGTTGGAACCTTGGTGGCACACCTACAGCGACGACGACCGCAGCCGCGCCCAAGCGGTGCTTGATCGAGTCGGGGCGGGCCATCTGCGCGGGCGGCACTTCGGAGTGTGTTCGGAGGGTGAGCGGCAGCGGGTGCTGGTGGCGCGTTCGTTGATGACCGACCCGGCGCTGGTGCTGCTCGACGAGCCGACCGCGGCGCTCGACCTCGCAGGGCGGGAACAGTTCGTCTCGATGCTCAACGATCTGGCGACAGATCCCGCCAACCCGCCGATGGTGTTGGTGACCCATCATGTCGAAGAGATCCCGGACCGGTTCACCCACTGCCTGCTGCTTCGTGACGGCCGCATTCTGGCCCGGGGCCCGATAGCAGAGGTGCTCACAGATGAACTGCTCAGTTCCTGTTTCGGTCTGCCCCTCGTTGTCGAGCAGCGGAACCGCCGCTGGACGGCTTGGACGAACTGATCACCAGCACCACGCCCGATTCGACCCTGATCGTCGGCGCGTCGGCGACGGCCTCATTGGAGATTCCGAGAGCGACCAGCGAGGGGAGGTCGCCGCCGGCGAGCGGGTATCTCAACTTGGTGGTGGTCACGCCCTGCGCGGTTGCGCCCACTGCGTGCAGTGCCAGCGCCTCTCCTGCGACCAGCGGAATCGTTCGCTCATCACCGCCATGCACGACCCACACCCGATGCTCTCCGACGACCGCATCGATGACGGCTTGTCGCCAACGCGGCGACGCCAGCACCAGCAGGTTCGCGAGCTGGTGATCGAGACGTCCACCGTCGCGCAGCAGCACCGCAACCCGTTGAGCCCCGCTCCAGATCGCCGCGGTCAGGGCGAGTTCAAGGTCCGACTCGTCCTTGTCGCGCCGGTGTTGTTGGATCTCGGCGCCGCCCGCAGCGGCATCCGACAGTGCCTGTTGCGAGACGGAGTCCAAGTCGCCGACCACCAGGTCGACGGATCGGCCCGCAGCCAGCAGCACTTCGAGCCCTGCGTCTGCCGCGATCACAAGGTCGGTCTGCGGGGCGCGTTCAACGGCTCTGAGGGGCGCCCCCGAGGCGACCACCAAGGCACTGCTCGCGGTACGCATCAGGACAGGCGCATCAGGGCAGGACGCATCAGGGCAGGCACATCAGGACAGGACGCATCAGGACAGGACGCATCAGGTGCCGAGAAGTAACAGCAGACCGATGACGGTGTAGGCGACCATCACTGTCAGCATCGGATACTGCGAGCGCAGCGCGGTCTCACGCTGGTACCGGTCGATCGCCAGGTCATGGGCGGCGGCCACCGCGAGCACATGCCCCACCGCGATGGAGACCGCCTGGACCCAGGCAATCTGGGCGGGGCTGACCAGAGTCCAGTTGATCGCATAGTCCCTGGTACCGAAGAGGTCCCAGCCGTGCCCGAAGGGATCGGACAACAGGTTGATCAACACTTGCCCGTCCAACAGCAGGGCGCTGAAGTAGTGGGCGAACGCGTAGGCGACCACGATCGGCACGAGCGTCGGGGCGAACTGTACTGCCAGGTGCCGGGTCGAGTCGCCGGCGACGACCGCCATCGCCTTGACGGCCAGCATGTAGAGCATCGCCACGAAGGCGACGATCACCACCAGGCCGAGGGTGTTGATCAACGCCGATTCCCAGCCGGTGAGGTCGCCGGCGATGTCCAACCAGATCGAACTGCGGGTGAAACCGTCGAATGTCGTCGCCCCGAGCACCGTCAGGATGAATACGACGCTGTACAGGCCGCCGCGCAAGGTGGTGAGCCCCGAAAGCGGGGTCCGCAGCCGCAGGGCCTTGGTGTCGTCACGATAGATCGGGGCGATCAGCGAGATCTTCTGGAACAGCACTGCGAAACCGTCGGCGGAGCGAACCCAGCCACGTCCGAGCACTGCAGCACCGGCAAGCATCACCGCTGAGTACCCGGTCAGGAACACTGCGACCGAACGGGGTGAGTCGGTGCTGTGGTAGGCCAACTCGAACCAGAGGTATGCCGCTATCGCCGCGACCGCGACCCAGCCCACGCGTCGATCTCCGGTGCCGTGATCCGCCGCCGACATTGGGGTCCTGGCGATTCTGGCCTTCAGCGAGGCCGCCGCGTCCGCAATTGTCGGGTACGGGTTGAACGCACTCCAGACATCACCGACCAGCACAGACACGAGTTGCAGCCCGACCCAGAACCAGATCAGAAACGCCGTCGGGGCGATGTTGACCGAGGGAGTGGGCTTACCCCACCAGGCCGCTGCGATCACCAACGCAAATCCCAATACTCCGACGAGTTTGCAGAGAACCTCGATGGACCTTCCCACCGATGACGCCAGCGAGGCGACCCGGCGACCACCTGCCGCAGCGGCCAGGCGCGGCTTGTCCCAGAAGGTTCCGAGCGCCACGAACGACACGATCACCGAGAACGCCGCGGCCCAGGCCATCTGCCATGCTGGCAGAGGAAGATCGGTGCGGGTTCCGGTGCCGTGAGCCGCCACGGGTTGCGCTGCTGTCAGCAACCACGCACCCAACAACAACCCGAGGAGCCAACGACGGATCATGACCGGCAGGGTACTCCGGTTCGACAGCCCCCAACGACGCGGCAAATGTAGTTCTGTGACCGAACCGACGAACGACGATTACGACCACATTGCCGAGCCGCTCGCGGCCTGGCTGGCCGGACATCTCGATGACGCGACCCACATCGAGGTCGGCGCGTTCGACCGACCCGGTGGCGGCTACTCCGCGGAGACGCTGATCGTGCCGGTCACAGTCACCACGCGCTCGTCAACTGAACAGCACACCATCGTGCTGCGCCGTGAAACGCCTGAACCGCCCGTCTACCCGGTCCAGGTCAAGGTTGGAAGGAAGACTCTCGTCGCTACGACTGCGGTCCTTATGTTGGTGCCGATCCTGAACCATGCGCCCAATTCCCGCTGGAGGTCGAAGCCGTTGATATACATCGACTCGTTGTAATTTCGAGACCGGATCCGGTTCGTGGCTGTACTCGTCCACGGGCTCCAAGACGGTGACAGCCTTGGGTGCGCTCATCGGTTCAACCCTCGGAACTCTGCGCGCCCGCCGGACTCTGCTCACCAGAGAAGACCGCACGCAGATCTTCGAGGCCGGCGGGCAGTTCGATCGGCGGGTCCGGCAGTTGCTCGACGCCGCGGTCGGCCAACCAGCGCTTCAGGGAGCCAATGTCGTCGCTCCACGAACGCGGGTCGCCCATCATCACTTCGTAGAGTTCGACACCCTCGGGACCGGCAGCGAACGGGCCGAAGATGCTTACATCGCCACCTATTACCGGGGGCATTGGTTCTGGATCGAAGATTCCGACCTGCAGTCCAAGTCCACCTTCATGCTGCTGCGACAACTGTTTGACCTGCAGGCCGGACAGAGCACATTTCAGGGGCCGACCCTGACTCTGCCGGTTGGTCGATGATTGGGCGGGCAGCAGCAGTGTCATCAGCCGCCGAGATCGAATAAGCCGGGCTTTCCCCGTTCGCGCCTAAAGTGTGGTATGCAAATCCACCAGCACCGCTGAGCTATCGGTCAGCCGCTGTGTAACGATCAATGCACTTGGGCAGTTGGCCCACCAGGTGGGATGGTGTCCCGCTTGGCGTACATCGCCCGCAATGTGGTGTTTGCTGACGGCGTAGGCCCTTGTCCTCCTGGTCAGGCCGCATCAGGCACGCGATGTCAGTCCCACTACTGTGGGAGCGCAATACGTACTACAACGTCTTGCGTCTGTGTTCATTATGCCGCGCGCGGCATAATGAACATTATGCCGACTCCCTTATTATGCCGCGTCATTGAAGTTGGCTCTCAATTAGCCTTGTATTATCAGCGACTTATCTTCTCCCATCGATATTTTGACGCGGCATAATCCAGAGGCTGGAAACATGGCATGGTTAGCCTATCCCGGAAGGTACCGGGGAAGGAGGCTACCATGGTCAATTTATCTACCGTACGATGCTCCGGTCCACTGTTGGACCACTTTGAGGAGCTCGGGCGCGAGTTGCTCGCGCTCGGTTATACGCCACTCTCGGCAAGAAATGTTCTGCGCGTCGCTGCACACCTGAGCCGATGGCTTGAGTCCCACAGGCTCTCGCTGGAGGATCTAACTCACAAGCATATCGCCGCGTTTTTCCGGGCCCGTCGTCGAGCCCGCTACACCCAATTCCTCACGCCTAACGCGCTGAAACCGGTTCTACGGTATCTGGTATCCACCGGGACCACGACACGATTGGAGCTGATCGCTACGCCGGCAGGTCCGCTGGAACGGTTGTTGTGTGATTACGCCCACTACCTTCAGACAGAGCGCGCACTGACACCCGGCGCTGTCCGCCAGTATCGTGATACTGCGCAGTGTTTTTTAGAGACTCGCTTCGGATCAGACTCACTGCAACTCGGCGAACTGAGTCCAGAGGATGTCATTCACTTCGTGTTGAGCCTGTCGCACCGTTACAGCATCGGTAGCAGTAAGCTGAAGGTGACGGCGCTGCGTTCGTTCCTGCGCTACCTCTATCTCAACGGCCTTGTTGCCGTGGACCTCAGGGGTGCGGTTCCTTCGGTGGCCGGATGGCGCATGGCGGGGCTTCCAAGGGGGCTGGATGAGGCGGAGGTGCAGCGTCTGCTGCGCAACTGTGACCGGCGCACGCGGTCAGGTCGCCGCCACTATGCACTGTTGCTATTGATGGTGCGCCTGGGACTGCGTCGCTGCGAGGTTGCGGCACTCACGCTGGATGATATTGACTGGCGTCGTGGGGAGATCACCGTCCGGGGCAAAGGTCGCGAGGAACCCCTGCCCCTGCCACCCGATGTCGGTGAAGCGCTCATGCGCTACCTGCAGACGTTGCAGTCTCACCCGCGGGATCAACGCCACGTTTTCCCCCGCAGCTGTGCCCCGCGTGGCCCGATCAATAGCGGCGGCATCGGCGCCATCGTTTGCAAACTGCTTCTCCAGGCCGGGATCCACCCGCCACACAGCCACCGCCTGCGACACACCGCAGCCACGCAGATGTTGCGTCAGGGCGCTTCATTGGACCAGATTGCGCAGGTTCTGCGCCACCGCAGCCACGACACCACTGCGATCTATGCCAAAGTCGACCGCCAAGCTTTGCAGGCCGTGGTGCAGCCCTGGCCAGGGGGTGTGTGATGAGTACGCTAAGTCAGCAAGTGAACGAGTATTTGCGGGTGCGCCGTGCACTTGGTTACAAGCTGGAACGCGAGGGCCGCTTGCTTGCAGACTTCGTCGCATTCCTCGACCGTCAGGGAGTGAGTCATATTACAGCA
>MKWU01001978.1_pt1 | contig 32730 bp, 24 predicted proteins | sample 809101 | NCBI WGS metagenome assembly MKWU01 (sample SAMN05860141, study PRJNA318959) | sponge metagenome | host: Aplysina aerophoba | place: Slovenia: Piran, Adriatic Sea, Gulf of Piran | collected 2013-05-07
AGTTCCGGACGATACCTCATTGGAAGATCGGTCATTACCGGTCTGTCTCCCGGACTTGAAATCAGCACGCTGTCGCGCAGTCGGGGTGATCTCCTGAGTCGGATCACTTCGTTCACTGTTCTGGACGAGCTGTAGATGCTGGCGCGAAGGGTCTGGGGGATCGGTCGAGTCCTTGCTCATTCAGGAAGCGCAATCCCGTGCGAGTATGCTAGTCTCCAAATCGGATGATTGCTGCGTTGTCGTGGGTCGGTCGATTGGACGGCGCGACCGACAACCCCGGATGGAGCGGCAAAGGCAGGGTCGGCGTGCGACGCGCTGAAGCGAGGCCGGGAGAGGAGTTCTTGGACACGGTGGTGATGGCGCTGCGGTTTGTTGGGTGGATATTGGCGTCGGCGCTAGTTCTCCAGGCGTCGCCCTTGAACGAACGACTTGACACGGCCTTTCGCGATGAAATCCAGCCATTGCTCAAGACCTATTGTTCGCGCTGCCATGGTCCGGAGCTGCAAACGGCTGGGATCGTGTTTGCTGACTTCACCGATCACGCGTCGGTCGTACGTTCGCGGTCGCTTTGGCTACGGGCTCTTCGCGTGCTCCGTGAGAGCGAAATGCCTCCGGTGGATCCGCAACCGAGCGTGGAAGAGCGACAACGGCTGGTTGCGTGGATTGACGATGCCGTGAACAATCTCGACTGGAGTGAATTCCAACATCCCGGTTCGGTCACGATTCCCCGCCTGAACCGGGCCGAGTACAGCAACACGATTCGGGACCTCACTGGCCTCGACTTGCGCCCGGGGGACTCATTTCCCGCTGACGGTCAGGGTGAGAGCGGATTCCGCAACGACCGGGACGGGTTGTTCGTGGCTCCGGTGCTCGCAGAGAAATACCTGGATGCTGCCAACAGGGTGGTAGACGAACTGATAGCGATCAGGAAGGGTGGGGACACGCTTTCCGTTCAACTCGAGATCGAGGATTTCCTACGGACCGAGACCAATCACGAATTCACCGAATACGGGCTCGACTTGAGGAACTATCAGCAAACGGTCTACCGCTATGTCACGTTCCCGAGGTTCGGACGCTACCGTTTTCGGGTCCGTGCGTGGGGAATTTCGCCAACCAGGCGGCAGGTGCCAGGCCTCACTCTGCGGGTCGGCGGGCGCATTGTGGGTCAGTCCCATGTGACGGCTGACCCGGACGTGCCCAGCATCTATGAGTTTGAGCAGATCGTCCCGCGGGGCAGCCATCGAGTGTCGCTGCACTGGTTCAAGGCTGAGACAGCAGAGACGAACGATTACAACCGCAAGCTCGCAGCCGAGGCGGAGCGGCTTGCCGAGGCCGCCCGAGCCGAGGGCAGGAAACCTCCCCCGAAGCCTCCCGTGACGCTCTCACTCGACTGGATCGCGATCAGGGAGAGTTTGAGCGCCGACGAGGACGGCTCGCTGGTCTGGATTGCCGAGCCGAGCGACCGGCTGTCTGGACGGGAAGCCGCGCGGCGCGTCTTGGAGCGCTTTGCCGGGCGGGCGTACCGCGGCCCTGTGGGTCGTTCGGAGATCGACCGATTGCTTGCCTTCTACGACAGCGCCTCCTCGCGCGGCGAGCCTTTCGAGCAAGCGGTTGGGCTGGGACTGCGAGCGGTGCTCGTCTCGCCGAAGTTCCTGTACCGCTCCGAGCGTGGCGGATCCGCGTCGAGCGACTATCCGCTGGATGACTACGAATTGGCGTCGCGCCTGTCCTATTTCCTGTGGTTATCGATGCCGGACGAGCAATTGATGGGCCTTGCTCGGGCGGGGAGGCTGTCCGCGCCGGGGGTGCTCCGCAGCGAAGCGAGGAGGCTGATTGCGGATCCCAAGTCGCGCGCGTTCACGGAAACCTTCATCGGGCAGTGGCTCGGGTTCGCAGAGCTTGGCGGGACCATCAAGCCCGACGATGTTGCGTTTCCCGAATTCACGCCCGCACTGGGCAACGCGATGGCGGAGGAAGCGACGCGATTCTTCGATCGAATTGTGCGCGAGGACCGGAGCCTGCTGGAACTTCTTGATTCCGACCACACCTTTCTAAACGAAGAACTGGCCAAGCACTACGGCATCAAGGGTGTGGTGGGCCGCGAAATGCGCCTGGTGGAACTCAACGATCCACGTCGAGGCGGCGTCCTTGGGATGGGTGCCGTGCTAACCGCCACTTCGCTGCCGACTCGAACGAGTCCGGTCGTGCGAGGGAAATGGGTGCTTGAGACGATGCTGGGTGAGGAACTGCCTCCGCCCCCGCCCGATGCGGGCGAACTGCCCGAACCGGTTGAGACAGCGAAACCAATGACGGTGCGTCAGATGTTCGAGATGCACCGCAACGAAACGCGCTGCGCCGTGTGCCACGATCGGATCGACCCGATTGGGTTTGGCCTGGAGAACTTCGATGCGATCGGCCGGTGGCGGGAAGCTGACAATGATCAGCCCGTGGACGCGACCGGCACCTTGCCAAGCGGGGAGACATTCGAGGGCCCCGGGGCATTGAAGCGGATCTTGCTTGGCCGGCGAGCCGAGTTTGCCCGGATGGTCAGCGAGCAGATGCTGAAGTTTGCACTCGGCAGGGATTTGCGATACTATGACGAACCAACGGTAGATCAGATTAGCCGTGTTGTCATCGAAAACGACTACAGCGCATCGGCCCTGATTGCCGAGATCGTGGAAAGCTACCCGTTTCGATTCAGGCGGGGCTTGGAAGCGGTGGACGAAGGGAGCGACTAGTGGCGGGCACACTGACTTCGAGACGTAACGTTCTGAGGGGGTTGGGGGTGACGCTAGCCCTGCCGTTTCTGGATGCGACCGGTCCGCTCCGCGGTGCTGCGCGAATTGAGGGATCGACGGCTCCAGTACGCCTCGCCACGTTGTTCCATCCAAACGGCGTTTACCCGCCGAACTGGGATCCGGAGGGCGTGGGTCGCGACTACAAGCTATCCCGGATTCTGGAGCCGCTCGCCGCCGTCAGGCAAGACGTCAGCGTGATCTCGAATCTTGGAACCGGCGCAAAGGGCCATGTGGGCGCCACATCGTCGTTCCTGACAGGTACGCCGTTACACAAGAAGGCGGCGGGCCGAATCAACACGCCGAGCATGGGCACCTCCCTGGACCAGTTCGTCGCCGAGAGGATCGGTCAGCGGTCGAGCATTGCCTCGCTCGAAGTCGGGACGGAACCGCCTCGTTCCGGTGGTGAGAATGGGCTGGCCATTTCGTACGCGAACACCGTTTCCTGGCGTTCAGACAACACCAAGGTCGATCCCGAGATCGAGCCACAAGCGGTGTTTGACCGCTTGTTCGGGGTGAGCAAGAAGACCCGCCAGCAACTCGCCGACGAGGCCAGCATCATCGATCACGTGCTCGAAGACGCCAAGCAGTTGCGGGATCGGGGCAGCCAGACTGACAGGCACAAGCTGGACGAGTTCCTCACCTCGGTTCGCGAGGTGGAGCAACGGATCGATCGCAATCTGAGCCCGACGGACCGGGAAGCCGAGTGGAAGCCGCTTATCGAACCCGAGTTGTACCGTCCCGAGGCCGGTATTCCCGAGACCCGCGACGAGCATCTGCGCCAGATGCTCGACCTGATTGTGCTGGCGTTCCAGACCAACTCGACCCGAGTGGCGACATTCATGATGGCGCACGGTTTTAGCCGCCAGAATTTCACTTTCCTGGACGGCGTGAGCGGCGACCATCATTCGATTTCCCACCATAAGGAAAGCCCCGAACTGACGGAGCCCTATACTCTCGTCAGCCGCTGGTACGTATCGCAGCTCGTGTACCTGGTCGAGAAGATGAAGTCGATTGAGGAAGATGCTGGCAGGACCCTACTCGACAACACCATCATTCTCTACGGCTCAGCACTGAAGAACGGTAACGGCCACACGACGCAGAACCTGCCGATCCTCGTCGCCGGACGGGGCGGCGGCAAGCTCAATCCGGGACGGCGGATCGTGCTCCCGGAAGAGACGCCGATTACGAACCTTCATCTGACTCTGGCCCGGGCTATGGGGGTCGAAACCGATCGCTTTGGCGCCAGCATGGGCCCGATCGCTAACCTCTAGGACCCTCGCCCAATTTCCGCGGGCATTCTCGCGAGCAGTCCGTCCCGGAGCGCCCTGTCGCACGCTTCGCGAACAGATACAATCGGTGCGATCTTCGGGAGGGCGATCCGCTGCCCGAATGACGGGAGAGTTCATGATGCTTCGCGGGCTCGTCGTAGCGTTCGTCGTGGCGAGCAGCATTCCGGCTCAGGGCCAGACCTACGACTTGCTCCTCAAGGGCGGGCACGTCATCGATCCGATGAACGACGTGGATGGATTGCGGGATGTCGCGATTCGAGGGGGCCGTATCGCTGCAGTCGAGACTGACATCGCGACGGGCGAAGCCGAGCGCGTGATCGATGTTTCCGGTCTGTACGTCACACCCGGCCTCGTGGACATTCACACTCACCTCTATGTCGTGTCGGGGCCAGGCACGGTTTACGGTGGCAGCACAAGTGTGGACCCCGACACGACCTGCCCTAGAGCGTGCGTGACGACCGGAGTTGATGTCGGCACGGTGGGCTGGCGAGCATTTCCGGACTTCCGCCGCCGCATCATTGACGCTTCTAAGAAAACTCGAGTGCTTGCGATGCTCAACATCGTGGGCATGGGCATGGTCAACTACGACGTCGAGCAGAATCCTGCGGACATGGAGCCTGACAGGACAGCCGAAATGGCAAAGGCGCATGCGGACGTCGTCGTGGGAATCAAGTCGGCGCACTGGCGGCAGCCCAACTTCATTGCTGTCGAGCGAGCTGTTGAGGCCGGCGAACTCGCCGACATTCCTGTCATGGTCGACTTCGGGTTCTTCCTCGTCGAGCGGCCCTACCGAACCATGGTGCTTGACAAGTTGCGGCCGGGGGACATAAGCACCCATTTCTTCAGGTGGCCCGCGCCGTTGATGGACGAGAACGAGAAGAAGCTTCAATACCTCGACCTCGCCCGCGAGCGCGGTGTCAAGTTTGACGTTGGCCATGGCGCGGGAAGCTTCCATTTCCGCCAAGCCGAGCCGCTCGTGAAGCAAGGCTTTTGGCCTGATTCGATTTCGACGGATCTGCACATTAATTCGCACAACGGGGCGATGATCGACATGGTCACCGTGATGTCGAAGTTCCTGGCAATGGGAGTGCCTCTTGCCGAGGTGATCCGGCAATCAACGACCAACCCGGCAACACAGATCAAGCGTTCCCGGCTTGGTCAGATCGCGGTTGGTTCGGAGGCCGATATCGCCGTGCTGCGCGTGAACCGTGGAACTTTCGGATATGTTGACGTCGGTGGGGGGCGCATCACGGGTGACCAGCGCATCGGATGCGAGATGACGCTGCGTGAGGGGAATATCGTCTTCGACTTCAACGGTCGGGCGGGCACGGCATGGCGCGAGGCGGAAATCGACTACCCCACGCAGTGAGAACATTGGCCATGAATCGATGGGCTAGCTTGCTGCCTGGGTGGCCCACGCTCTCGACGGGCAGGGCAGTTGCTAGGTTGCGAATTCACCCTTGCCAATGACGGAATCGACGCCAGTGTCGCCCATAGCGAACCGGCTGCCGTTGGAATCGAGACGAGAGAGCCCCAGTGGCTGGGTGCCAGGAGGGCGCAAGTCAGTAGTTGAGGGTCAATGTGAATCGAAATGTGCGGCCGTCATTGAGCGTGTTCGTGATCCGCCCAAAGCTCGGCGACGTCAGGCTCGTGTTCGGGTCGGCGAATTGCGGCGTGTTGAAGAAGTTGACCGATTCGGCACGAAACGTGAGACTGCTCTCCGATCCCACGGTCCAGCTTCGTGAAATGCCGGCGTTGACGTTTGCGATCTTGCCTTTGCGGAATGTGCGCAATCCGAGTGTGCCGGCAAGATCCCCCGGGCTCTGGTAGGCGAATGCCGCGTGCCGAAGATATTGGCGCGAGGTGTCCGGGTCCCCGATCGTCTTTCCGAGGAGTGAATCGTCCAGCAAATGGGGGCGGTCGCCTGTGGCGCCGTCCACATTCCCGAAACCGGGACCATCCGATCCGGTTTGCACGGTGAACGGCGTGCCAGTCTTGAGCAGCGCCACCGTCGAGAATTGCCAACCCCCGAACACGCGCCTGGTCCAGCCGGACCCTGTTGGCATTTCGTATACCGCCCGCAGAAGAAGTGCGTGGGGCTGGTCGAAGAAGCTCAGCGATTTGACGTCGGCGTGAATGTCATTCGAGGTCTGGCTGACTGCGCGCCGAGCGTCACCTCCGTTCATCGTGTTGGTGTAGTCGCTGCCGAGATCAATCGACTTGCTGAACCAATAGGCGGCGTCAATTGAGACGCCCTTCAAATCGCGCATCACGAACGCGACCCGGCCCGCGTCGAAATACGCACGTGAAGCGTTGTGCAGGCGGAGCACATCGTTGTAGCGATCGTCCGGTCGGCGCACGTTCGTGGTTCGAACGGTTACGGGAATTCCCGGGGGTCGCTCGCCTCGATTCAGGAACCAGGCTTGGAAGACCTTGTGCGTGCGGCTGCCAACGTAGCCGAGTTGGAGGTTCGTTGTGTTGGACAGCCCGAACTCCCAACTCAGGCTGTATTGATGGCTGTAGGGCTCGACGAGGTTGTCCGCGATGTCGAACAGTGTCGAGCGGGATCCCGGCGTCACGTTCGCAAACGCGGCGCCGCTGATGATGTCCACCAGCTTTGGTTGCAGGACGACCAGGCGCACGACGTTTGGCGCGTTGATACGGTACTGGCTGTAAGTGACAGGATAGATCTCCCCATACGAAATTCCATAGGCGGCGCGCAGGGTGCCCAGGCGGTCGCCAATGTTATAGGCAAAGCTCAAGCGCGGCGCGAAATTATTGCAGTCGCAACTGTAGGGCAATGTCTCGAACTCGTTTACTTCTTGTGGAGTGGTGACAAGCTCGTAGCGGAGTCCGAGACTCAGAACGAGGTCGGGCCGGACCTTCCATGTGTCGGCCACATAGAACTGGTTGGACAATTGGCGGAACCCGCGGTGAAAGCTGCCGACGGTCTTGAGCAGCCTTGTCGGCTTTCCGAGGCGAAAGTTGGTGATTGCGTCGTTGTTGAAATTGTCCGAGAACTGGGTGTTGCCTCGGATCGCCTGCTGTTCGACGCCGTTGAGCTGTATGCGGCCGAAATGGAATCCCGCCTTGATGCTGTGCCTGGAGAGCGTCCGCGATAGCTGACCAGCGAAACGGAACGTGTTCATTGCCCGGTCGACAGGGATCAGCGGCGAAGGACCTTGCCCGGAAATCGCCCTTCCCACGCCGACCGTGGGGCCGAAGTTGTTCGGCTCGGGAATCAGCAGCGATCCGACGCGATCGAAACCCGCCGAAACATCCGTGACCGTCTTGGGAGACCAGCTTCGCGACCATGTCACGCGCGGGCGGTGGTTCTTGATCTCCGTGTCTGGATTCGAACCACGCACGAATTGAAAGGCATCCACGCTTTGCGATGTGAATACGTAGCCCAACCCAAGCTTTCCTCGCTTTGCGAGATCGCGATCGAGGCGGAGATTCGCCGAGTTGGTGTCGATCTGCTGGGGGGCATTGGTGTTGAGGGCGCGAGGGGCGATATCAGTGCGGTTCGGAAGTGCCGCAGGGTATGCCTGCAGAAGCTGCTCCACGATTCTGCGGGTCTCCGGATCTGTTTGCTCTCCACTCGATGGATCGACCAATAGTGGCGTCCGTTCCGAGGGTAGCGGCACGAGCACGTTGCCGTTGACCTGACCTCGGATCTTCTGCTGGCTCGCGTTGACAGTGAACTGAGTATTGTCCCCAGCCGGAGCCGAAAGGCGGAATCCGTAGCGGTTCTCGTTTGCCGGCTGCACATCGCCGACCTGGAAGAATGAGCGCGCCGAGAAGGCGCTGTTCCCGTGAGTCCACGATACGTTGCCATGTATGCCACTGCCCCGGGCGGGTGGCAGGTGCAGACTCGGCGCGGCCCGGCGCCCGTACTCGGCTCCGTAGTGATCGCGGTCGGGGCGGAACTCCGAAACGATCGTCGCGGTTGCGCCGAGTCGGATGTTGAGTTCTTGCAGTGTGTTTGTGTCGACCAAGTTGAACTGGACATTCTCGTTGCGACGGGCCTCACCGGATTTCGTGTCCTCTTGTCCCAGGAGGTTCAAACTAGTGCGCTGTGCGTCGGTTCCATCTTCCCCTGCTGATGGCGTGTCTGTTGAGACCTCTTCAGTTGGGGCGGATTCCGCCTTAGCCTTGTCGTCCCCCTCTTCCGGAGCTTGGGCGAGCATCACAGCCGCTGCTCCCGAGACTGAGATAAACACGGCAACCCGGGAACAGACGGCAAGCCGATACAGCTGAAATCGACAGTCCACAAATGGCATCAAGACAAACTAGGATAGCGGATGGAGTCCTCCCGATTATGGCGCCGAGGCGGTGTCTGTTCCTATCAGGAAACCAACGCGTTGGGGGGGCGCTCTGCCGGTCCTCTTCCAGTGTTCCGGGTGTGGCCAGAACAGCACTTTCATGTCTGAGAGAGTGCGGGAACTGATCCCAATCGCTGGACTGTTGCCGTTCTGGAACGACAGTTGTGCAATCAATTCTCAAGTCTGCTCGGTGTTCGAAACGGTATGCTCGATGGCCAGGAAACACACGACTACGGAGAGGCAACGATTTCCAGATTGCCGAGTCGGAACTTGATTTTTCTGTTGGCCGAAGATCAAACTGATCAGCGATCGGAATCTTACCGTGCGGCGCCGGGACGGGCGACCCAGATCCGGCCATGGCAGGGCCGGAGGTGATTGCCAAACATTACTCCGCTCTGCGGTGGTCAGGCCACCCAGCAACGCGAACCAGCGCGGTACTGTCCTGAACAGTCCTCATCTACCTGATTGGATCCAAGTGCCATGTCACTGTGGCACCGATCATGAACGGCCCGTCTTGTCCCTACCTGAAAGAACCATGCCTTCCCTTTCTTCGTTGCCCGCGAAGTTGGACGATACATAACGTTGGTCAGAAACTGCGGCTCTGGTCTTGAGGTTGCGCGGCAACTCGAGTTGGTGGGCGTCCAGACCCACTGGAACCGGGAAACCTGCTACGAGTCGCAGCAGGGCCAGAGACAATGCGCCTGGCGGTTTGAGGCCGACGGCCTGTGCTACGCGGTCAACTTGCCTACCACTTCGCCGGCGACATCCGTGAGCCGGAAATCCCTACCCTGGAATCGATACGTCAGTTTGGTGTGATCGAAACCGAGAAGGTGCAAGATCGTGGCGTGCAAGTCATGGACATGGATGCGGTCTTCGACCACATTGAACCCCAATTGGTCGCTCTTTCCGATTGTGATGCCCGGCCTTATGCCGCCGCCGGCCATCCACATCGTGAAGGCATTCGGATGATGGTCGCGACCGTCGTCCGTGCCGCCTTGAACCATCGGGGTCCGTCCGAACTCCCCACCCCACAAGACGAGAGTGTCCTCAAGCAGCCCGCGCTGCTTAAGATCCTTGACCAGCGCCGCGCTTGGTTGGTCGGTGTCGCGACAGTTTTTCGTCAGCCCCGAGACAAGCGAACCGTGCTGGTCCCACGATTCGTGGAATAGCTCGACAAAGCGGACCCCGCGTTCCACAAGGCGTCTGGCCAGGACGCAGTTGTTTGCGAACGAGGGCTTGCCTGGCTCGGCACCGTACATGTCTAGCACATGCTGTGGCTCCTGTGAGATGTCCATGAGTTCGGGCGCGCTCGTTTGCATCCGATAGGCCATTTCGAATGAGTTGATGCGAGTCGCGATCTCGGGGTCACCGAGCTGCTTCAATCGCATCCCGTTGAGAGCCCGAATCGAATCCAAGGAGTCGCGCTGGAGCTTGCTGTCGACACCGCGAGGATTCGAAAGATACAGCACCGGGTCGCCACTGTTTCGGAATTGCACTCCTTGGTACATCGACGGAAGGAACCCGCTTCCCCAATTGGAATTCCCTCCGCTCGGGCCTTTCTGGCCGGAACTGAACACAACGAAGCCCGGGAGATCCCGTGACTCACTGCCCAAGCCGTACAGCGTCCAAGAGCCGATGGAGGGGCGTCCGAACTGCTGTGTGCCCGTGCTCATCATTACTTGGGCCGGTGCGTGGTTGAATGCATCCGTTACGAGTGACTTGACAATTGCGATGTCATCAGCGATCGAGGCTGTATGCGGAATCAATTCAGAGAGTTCGGCACCGCTCTGACCATACTTTGCAAACTTGAACTTCGGGCCTAGCAGAGTAGAGTTGGGATCGATGAACGCGGCCCGGTATCCGTCCAGAAGCTCGTCGGGTGGAAGCGTGCCCGCGTGCTTTGCAAGATCCGGCTTGTAGTCGAACAGTTCCAAGTGGCTCGGACCGCCTCCCATGAACAGGAAAATCACGTTTTTCGCTGTGGGTTCGTGGTGTGGTTGCCTGGGAGCCAGGGGGTCCGCCGCGCACAACATGTCGCGCAAAGCCACGGCGCCCAGTCCGACGCCACATTGCTGTAGAAACCAGCGGCGCGCCAGCAAGCTTCCCGCTCTACCCGATCCTTCCATCGGTTACTCCCTTGTAATTGTCTCGTCCAGGTTCAATAGCACCCTGGAAATCGCCGTCCACGATGCAACCTCGGTGACCGGCGCGTCGGGGTCGATAGCCCTTGGGGGGCTGTCGCCGAAGGCCAGCGCTACAGCGTCGAGATCCCCCGACTCCAGGCGAACGCGCTGGTCCGCCAGCATGGCCATGAGTTCGTCGATTTCCTCTTGTTGCGGCGCACGCGAAAGCACCCGTTTGAACGCATAGTCTAGGCGTTCGGGGTCATTCTCTCCACCTTCGCGAACAGTGCGCCGGCCCAATTCGCGCGCAGCCTCGAGGAATACCGTTTCATTCAATGTAACGAGTGCCTGCAACGGTGTATTGGAGCGGTCGCGTTTCACGCACGAAAAATTGCCCGTCGGAGTGTCGAAGGCGGTAAGCACCGGGAAGGGAACTGAGCGATATCGAAACGCGTATAAGGAGCGGCGGTAGCGGTGCGCTCCATCCTCGACATACCAGCGCTTCGGTCCATAGCTGATGGGCGGAACAAACAATGACTCGGGTGCAGGCGGATAGACAGGCGGGCCCCCGACCTGAGGCGTCATCAGCCCGCTAGATGCGAGAGCGATGTCCCTGACCAACTCGCCGTCCACTCGGAAGCGAGATCCGCGAGCCAGCAGTCGATTCTTGGGGTCCCGCTCGAGAAGCTCGGGCGTCGCGCGGGACGACTGGCGGTAGGTCTCGGAGGATACGATCAGCCGGTGCAAATGCTTCAGGCTCCAGCCGCTGTCCATTAGCTCCACGGCAAGCCAGTCAAGCAGATCTGGGTGCGAAGGATCAGCAGCCTGTCGGCCGAAGTCTTCGGAGGTCTCAACGATGCCCGTTCCGAAGTGACCTTGCCAAAGCCTGTTCGCGATGGCGCGGGCAGTCGTCGGCGAGTCTCGGTCCACTAGCCATTGGGCGAATGCCAGACGGGCGGGAATCACTTGTTGAGCGGGCATTTCGTGCAGGAAGCCGGGAACTCCCGCCTCGACTTCCTCGGTGGGGCGCAAGAAGTCGCCGCGCTGGAGCATGCTTGTCATCCGCGGTGCCGAGCGCTCTTGCATTACCAGTTGGGTAGACCCCTCTGGGTGCCGGTCGCGCAACTCTTCGATTCTGCGATTCGCGTCGGACCACTCCGACACCGTAGTCCTCCAGTAGCTGAAGACCGCCGCTTCTTGTTCCCGTGTTCGCTCGTCCCGCGGAATCGATGCCAGGATCTCTCGTACCTTGGCGGGAACCGGGTCGGCTGTTGCGTTGCCCTCGTGCGTATAGGAGAAGCGGTACCGACCAAGATTTAGGGATTGGTTGTCGTCGGAATTCCAGCCGCCGTGCTTCATGACCAGATTGAACTTCAGGAGCATGGGCTCCTTGACAACCAGGGGCTCGCCAAGCTGGAATACAGCCTTCCGAGGCACGTTACGCCGTCCCGTCCCGGCGTCTATGTGCCAGGCGCTCATCTCGAATCCGTCGATCGCGAATCCAACATCTCCAAGGATCCTGCGTTTCTGGTCCTTGTCCGGGAAGAGGAATGGATCCAGCCAAGTCAGCGGTGGATTGACATCCGCCGTCGCGTGCCTGATTGCCAACTTCTTCCATTTCTTCGGATCGTTTTCGGGTGCAACCTGAACTTCGAATTCGGTGAGCGCGGCCGTGCCTCTGAATGATCTGCCCGGGCCCCTCAGCGGGAGATTTGGATCAGTCAGCAATTCAAGACGGAATGCCTTGACCTCTCCGGACTCGATCCGCGCCTCGGGCGTGACTACGCTGCGGGTCGGGGCGTAGCCGTCGGCAAGTATCGATTTGTCGGGGAGGACTTGGTACTTCTCACCGCTACCAAGCTTGATGTGAGTGTCGAGGACAGTCCACTTGGGCTGGGTGTTGGATTCCGATGCCTCCCACTCGGCCATGCGGTCCCGCCAGTCCGGACTGGTCTCTCGCAATCGATTCTCGATTTCCTCTATGCCGGAGAAGATCTCGGCCCGGATTTGGTTCTCAGCTGGCGCGTAGACGGCCTGGACGGACTCGTGGGAGTTGTTGATAAACGCGAAAATTCGGTAATAGTCGCGCTGCGAAATGGGATCGTACTTATGGTCGTGGCATTGGGCGCACTGAACTGTAAGGCCAAGCACCGCCTTTCCGATGGCGTCCATGCGGTCGAACATTGCCTCCATCCGGAATTGCTCGGGATTGGCACCGCCCTCGGCGTTGATCATCGAATTCCGCAGGAAGCCGGTTGCCACGAGATTGTCCTGTGACGCTGCCGGGAGCAGATCGCCGGCTATCTGCTCCACGATGAACCGGTCATAAGGGAGGTCCGAATTCAGCGCACTGACCACCCAGTCTCGGTAGAACCAGACTTGGCGAGGCTTGTCCTTCTCGAATCCATCCGAATCGGCGTACCTGGCGGCGTCGAGCCAGATCCGTCCCCAGCGCTCGCCGTAGTGCGGGGAAGCGAGCAGCCGTGCAACCTCGCGCTCAAAGGCTCCCGGAGCGGTGTCCGCGAGGAATCGCTTCGTTTCCTCGATCGTCGGTGGCAGTCCGGTAAGGTCCAGGCTGAGGCGGCGCAGCAGAGTCTCCCTAGCAGCCCGGGGAGCCGGGTCTAGGCCCTCGGCGCCCAACTTTGCCAGCACGAAACTGTCGATGGGGTTTTGTCCCCAGGCAGCAGGCGCTCTGGGCAGGCCCGGACGGACGGGAGGCACGAATGCCCAGTGCCGCTTCAATCCAGCCTCCGTGCCGGAGCCATCGGGCCAAACCGCTCCTTCAGCAATCCATTGGCGGATGTTCGCAATTTCCGGGTCCGACAATTGGCCGCCCATCGGCATGCGGTTGCCGTCACCCAAGCCAGCCACACGGAGGTAGAGGCTGCTTGCATCCGGTGCACGGGGAACGACGCGTGAACCGCTAGGACCGGCTGCCATCACGACATCGCGGGAGTCGAGGCGCAACTGGCCAAGCTGCTGTTGCTCCCCGTGGCAGACGTAGCACTTGGTCGCGAAGATTGGTTCGATGTCAGCGGCGAAATCCACGCCCTGGGCCGACACAGAGAAAACGGAAAGCGAAACCAGAACCGAAACTACGCGCACTTTCGATGCCCGACACACATTATATGTGGCCGCATCTGTTCGGCAGTGCCCCCTCCGCTGGATCGAGTTGCTGTCTGGCCGCCTCAAGAGGCCACGATTGAGTCGGTTACAGCCCTGGTGCTCTTGGAGTGGGCCGACCCTTGCCGTCGGTCAAGACGGGTGAAGGTGACCCTGGGGCTTCGTACGCTCCCCGGGCGAGCCGACTGAAGAGCCCTTTGTGCCGGCCACACTAGGACCACCGAAATGGGCCAAGCGACCAGACGGATGGACGGTAATCAACAGTGCGTTTGTCTCTTCTGTGCAGCCGGGCTCCTGCCTCGCACGACAGAACCTGCTGAGGGTCATCGTGTGGCAATACACAACGATTGGTATGGATGGGATCGACCCATCTTGGCGAGATGCCGATCTGAGCGACAGATCGACACGGGCCGTGGAACCGCGACACAAGAATTAGGACGGTGTTTGCGGCAGGGTAACAAGCCGCAAACAGGGAGACAACTGGAAAGCCAACGGCGCTATGAACTGTAGAATAGGCTTGCATGGCCATGCCTCGCAGTGCTCGGCTTCCGGCGAGCGCGACTCGACGTGAGTTTCTGACGGCGTCCGTAGCTGGAATCGGTTCGTTACTGGGTTGCAGGCAACCTCCTGCGGGCGAGCCAGGTTCCGGTGCGCGCGCACCGAACATTGTGTTCATCATGGCGGACGATCTGGGCTATGGCGAACTCGGATGCTACGGCCAGGAGAAAATCCTGACGCCAAACATTGACCGAATGGCAACAGAGAGCATGCGCTTCTCGGAGGCGTATTCGGGTTGCTCTGTTTGCGCCCCGGCCCGTAGCGTGCTCATGACGGGGATGCACATGGGCCACACCTCTGTCCGCTCCAATCCGGGCGGGGTGCCGCTCTCGGCAGAGGACACAACCGTAGCGGAGGCACTGAAGGAACTGGGCTACGCGACGGGCTGCTTTGGCAAATGGGGCCTTGGCGACATCGGGACGGACGGTGTCCCTTGGAAGCAAGGGTTTGATGAGTTCGTCGGCTACCTCCACCAGGCTCATGCACACTACTTCTATCCTCATTACATCTACGACAACGAGAGGCACTTGACCCTGGAAGGAAATCAAGGCCATGGACGGGGTACGTACTCGCACGACGTGATCGCGGACAGGACGCTTGAGTTCATAGAAAAGAACAAGGATCGGCCGTTCTTCTGCTACGTGCCGTTCACCATCCCACATGCTGAGTATGTCGCTCCCGATGACGAGATCTACGCCCAGTACAGCGGCAAGTTCGAAGAGGTCGAGCTGCCCCGGAATCCGAACAGGCCGACACGCCTGATTCGGCCTGACCAGCCGCACGCCACGCTTGCAGCGATGATCACGAGGCTAGACCGGGACGTCGGTCGTATCCTGAAACAGCTCGCCGACCTTGGCTTGGCCGAGCACACGATCGTGTTCTTCACGTCCGATAACGGGGCTGCCGCGGCCAGCTGGACAGACTATTTCCAAAGCAGCGGTCCGCTACGAGGAGCGAAGCGGACGTTCTACGAAGGAGGCATTCGTGTTCCTATGCTGGTGCGCTGGCCTGGGAGAATCCAAGCGGGGTCGGAAAGCGGCCACGTTTGGGGGTTTCACGACTTCCTGCCGACTGCGCTGGAACTGGCCGGTGCGGCCTCTCCGGAAGCTACGGACGGAATCTCGGTCGTGCCGACCCTGCTGGACCAGGGAGTTCAGCAAGAGCACGACTATTTGTACTGGGAGCTGCCTCGGTACATCGGTGCAACAGAGGAGTTCGTTGACGAGATTCCGCAGCAGGCGTTGCGATTCGGCAAATGGAAGGCCGTGCGCCCGAAACCGGACGGTGAACTCGAGCTATACAACTTGGAGGAAGATCTCGGAGAGACACGCAACATAGCCGGGCAGAATCCTGATGTGATGGCGCGAATTGAAGCATTGCTCCTGGAAGCCCGCGAGCCGCCTAGGGCTCAATCCGAACTCGAGCACATCTGGTGGGACAGGAAGGGCTGAAGCGGTCGCTAGCCGTTTCCGCCATTGGAATGCGTTTCGGGCACGGCGCGCGTCCCGGATCGCGTACAGCTTGCGTGGCGCCGACATCCCAGAATCACCTCGGGACCCCACTCCGGACCGTCGGGTTGTCACGGGAACGTGGACGAATCCTGGGACTTGCCGCAATGGATCGTTTCAGACATCTCAGCAGCGTCCGGGGGCACCTGCTGGCCTGGCGGATGTGCGCGGTCCGGCAGTCCTGACCACTGCGGCCCAGCTATCTGCTGTCAGTGGCCATTGGTTCGCCGGGACGGCCCTCATTAGCTACATTTGAGATCCCTACCTGGACGCCCGTTCTCTCCAGCGGTAGCGTAGCCGTCACGCTTCCACCAGTCTAGGCCACCTATCGGTTCTCGCACCTGAAAGCCGAGGGTCAAGAGCTTGAGGGCAGTCTTTGTCAAGGCATTGCATCTTATGCCATCGCAGTAGCAGACATAGGTCCTCGATCGTAACCGTTCGGGAGAGCCGTGGTCTGCGGGTCGCGTCGGGACGGCCAGGAGGCTGGGGCGAGCGTGGCCAGGCACAGTCGCTGAACGCATCAGTGACGGGGGCTCGTGGCACAGGACCGAGACAATCGATGCTGGCTGAGCGGCGGCCGCTACTGGTGCCGGCCCGGCCGCACCTGGCGGCATCGGGATGCGGCCTGCCGCCGGTGGCGTTGCCATCCGGAGCTTGGCGAGCCCACGCCAACTCATTCCGCAGGCGGCTCGCCGGGAACTTGCTGAGCGGCCACCGTGCGGGGCTCGTCCTCAGCGGACGTCGACTTCGATCCCCCGCGAGGCTCCCCGGTGGCTAGCGCCTCCAGAACTCCCTCGCTGCGCGCAGTGCGTTGGGCGATGCCTGCCAACTCCTTCGTCAGTCCGTTGGCCCGGGCCGTCAATGTTTCGAATGCCCTGTCGCTCCGCTCCAGGGCTAGCTGGATCGCCTGCTCCCTTTTCTCGGCCTCACTGTCCAAGGCCTGCTGCCGCTTCTCGGCCTCACTGTCCAAGGCCTGCTGCCGCTTCTCGGCCTCCCTGTCCAAGGCCTGCTGCCGCTTGTCGGCCTCCCTGTCGAAGGCCTGCTCCCGCTTCTCGGCCTCCCTGTCGATCCGCTCCAGGGTTGCCTGGATCGCCTGCTCCCGCTTCTCGGCCTCCCTGTCGATCCGCTCCAAGAGCATCTGAAAGTCCCGCTGGTGCCCGACAAGCCACCTGTACGCAAGCGTTGCCAGCAACGCGAAGAAAGCAATCAGGACGCCGAGGGCCCGCACCTCGGCTGTTGCCCACTCCACCATTGCGTCTACGTTACAGCATCGGCGCATGGGCCGCCACCGCGACGGCCCGCCCCCTCTTGCCTGCGACACGGGGACTACGGCGGCGCTTGCAAGCACCGGCTGCCAAGCCGAGTCAGCAACACCATCCAGAATCGCCGTTCCGGCCGCGCGCGGTTCGCTCGCCTCTCAAGGCATCGCTCGGTTCGGTACCGTCCGGCAGGGACAGGTGCCCTTGCCAACTCCCACGGACCGCCCGAACGATGTCCCTCGATCTGTCGAGGGACTTCGTCGAATCGAGGCAGATCTCCCTGTGGGGCAGGCTGGTTGCCCCCGGGATGTGCGCCCGGGCATAGGCCTGTGCAGAGCGTCCGTCAATGACCGTGATGGGTTCGCCCCAGCCTACGGCCTCGTAGAGGTCCCAGGAATCCATTTCGTAAGCGAGCTTGCTCTGGTTGTGGTCCAGCTGATGGGCGCTCGTTTCGATCGAGGAGGTCACAATCCCAGCCCACTGGGGACCGACGCGTGCGCCCACGGCCGGCTGCCGGTCGTTCTGGTCGATCGCCAGGAGCCGGCCACCGCGACCCTGCTCAGGGCTTGAGGTCTTTGAGCGGCTCTCACCCTTCGCGCGATTTGCGCAATCTGCGTTGCTCTGGCAAACAAGTTGTGGTAGTGTCTCGTTGCGCTAGCAGTCGAGGCGTGGCGCCCCGCTACGCCCTGTGACCGCAATTGTGAAAGGAGCGAAAAGTGTATCGGAACCAACCTGGATCCCACGGCGCCTGTCGCAACGCGGCAGTTCGTCACGCGGCGAGGCTAGGAAGCCTCTCGGCGATATTCTTCCTTGCGCTCTCCCCGAGCGAGGCGCGCGCCGCTGTCGAGGGCGAGTCGGCATTTGTTTTCAACACCTTCGCATTCCTGGTCTGGGGTGCGCTTGTGATGTGGATGGCGGCTGGCTTCACCATGCTCGAATCGGGTTCCGTCCGCACCAAGAACGCGTCAGCGATCTGTCTCAAGAACATCGGGCTGTACTCGATTGCTGGATTGACCTTCTACGCGGTTGGCTTTAATTTCATGTACGTCGGTGTCGAACCCGGCGGCTGGTTCGGCTCGTTGAATTTCCTGTACGGCCCCTCGGCGGACGAGATCGGCCTCTTGGACGGACAGGAGGAAGCTGCTGCCGCAGTCATAGGCAACGGCTATTCGACGATGTCGAACTGGTACTTCCAGATGGTCTTCGTCGCAACCACTGCTTCGATCGTCTCTGGTGCTCTTGCCGAGCGTGTCAAGCTGTGGTCATTTTTTATCTTCATCACCGTCTTGACAGCCTTCATCTACCCGCTCGTCGGCGCTTGGACATGGGGCGGCGGATGGCTTGCGGAAATGGGCTTCAAGGACTTTGCCGGATCCACGATAGTCCACTCTACTGGCGGTTGGGCGGCACTGGCAGGCGCATTGATCGTCGGTCCGAGGAAGGGAAAGTTTCGCCCCGATGGCAGCGTCAAGATTACCCCACCGTCAAACGTACCCATCGTGACTCTCGGAGTGTTCATCCTCTGGTTGGGCTGGTTCGGCTTCAACGGGGGCTCACAGCTTGCCATGGGCGGTGCGCTTGACGCCGTGGCTGTCAGCAACATCTTCACCAACACCAATCTCGCCGCATGCGCGGGGGTCATGACCGCCATTTGCCTGTCTCGGCCGATCTTGGGTCGCCTGGATCTCTATGCGGGACTCAACGGAACCCTCGCCGGCTTGGTGGCGGTTACCGCGGCTCCCGACATCGTCGGGCACCACTGGGCCGTGATCATTGGTGCTACCGGCGGCTTGGTCTGTCTTGTCGCTCTAAGGCTTCTGGAAGTGCTCAAGATCGATGATGTGGTAGGGGCTGTGCCGGCCCATCTCTTCGCGGGTGTTTGGGGCACGCTCGCCGTTTGCATTGCCGGTGGCGGCAACTTCCTCGTACAACTTGCCGGGATCTTGGCCATCGGCGTCTTTGTGTTCGGCACGTCGATGCTCACTTGGTTCGCCATCGACCGGACGTTGGGCTCCCGGGTTTCGACCACGGTCGAGGTGCTGGGTCAGGACGTTGGTGAGCTGGGCATCGAAGCCTATCCGGAATTTGTCGTGATGCCGGAAGAAGACTGATCGATATGGGTAACCCGGCTGCTCCGCCGGTGGCGGACGACGGTGTGCTCACCGCTTGGTGCCGGTCCCGACACGGCTGACGCCAAGATCCCGCCATCGAGAGACCCGACAGTCGGCTGGGTCTTCGAGCGGTCCTTCGCTCCCACGCTCCATATGCCCGTTGTGATGGCCCGACTTGCCGGGTGCACCAAACTTGACTTGCGCACCTTGCTCGCAGGGTTTATTCGAAGGCCGGACTTGCAAGCTGGATAGGTCCGGGGCCATGATCCTGATTTCCCTGTGACGGCAGGGATGCGCTCAGTTTGTTCCGGGTCTCAGCTGGTAGCGGGGCCGCCACGCAATCCTGGCCCATCGGTCAGTCTCATGCGCTGAGAAATGAGGCCATGCCACAGACCGGTGAATCCCCGTCCCGTGACGTGGGAGGGGGATTCTCTGAACGCTATGCCCTAATCGGGCACCACACCGGCGGGATACCGTGTGATCCACTCCTGATCTATCCACCGCAGCACCTTGAACGACACGTCCTGCCCAGGGCGAAGCTGTTTCTGGATCTCACGGAGTTCTTCGATCGAGCCGATCTCCATGCGATTCACGGCGACGATTACGTCTTGGGCCATAACTCCTATGTCGTCGGCAAACGAATTCGCCTCCACTTGCGCGACAAGGATTCCGCCGGACACGTTCAGGTTCATCTCTGCCCGGCGATCGGGCGAGATTTCCCGGACTGTGATGCCGAAATGCACGGTCTCCTCGTCGTCTTCCGGAGCGTCGATTCGGACTTCCGCGTTCTTGGGGTAGAGCTTCTGGCGATCCGCAATCTTCACATCGAGTGTCAGGGCCCTGCCGTCTCGGAACACTTCCACCGGAACGGTCTTGCCCACGCTTGTTGCAGCGACGACCTCGATCAGCTTCTCGCCCGAGTCGATCTCGATTCCGTCGACACTGAGAATGATGTCCTCAGCCTGCATGCCCGCTTCTTCCGCGGGGCCATCATCAACAACGCCGGAAACGAAGACACCGGTTTCGGCGCCGTAGGACCGGATAAGTGACTTGTTGTCATCGGCTCTGAACTCGACACCGATGGAACCACGTGAGACTCTGCCATACCGGATGATTTGATTGTAGGTTTCGACTGCGATGTTTGACGCAAGGGCGAACCCGATACCGTCGTAGCCTCCCGTGCGAGAGATGATTGCCGTATTGATGCCGATGACTTCACCGCGAACGTTAAGCAACGGCCCGCCGCTGTTCCCGGGATTGATCGCCGCATCGGTTTGCAGGAATTTCTGGAACTCCCCGGCCCCGAACGTGGCTCCCATCTCGCGAGGTTTCGCGCTGATGATGCCAACTGTGACTGTTTCCTTGTATCCAAACGGAGAGCCGATCGCAATTGCCCAGTCACCAATGTTTGCTGCGTCCGAATTGCCGATCGGCGCCGCTTGCAGGTTCTTCTTGCCGTCGACATGGACTACCGCCAAGTCGGTCTCGGCATCGACTCCGATCAGCTTGGCGTCGTAGAGTTCGTCATCGCCTACGAATTCGACGCGGATCCGTTCCGCGTCCCTCACGACATGTTCGTTCGTGATGATATATCCCTTGGGGTCCACGATCACCCCCGATCCTTGGCCTCCTCCGCGTCTGCGAGGGGTGGGAGGACGTTGATTCGGCTGGTTCGGCAATCCGAAAAAGCGGCGGAACAATTCCTCTGGTCGGTCGAAGTACCCTTGCGGCGCGGTCTCATTAGCCGAGAGTTCGGGAATGGTAATGCTGACTACCGACGGGCGCACCTTTCTCGCCAGTTCCGAGAACTGATTCTCGACCGGGTCCGCAGCGGGAATCACCAGCGGAACTGCATCCGTGACCGGTTCCTCGGATTCCCTGGCTGCGTCGACCGTTCCCGAAATGACCGTTCCGATCAGAATGCCTGCCACGAGGGTGCTGAACACCAGCGCCAGCGGCAGAAGCCGATTGTGCTTGAAGCGATTGGTTAGTGTGCTCATACCCGTTTAGACGTGCGCGCGCGGAGAAAGGTTTTCAGGTCGCCTGTGCCCATTATCGGCCATTCGCCATCCCGGTAGGTCATCAAGGCGGGTCAACCAGCGGTTCTGGCTGCGCCAGGCAGTGCAAGCCGCCCAATCCGAGCACTAGGTCGACGCTGTGGAGTCCACACACCTCACGATCCGGGAAGATTTCGCTCAGGATCCGCAGCGCAACGCGGTCGTTCGGATCGTTGTACGTGGGTACCAGCACGCATCCGTTGGCGATGTAGAAATTGGCGTACGTCGCCGGAAGACGATAGCCGTCGTAGTACAGCGCCTGTGGCATCGGCAACTCCGCGACCTCGAGAGGGCGATTCGTTTCGTCGCGCATTCCCCGCAGTCGCCTCAGGTTGTCGCGTAGGGGCGCGTGGTTGTCGTCACGCGGGTCGGGCTCGACGATTGCGACGACGGTCCGTTGGCGGACGAATCGCGCGACCGTATCGACGTGGCCGCTTGTGTCATCGCCCGCGATTCCACGGCCCAGCCACAGAGTGTTCACACAGCCCAGGTGTTGCTCGAAGACGGCCTCGAACTCGTGCTGCGCAGGAGTTCGATCCAGACCGCGTCGCTTGCGGGAGAGCAAGCTCTGCTCCGTCGTCAGGATTGTGCCGGTCCCGTTGGTGTCGATGGCCCCTCCTTCCATCCGGACTAGATCTTGGCCGATTCTCGGCTCGACAACAGGAACCCCAATTGCGTCGGCGATGAACCGTCCCACTCTTGCATCGGCCGTCCAATTGGAATAGCGGTTCCACCCGTCAAACTGCCAGCACACCGCGTTCAGCCGGTCGTTGCTCCTGACGAGGGTGGGCCCGGAATCTCTCAGCCACGAGCGATCGGTTGCGCAGAAGCGGAAGTCGAGATCGTCAAGGTTCACGCCGCCGCGCTTCAGGGTCGATTGCGCCCGCTTCGCCTCCGCGTCCGTGCGAACCAAGAGTCGCACGGTTTCGTGCTCGACCAGCTTGCGAACGAACTCGACAAACGCTAAGCGGGCGGCTGTCAGCTTGCCAGGCCAGTCGGTGGCGAGATGAGGATAAGCTAGCCATGTGGCTCCGTGCGGCTCCCACTCCGCCGGAAAACGGGTGGCTGCCGGCGTGGCTGACATCACTTGGCGGCCCGACGAGTCAAGCCGCCGTACGAATCGATCCTACGGTCCCGAAGGAAAGGCCAGTCGCGGCGGGTGCGCTCCACGTCAGCCCGGTCGCAGCAAGCGATCAAGATCTCATCGCGATCGCCAGCCTCCGCCACGATCACTCCCAGAGGATTGCAGGCAAAGGAGCGGCCCCAGAACTCGATGCCCGAATAGCCCATCGGTCGCGTCGGCGATCCATCTAGGGGGCGCTCGTGGCCCGTCCGGTTGATAGCCGCCACGAACGCCCCGTTGGAAATTGCATGCGCGCGATGCGCGATACGCCAGGCTTCCGCTTGGGCTTTGCCGTGTTGCTCTTTCTCGTCCGGATGCCAGCCGATGGCGGATGGAAATACCAGGAACTCCGCTCCGGCCAACGAAGCTAGGCGTGCCGCCTCCGGAAACCATTGGTCCCAGCAAATGAGCGGAGCGACCGAGCCGAATCGCGTCTCAAACACCCGAAACCCCAGATCACCCGGCGTGAAATAGAATTTCTCGTAGTACAGCGGGTCGTCCGGAATATGCATCTTGCGGTAGATTCCCAGCAGTTCGCCGTCCGCGTCGATGACGACCGCACTGTTGTGATAAATACCTGCTGTCCGCCGCTCGAATACCGTACCGACCACCACGACCGCGCAGTCCCGGGCGGTGCGTGACAGTGCCTCGGTCGTTGGACCCGGAATCGGTTCGGCCAGCTCGAACCGATCTACGTTTTCCTCCTGGCAGAAGTACTGCGTTCGAAACAGCTCGGGGAGGCAAATGATCTGAGCGCCCTCGCTCGCGGCAGAGCGAATGGATTCCAGCGCTCGCGCCAGGTTGCGCTCTGGCTCGGGCTCGCATGCCATCTGGACCAAACCGAGGTTGGTCAGGCCATTCGCTTTAGTGGTCAAGGCCGCAGAATCACCTTCGTCAGGTTGGGTTCGCGTGCGTAGAGCCGGTCGAACATTTCCGGCCCGCGATCGAGCGGTACCGACGCGCTGACTACGGGCAAGACTCTGATCTTGCCTCGCTGCATCAACTCGAGGCAGGCAGGGTAATCGTTGCTCGAGGCGCACGATCCCAGCACGTCGATCTCGCGTGTGACCACGCTCTGCAACCCAAGGCTCACTGTCGGCGTTATGTTGCCAATCAGTACCACCTTGCCGCCCTTCCGCACGCTGTCGACAGACATCGACACGGTCGCGTCGGCCCCGACTGCTTCCATCACGAGATCCGCTCCCAAGCCGCCCGTTCGCTCGCGGACGATCGCCGGCAGATCGATTCCGTCACCGGTCTGAATTACGTCGTCCGCACCGAGCTCACCGGCCAGGGTCAGGCGGTCGACGGCGAGGTCCGCGGCGAGGATGCGCCCGCAACCAGCCGTGCGAAGCGCTTGGATGGTCAGCAGGCCGATCATGCCTGTTCCCACAACGAGCGCGGTGTCGCCGAGCGATGGATCGGCCCGGTCAACGGCATGCACGGCCACAGACACTGGCTCGACCATCGCGGCCTCGTCAAACGTGACTCCCTCGGGCACGCGGTACACGATGTGCTCCGGGACCGCGACATATTCGGCGAACGCCCCATGACGCCGGTAATCCTCGCAGGACACCCCGAGCACGCGCCGGTCCTCGCAGAGGTTGGGTCGTCCAGCGCGACAAAACACGCAGTTTCGGCAGGAGATCATGGAGTCGAACGTGACTCTTTCGCCGGCCTCGAAGCGGTTCACGGTGCTGCCCGTCGCGGCGATTTCGCCGGCAGCCTCGTGTCCCATGATCAGCGGCGGAATCCGGCGTCCGGAACTGCCGTCGAAGCCGTGCACGTCGCTTCCGCAGATCCCGCACGAGCGAACACGAATCAAGACCTCGTCGGATTGGATCTGTGGCTCAGGAATGCTTTCGACCGCTAGTCGCTTGTAGTCGTTGAGAACCAGTGCCTTCATCATATTGCGGGCGTCGCGAAGCGAGCCGTTCCCGCCCGGATCGCTACCGCCAATCATATGGCAGTCGATCAGGGAAGTCTCACGACAGCGCCCAGCGGATCATCCGCAGGCTGTCGCCGAGCCGCGCGTTCACCCCTAGCGCGGCGGACGGCTCATAGCCGCAGTGAACCATACAGTGTTCGCAACGCTCGTCATTTCCGCGACCATAGCGCTCCCAGGGAGTCTCGTTCATTAGTTCCTCGAAGCTGTTCCAGTGCGCGTCGGTGATCAGGTAACAGGGCCCCTTCCACCCTTCCGTGTTATACGTCGGATTGCCCCACGCCGTACACGGCAGGTCACGGTTGCCCTTGAGGAACTCGACGTAGGTTGGTGTCGTGTTCATGCGGAACTTCCGAAACAGGTCGTCCACGTGTCGGAACTTCTCATGGATCTCCTCGCGCGTCAGGAATATCTCGCGAGTTCCTACCGCCGAATACCCGTACGCCGGAGAGAGCATGTGGCCGTCGACGTCAAACTGCCTGAGATAGCTGAAGAGCTCGCGGATCTCGTCCATGTCCGTCTCCCGGTACACCGTGGTGTTGGTGCAGACCATGTGGCCGGCGGCCTTGGCCGCCCGGAGACCGGCCACTGCCTCCTCGAACACGCCGGTTCGCTCGACGGCCAAGTCGTGGGAGTCTCGCAGCCCGTCCAAATGAATGTTGAAGAAGAACCGCTTGTCTGGCTGGAATTCGTGGAGCCGTGAGGGCAGGAACATGCCGTTGGTGCAAAGGTAGATGTGGCGCTTACGTTGTAGCGCCCCCTGCACCAACTTGGCTACCGGCTTGTACATGAGCGGCTCGCCGCCGCAAATGGAGACGACCGGCGCTCGGCATTCGTCCATCGCTCCGAGGCAGTCTCCCAGCGACACGCGGCTGGTGATGGTGTCCTCGTATTCGCGAATCCGCCCGCAGCCGGTGCAAGTCAAGTTGCACGCGTGCAGCGGTTCGAGCATCAGCACCAGCGGAAACCGCTTGCGCAGCATTGGGTGCGGAACTCCACCTCCGACCGGGTTCGTCGTGGGCTGCAGGATCGGGAAGGGGTCCTTGTTTGATTGCGGGTCGCGCTGCCATTCCGGTGGGGGGAACAGAGTGTTCTTGGCTACGTAGGCTCCCATGCGCAGGGTGCTGGACAGTGGCAGCTTCATCCCGGGCTCTGCTCTTCCCGGCGACTGTATTCGCCGAGGGCCATCAGGGGAAAGTACTGCGGGTACATGTGATACCGCAGGTAGAAGACCCGCGGGAAGCCGGTACCTGTGAATGCGCCCTCCTGCCACGTTCCTGCTGGAGTCTGTGTCGCCAGGAGGTAGCGCACGCCATCGCAAACCGAACCGCTGTCGAAATCATCAGTCGCGAAGAGTGTCATCAGGGCCCAAGCCGTTTGCGAAGGTGTTGACTTCCCTGTCGCCCGGAGCGTGGGATCGTCGTAGCTGGCGGCCGACTCTCCCCACCCCCCGTCGGGATTCTGGACCGACCGCACCCATTCGCCCGCCCGGATCATGGCCGCGGTCCGCGGATGCACTCCGGCGGCTCGCAGGCCCCGTGCCGCAAAGCATGTCCCGTACAGGTGATTGACGCCCCATCGCCCGTGCCAAGACCCGTCGTCCTCCTGCGTCTGCAGGAGGAAATCCACCCCCTTCCGGATCGACTCACCGTACCGCTCCGGTGCACGGCGGCCCAGGGCCTCAAGCACCCGTCCGGTGATGTCGGCGCAAGCCAGATCCAGCATCGCGTTGTGGTCAGCGAACGGCGAATGAGCGAGGCTCTCGGAACACTTGCCATTGTCGAATGCCGCCCATCCGCCGTTGGCCGCCTGCATCGACGCCAGCCATTCGAGGCCGCGCCCTTCGGCCTGGCGCTGTCGGTCCGGATCGGCACTCTTGGCCCATTCCAGTGCCACCAGGACTTCGGCCGTGTCGTCGGTGTCGGGAAAGTGCTCGTTGCGGTGCTCGAAGCACCATCCGCCTGGTTCCGCGGCCGGGTTGCGGACGGCCCAGTCCCCGTAGCGAAGCGTTTGTCTCGAAACCAGCCAGTCGGCCGCGCGCCCCAGTGCCCAGCGCGACGGGCCCGTGGAATGCGGCCGGGCGGAGCCGATCGCGTACGCGGTCGACGCTGTATCCCAGACGGGGGACAGGCAGGGCTGCAGCCGGAATCCGCTCTCATCATGGAGAACCAGCTCCTCAAGGTGTTCGATCTGGCGCTTCAGCAGCGGATGGTCCGGGTCGTAACCCAGCTGGGTCAGGGCCATGATCGAATTCACCATCGCGGGAAAGATCGCGGCCAGGCCGTGCGATCCTTCCAGATGCTCGATCATCCACCCGGAAGCCGCCCGGACCCCGCGCTGCCTGTTGCTTCCGAGTGGGGTCGACTCGACAAACTTGATTCCTTTGTCGAGGAGTCGGAAGAAGCCTTCCCAGCTGAAGAGGTCCGGTCGGGCCGGCGAGCGGCCGGAGATGATCCCCTTGAGATTGACGCCCCTTGGAACCCGCCGGCGGGCTTTGGTGGCGTCCAGGATCGAGAGCGGCGCGAGCATCGCCCGACTCCACGCAGACATTCCGTAAATGCTGAACCTGTGCCCGGGAGAAAGCAGGAAGATCTCCGGTGGGATCGACGGCGCTTGTTCGCGGGGGATCAGGCCGAAGTAGCTCAAGTAGATCTTGGTGTAGCTATTGGCGGCCTCTAAGCCGCCCAATTCGAGGATGCGCTTCGCCGCAGCTCGCATACGTGCGTCCTCGGTAGCGATCCCGCTCAGCAAAAGGGCGTTGTAGGCTTTGACGGACACGCTTGCGTTGGCGGGTCCTCCGGGAAAGACACTCCAGCCTCCATCGGCCAGCTGCTTGTCAAGAATCCGGGTGCAAGCGGCATCGATTTGTGGGCGAGTCGGCGGGTTCCAGTTTCCGGCGGCGTCAGGCTGGTGCAGCCAAAGATGCAGCAGTATGTAGTCCGCTGCAAGGGTCACGTCGCCCTCGATCTCACCGATCCAGTAGCCTTGCGGGTGTTGGCGGTTTAGCAAGAAATCGCAGGCCGTGCGAACCGCTCCGCGCACTTCAAGCCGGAGGCTGCGTGCTGTTGGCCGCTCGACTGCTGCGGCAAGGCCTGCGTCTTGAACGCGATTCATGAAGTCGAGCGGAAATGGGCAGTCTGCGGAACTGGATGCAGTTCAGGGGGCAGGGGGAATTGGATGTTTTCTTCCACCACTTCGACTTCGCGAACGGTTGCGAATCCGAACTCGTTCAGTGCGGTGACGACACGCTGAACGATTGACTCCGGCGCGGATGCTCCGGCGCTGACGGCGATGCGGTCAACACCCTCAAACCAGTTCGACTGAATTTCAGTTTCGTCGTCGATCAGATGGCCAGGCAGGCCCTGGCGCGCGGCCACTTCGACCATGCGCCGGGAGTTCGAGCTGTTCGCCGACCCCACAACCAGAAGCAGATCCGCGAATTCAGCGCTTTGCCTGACCGCGTCCTGGCGATTCTCCGTAGCAAAGCAGATATCCTGTGCGGGGGGCGCTTGGATGGTTGGGAACCTCCGCCTCAAGACTCCGATGATTGAAGCGGTCTCGTCGACACTGAGTGTGGTCTGCGTCAGATACGCGACCTTGGGGCCGCGGATCTCGACCTCTTCGGCTTCTGCGGGAGACGAGACGATAATCGTGCGTTCCGGGGCTTCTCCCATCGTGCCAATCGTCTCGTCGTGCTCCTTGTGGCCGATCAGGACGATCGTGTCGTGCGTCTTGGCGAATTTGACCGCTTCCAGATGGACCTTCGTCACCAGCGGGCACGTGGCATCGATCACGCGCAGGTTGCGGTCTCTGGCCGCCCGGCGAACCGCGGGCGAAACCCCGTGCGCGCTATAGACCAGTCGAGCACCGGGTGGCACGTCGTCGACCTCGTTTACGAAGATCGCTCCCCTCGAAGCTAAATCCTTGACAACGTGCTGGTTGTGAACGATTTCCTTGCGAACGTACAGCGGGGGACCATACGCACTAAGAGCCAGTTCCACGATGTCGATCGCGCGGACCACTCCGGCGCAGAATCCCCGTGGTTTCAGTAGCAGGACGGACTTGTCAGATGTGGTTGCCAAGGGTAGTCCTGCGAGAATTGCCAGTATAGCCAATCGGCTCGTTCGGAACTGCTAGTTGGCTAGAATGTTCAGTCGGACTGGCGAGGCGGTCGCATTAGCGAACACTCACTCCAGTCTACCCTAGTTGGGATGGCGCGGTGGACAGTTCGAGAGTGTTGGGCCTCTGCGGATGCTATCGAGACCGACAGCATCATGTCCCCATCCTGACACGGCTTCGACTTCCTCATTCAGGAGCCAAGAGATGCCGTGCTACCTCGGCGCGGCGACGGGGTCTTACGCACGGGATACCGGTCGAGAGGCGGTTGAGCCATGATCGTTCTTGATCTTTTCTTGCAAGCAGGTTGCGTGGCCGATGGTGTGCGGCCGACCTTGGCAGCATCCCTGGAGGCAGCTAGCTTGGCGGAGTTGGGTGCAGATGCCGGACCGGTGGAGATTCGCTGGACGGTCATCCGCAAGGGGTTCGGATTCCGCGGCGGCCACCCTTCCACAACGTCGCTCGTGAGGGGCCGCATTCCCGACGGCTGCGATCCGAAGACACGGGCGAACCTGCTTCGGGTGCTCGGCACGACTTGGTGCGACGTGACCGGCGCGGGCGAGGACGAGGTCGTCGTGTCAGCGCGTGACTGGAACTGGTCAGGCTAGGAACCATCAGGATTGGAACGAGCCAGAGTCATGCCGTTTTACCGTTGCCTGATTCCCGAGGGTTCACTCTCGTACGATCAACGCGAGCGGATTGCTGTCGCGTTTACCGATGTCCATTGCGGCATCTCGACGGCCCCGCGTAGATTTGTGCAGGTAGCGTTTCTCGAGACAACCGACACTGGAGAAGTCGCGGACACTCACGGGTCGGGCATGCTGTGCTACACCACACCGTACTTTATCGCCGGAGGAAACCGTGCGGGCCGATCTCCGGAGACGAAGCGTCTCATTTTGGAGGGGCTGATCGAACGCTTCTGTCACATCGCGGAAGTGTCCCAGGACCAGGTCAGCGGGAAAATCACGGAAGCCCCGGCATCCTGGACGATGGAGGCGGGAAAGATCCTGCCAGAGCCCGGTGCCGAGCCAGCTGAGTGGTACGAATAGGCAGCCAGCGCGCATGGTCCGACCCGCACCCATCCTGCATCTTGGCTGGCTTGGAGCGAGGTTCAATTCCTTGGGCTCTGAGGACGTCTCTCGACATGCGAGGTGTTCGCTGTCTGATTGAGATCCCAGGCTTTGTTCGATTTGAGCACGTCGACCAATCTTCATTGGGCAGACGTCTGGCACGGGGCTCTGGCTGGAATACGATGTTCCAAGAGACCGCCCAACTACTCCGACTTTGACTACAATGGAGCGATCGGTTCCCGCATCCGTTTCGGGCGTGGCTGCCGAACCATAGTGAACGACCTGGGAAAGGGAATCCACCGCACATGAATTCCATCGAGGACCGAATCCGGCAGCTCGTCCGAGACAACTTGGATATCAGCCATGACGTAGACTTCGACGCAAGCTTTGGCCAGTTTGACATCTCGTCCATGGACGCCGTTGCATTCGCGAAGCTCGTCGGTCAAGAGTTCGGGCTGCAGATTCCACCTGAGAACTTCGTGCAGATCCAGAACCTGCGGGGCTTGGCAGACTATCTCGGCTCCAACGCCGGGTAGCATCTGGCGTATCCGATCCGATCCAGGATCCCCCTCGCAATGCCAGTGCATTGCGTGGGGGATGTCAATCCGGGGAGAAAGTGACGGTTCGCCTCGGCTCTGAGGGATTCGTCGGCGATCCAGTGGTGTAAGCCTGGCCCAATTCTTGTCCCGAGTCGGGCCATTTCCGGGAGGTTGATTCCTACCCCCACGTTTGGCAGGCTCGCTGAGCACGGTCCCCAGGGGCTGATACGAGGGGCTGGGCAGGAAGCCCGGGCGGCTGGGCCCGGCCAATTCAAGCCGCTTCCGTCAAGCGCTCCAGACCAGAAATCGCCCTGTAGCGTGTTATGAACGGACGTTCGAACGAGACTTCGATGGTATCGTGATCTGAGTTTTGCTTTCGGGCAGGACCCACGCCTCGACCATGTCCTCGGACGCCATGTGGAAGGTTCCTGAACCGCTGTCGGTGCTAGAAGTCTGCCTCGAAGATGGCTGCGTCTCGACCATACGTCGGCACGGGAACCCCGATGGACTCAGGGTCGTGATGAGTCACGGAAACGGTCTGTCGATCGACCTCTACTACCCCTTCTGGTCCCTCCTGTGCGACGAATTCGATCTCTTTCTCTATGACCTTAGGAACCACGGATGGAATTCTGTCGGGTCCCGCCTCAACCATAACGTTCCAACCCTTATCCATGACCAGCGCATCCTGCTTGAGGCGATTGATCGGCAATACGGACAGAAACCAAAGATTGGCGTATTCCACTCCATTTCGGCCCTGACGACGCTCTTCTCGTCCGCCCAGGACGGGAGCTTTTCGGCCTTGCTCCTGTTCGATCCCCCGCTGTGCAAGCCAGGCAACAGTCAAGTCGAGTTCGACGCGGCGGCCGAGCGCTTAGCTTCGCGTCTCCGCCTTCGAGCTCGCATGTTTCGATCAGAACAAGAGTTTGTGGAACTCCTTCACTATATGCCTGCCTTTACTCGAGTCGTTCCGGGGGTCCGCGAGCTAGTGGCGAGCACGACGCTGAAAGAATCTCCGGACGGGAATGGTTTCGAACTCCGGTGCCCGCCCGAGTACGAGGCTCAGCTCACGGACTATGTCCGGGGCTTTGCCGTGCTGGCGGACCTGGGTGAGCTTGCGTGTCCGACGAAAGTCATCGGTGCGGATCCCACATTGCCTTCCGCGTATCTTCCGACGTTTGACATGAGTCACATTCTGACCGTCGACTACGATTTCCTGCCAGAGACAACGCATTTGCTCCAGTTGGAAAAACCCGCGGAGTGCGTGACGTCGGTCCGCGAGTTTCTGAAGGGAATCAATCTCCCATAGGCCCCCGGGTCGGCACGGCTGGTCTGCTCCGAAGTGGACTACGATGTCACGGTCGATGCAGTGCCTCGGGGGCATTGAACCAGTAGCGTCGACGCTGGAATGGATAGCCCGGCAGCGTGATCCGTGACCGGCTTTCTCCGGCGAATAGGCCGTGAAATCGATTGAGAGACCTGTCTCGTACGCCTGCGCAGCTGTTGTCACGAACCCGTTCGCTGGTGGTCACATCGATCTGCCGGACTCAGAGTGATGGGTGCAGGAATGGATCCGGCGGCGGACTGTTTCCCGGAATGTCAGACCGTTCTTCCGACGATCTGGACTACAGGCGCACCGGGAACCACCTCGCGACTTGTGACCTGCGAACGACCGCGCTCAAGCTGATTGGCTTGGACCGATAGCGCCCGATGTTCTTCCACACCGGCATCGACCGGAGACTGCCAGAGCTTCACCGGCCCGACTGATTCTTTGTTGCGACGTGTAACCGTGGTCGCAACAGGCTAGACAAGGGGCTGCCGAACTTGGCCGGAATCGTGAATGGATGGGACATGACGGTGCCAAGGAGTCCCAAGGGGTTCCGGTGCTGAGCGAGGTGGTAGTGCGGCAGGCGCTCCCGGGAGCGCCTGCGCTGGGCCGCGTTGATGGACACTCACCGCTATCTGGAGTTCAAGCACTTCAAATCGCTGGCGGAACTAGGCGAGCTGGCCTAGCATGATGACAAGAGCGTCAAGGCGTGGCTGTCCGCCATGCTGCTTGTCGTGCTGCTCGGGGAGCAGCTGAGCCTCGGTCAAGAGGAACGCAGGAATACCCAGGGAGAGGTGGAGACTGGCGGAAGCCAACTAGCTCCAGCCTCGGTTCGGAGACTTCGGATAGCGTTGCATGCGAAAGCAACGGGAGACCCGGACTTCCGGTTCTGCACGCTCAGCGACATGGTGTGGAGCGAGGACGTGATGGTCGCCGCCTGGCAAGGCGTCCACCGGAATGGCGGGCTAGCGGGCCGGAGGGGGAGACGTTCGAGCCCATCCAGAATCAAGGCATGCACCGGTGGCAGGGAGAACTAGCGGAACATCTGCGGGAGAACACCTGCCGACCGCGAATGCGAACCCGCCCTGCTGCAACGCTCGTTGCAGCCAGTGGACCGTCTCCGGCGTCAGCATGCGGAGTCCAATCCGCACTTTCCTGCCGTTCGGCGCCACCCCGCGTTGATTGCGTGGAATCGCTAGATCCGTTGATCCGTCGGATGTGGCTTAGCAGCCCGTGGATAAATTCGGGGTCCAAACCAGGAAAGTGACTGCGGCGAGGTAAGGCGAACTACGGCCTCTCAGCCGGGACCTCGGTCAGATCGTGCCCCCATCGCCGTGCAATACCCGGAAAGCGGCCCAGAAGCCGCGATATCGCCACTCTCAGGGCCGCGAATAGCGCCAATCGTAGCCGTCGCCCCTGTCCTTGCAGGCTCCGCGGCGTACCGGTCCCTGTGAGCTCCCGC
>MKWU01001979.1_pt1 | contig 32715 bp, 18 predicted proteins | sample 809101 | NCBI WGS metagenome assembly MKWU01 (sample SAMN05860141, study PRJNA318959) | sponge metagenome | host: Aplysina aerophoba | place: Slovenia: Piran, Adriatic Sea, Gulf of Piran | collected 2013-05-07
TTCGAGTTCTGGCATGAAATTTCGGTGCAACGTTCATCCGAGCTTGGACAAGTTCCATGCGCATTGCACTTTCCTGCTCCGATTTCGACCTGTTTCTATGATTGTCAGGATTCCAAGTTATCGAAACGTCCTTCATGCCAACGCCTGAATGGGCAATGGCCCTGAGAAATGAAACCAAGCTCCTTCGGTTCCGTGTGCGAACAAGACACCAGGGATCCTCAATCTCGATCGAGACCCGACGCCCGGCGACTGGATCGAACAACGGAGAAATCTTCCGCTCCTGGCCGGGATGATACTGGAACTTTTGCAGTTTTTCGATCAGGCTCGAAAACGGTTTGGGTAGTTCCTTTGCCCCTTTGAAGATTGGTGGCAGCCAGCTGTCTTTGAGCTGAACTTCGCTCAGATGGGTTACTGTAGCCAAGGCGCCCTCCGTCAATGGTGGTGCATCGGTGGGAGCATAGAACTCAAGCACTTTCTGTCCGCTGTCAATCGAGAGCCGTGGCGCGTTCTGAAAAGCGTATGCGGGTGCCTCACGGCATCGGAGTCTTCCTGATTCTTCATGTTGCCGGAAGCAACGGGCTACTTCACGATCAACTCCGGTTGCTGACTGGCCGCCAGCCATTCCGTAACAAACCACGAAGATCAGTTTTCGTTTCAGATCCTCATCAAGCCAATCGCGCAACGCGAAGGCGCTCTTGAGCGCCTCCTCCCGGTCCGTTGCGCCAAACAGCTTCCTCCCCGCAATCGCCACCACTTCGTGTGCACCTTCCAATCGTACGGTCAATGCGGCAGCCGATGTGTGAGGTACCGGTACAGCCGATTTTGGTACGTGCATTGGCCGCGGAGCGTCCTTCTCCAAGAGACTGCGAGTCCATCCAAGCGCCAAGTGTCGGTTGAATTTGTCCCACTGAGCCTGGTTGGAGTAGTCGTTCAAACACCGTCTACAGCTTGTCTCACATTCATCTCCCTTGGGGCAGTCCAGAATCTCGTAGGCCCTTGAGATCAACTTGCGCCCCGAAAACCGAGGCTCGTCAAAAAGCCGCCGACAGTAGCCGGCGCCGCCTGGCGTCGCGTCCGACAGAATTACAAGCGGCTTCATTTCGAGATTCTCGACCGTGACGCGCAAGTCTCTTGGATCTGTACCAAGCAGCTCGACAGCCGCCATTCGCAACGCCTCTGCAAGGGTTCGCAGAAATCCATCCTGCTGCTCGCGTGATTCAATCTCGCTTTGGCAATCCTGCGCTGGAGGAACCTGCTTTATCCAGATCCCACGCAGGTCAGTCTCGAAAACGTGACCAAGGTCCACAGGATGGCTTAACTTTTCATTGTGGCATTGCTTGCCATTTCTCGGATTCTTGTGCTTGGCCTCAATTTCCGTCCGACCGAAGACATTTGGCGGTGTCGCTTGAGCGTACTCGCATCTCTTGCACCAAAGATAACCGTTCCCTTTGGGCCCGCGGTTGAATATGACCATCTGACCCTTCAATTCGCCGGGTCTTGGAACGGCAGCTGCAAAGAAGCTTTCGACCTGTGCGAGATCAGTCTTTTCAAAGTCACCTGAATGCGCCCGCGTCAGCAATCGAGCTTCATCAACTGGCTTGACGCGCAGTCGGCTGGAGCCTGGATCTCGACCAACCCTATCCTCGTATGAAGTCAAGAAGCCAACAGGCTCCACATAGGCCCGACGCTGTTGTCCTGGTTTCCCCTTGCATCGTGGACACTCATCTCCAAAGTCATCCCAAGAGCGATGCTGTTCGACGTACCGACACGAGTTGCAGACTCGATAGAAGCCTCTTTCCATCCAGGTGCCGCCACTTCCATGCACAGCCCGTTTGGAGATTCCACGACTTGTCCAAATTCGTCCTCCGGCAACAACCTCCGACCCTGGCGCATATTCCGCGATTGCCATGCTTGCATCGCGGTGGAGTTGCAAAGGATGATCACTTGGAGCGTTGTTGCCGCGCTCGGTCACGATCTCCAAGTGAATGGAATGGACTGGAAAGCTATAGGTTGGAATCACCGCGGCACGAGAAAGGGTGTCGACGAGAAATCTGTTGAGGTAACGACTCATGTCAATTTCGGCGCCGAGCATCCTTGCAGTTGTTTGCTTCCTTTCCACAATCGTAATCCCAGGCGTCGTTACCCCCTTCAGAGCATCCTCGTAGTCCGACTTCAAAATCTGCCATTGCCCGGCGACATCAAGCAACCACCGCTCAATCTCCTCCATGACATGCCGAGAAAGATTGGCGCCCGTCAATCCAACCAGTGACCTCAATTCCTCCGGCAGCCCGGCAACCATGTCGTCCGCCACGGCAAGCGCTGCTTTCCCCTTTGCGCCTTCAAGCCATTCCGCCAAGTCAATCCTGATTGTTTGCACAACCTCGTCGGTCAGTTCTTCGCCCAGAACATCCTTCAATTTGGGTGCGCCCAATCGACCGAAATCAGCGAGTCGGTGATCAAGCCATCCTGCCAACACGCAGGACACCTGATGCCGCCTGAAGAAACTTGGATTCTCCAGAGTTAGGTAGGGTGCAGGCGGAGGTGTTTCCAAATAGCTCTTGAGGGAGTTGAACTGCGCCTGATCATATCGGCTCGAGCGAGCCACCATCAGCGCTGTCGGCGCTGCTTGTGCTCGTCGCCCGGCCCGTCCTGCTCTTTGCTGATAGTTTGAGATGCCTGGAGGCACGTTTCGGCACATTACCGCATCCAGATCGCCGAGATCCACGCCCAACTCCATGGTGGTTGTGCAGCTAAGGATGTTGATGTCGCCCTGCCGGAATTTCTCCTCGATTTCGGCTCTTTCCGTCACGCTTATCGCTGCAGTATGCTCTCGGGCAATGCCGCTCAGCGGACTGCCCATATACCTCGATACGTAGTGATTTCGGGACTTGATCTCCTCTCGCTCGTCGGACGAGACTTCATCTGTGCGACCGGAGCATCTCCATGCGGTGCAAACTCCATTCAGGTCGAATTGGGATGTCGTGCCACAACTCCTACAGCGAAAAAGCGGGTCGTTCAGTATCGGCGAGAACCGCAATGCAGCCAAGTTCAGGACGTACCCATGTCCTCCTGGCACCAATAGGCGTTTAACAGGACTGTGACCAGCTCGGACCGCAGCGTCCCAGAAAGCCTTCAGAATGTCGCTTGCCTCGTTGTGGCCAATGCCCATTCTTTCAACGAGCACCCATAGCATTCGATTTGAATATCCCTGTTCTGGAAGGAGCGTATGCAGCCGCTTTTTTTTGGTTGTGCGTGTGAGAGCCCAGGAAATGTCTAAGCTTGCCTTGCCTTCACCCCAAAGGGACGGGTCCGTTAGATCCAGCACTCTAAGATCGTTGATTGCCCGCGAAAAGCGAATCCGATCAAGAATGAACCTTGCCAGTCCCGGTGATATCTCCCGGAGTGTCGAAGGCAGTCGCTGTGCCACGCAATTCGCGATTTCATCGCTGCCATTGTATTCCACCTTGGCCAGGCCAAGAGATTCAAGTGAAACACGCAGCGGGCCCGTGCAGAATTCAGCAACCATCAAGCCCAGCAAGTGATCCTTGGCAGCAGTTGCGCTCATCGGATCGGGATTGCGACGATCATGCATGCGAAATCCCTGACGACGAAGCGTTAGCCATGCCACATCCCTCACGCTTCGGACATCCAACGGTTCGTCATGATCCTTGTGCAAGGCCTTCATGATGGCAGCCCGAATTGCCATGTCCCGCGCAGTCCGTTCGAAGAACGGCGCGAAAAACGCCGCATCCTGGCGGTTGTCGGCGAAAACCAGCAAGTTGCGTCCCTTCATTGGGGCTTCGGTCGACCTTCCGGCAGGTGCGGGAATCGCTTCAATCAACTCCTGGGTTGCTACGGTCGCGAGCGCGTCGTCTCCCGGATGTATCGATGTAACTGGTTCGCTCCAGCGCCTATCCCTGTACCCGCAAGACAAACAGGATTGGGCGTAGTATCTGCGTTCATCTGGATCCTCTCGCATTGGAACCTGCTCAAGGGACAGAATCCCTTCGCCCGGACCGTCTACGAGTCGACCATTCGTGGGATTGAAACTGATCATGTTTCTCCCGTTACCGCCACCCGTTGGGATTTCGTCTGTTTCCACCGCGATTTGGCCTGCGGCTGTGAGCCGCAGCACTCTTCGCGTTGGATTTGGCGACATATCGACACGCGGATTGAGCGCCCGCCCGTCATCCCAAGCTTCGATGTAGGGTTCCCCGCAATTTCGGCAGACAAGCAGTTGGTACGCAGGCGACTCATTGATGTGCGTTCCTGATCTCGTCAGCCGAAACTGGTCCCAGTGTTCCGAATCGTCGGCTGAAAGGCGCAATGCCACACCTTCTATGCCGGATGCCGCCAAATGGTACCTTGCCGGCAACAAGGGAAAGGCGCCGACAATCGAGGGCTTCGCCAAAACGCCTACCGAAATCAGCGCGGCCAGCGCTCTGCGAGCGTCGTCGGCCTCGCTGGCCGAAGCGAATGCTCGCTTTGCAAGGTCTTCAAAGTGCAGCACCCGGTTTTTCAATGCGTGCGCGACGGCCCTGACTTCCGGTCGCTGCGCCAGGACACCTATCAAGCCATCTCCAAATGCCAGGGTTTCGTCGACGACAAACTCGTCCAATCCGGCGGCCCTGACCGAATTGTTCCAATCGCCGGCCAGATACTTTTCGTTCTCGACACCAAATCGCTCACCTTCCCGCAGTTTGGACAGGACCTCGCCCAGCCTGATCCAGTCCGAAACTCGTGCTGCGGGCTTCTCACTTCCACTCTGAAGCGCTGGATGAAGTTGACGCTTGGCAATGATGACCGATCCGTCACCGCTTGAAAATGTCTCTCCAAAAAGATCTTCGGCGAAACGCGCAAGATCGTCGAGACGGGACACGTCAAGACTTGCCGAAGTCCCTACACACCGAATGGCGCCGGGCTTCACGCCCAAACGGGCCTTCAACTTCCTCAAGAGGAATGCCACTTCAATCGCCTGTGCGCCCGAATAGGAATGGATTTCATCGAGTATGAGCCAGCGAATGTCAGCGCCATCAAGAAGGGATCGGTTCCGAGGCAGCAGGAGGATGTGCTCGAGCATGGCATAGTTGGTGATGAGAATGTGCGGCGGCCCTGCCAGCATTTCGAAACGTGACAGGAGCCAATTCCGTGGAACGGTCAAGCTGTCCGGAAAATCCCTTTGAAACGTGGGGGTCTCCCTGATCCGAATTTCCTCTTCGGCGCGTGATGCAGTGGCGCGGACCTGACCAGTGAACCGCCCAAGAGTTATCCCGGGGTCGCCGAGATCCCGGAAAAGCAGTTTTGCAATGCGGTTCATTTGATCGTTGGCCAACGCATTCAACGGGTATACCAAAATTACCCGAACGCCTGCTCGCTCTGGACCACCGCGTCGGATCAAGTCGTCAACGAGCGGAATCAGGAATGCCTCCGTCTTTCCTGAGCCGGTTCCCGTTGCGACGAGATAGTTCTCGTCACGGCAGATCGCCGCCGCTTGGTGAATGTGCAGGGGTCTTTCGAATATCCTCCGCCCCTCAGGTGTCGATGCCAGTTTGCTCCAAGTTTGGTGAAGCGTCCCGTCATTGACAAGCTGCGCTATCGAGCCTCCCTTTCCAAAGTCCGGCAGGCTTTCAACGAACGGTCCCTTGACGAGCCCAGCCTTCGCACAGGCGCTGGCGATTTCCCTGGACAGGTTCGGCGCCCTTGCCGAAGACACTGGAGCTGCGGTTGAGATGTACCGCGCCAGGACACTGCCCAAGTTGTTCTTGAAGCGTATGGGGTCGAGTTCAAATGTCATGGGCGGAGCCTTGCAAGTTGCCAGGTGAGTAGAAAGAAGGAGAAGAGTTCGGGAGCCAATCGGAGCAAAAGGCCCTGCGTGTGAAGAACCTTCGATTCAGTCCAATCAAGACTTGTCGCCAGATCGCTTGTAAGTTCGTCGACCTTTTCCAATCGGCTCGCACGGCCAAACTCGGAAAGCGCCGTGGCAATCCACAGGTCGATGTATTCCGGCTCTTCCCGATCTTCCGAACGCTTCGGGACGGGAGGACGACGGTCCTCGGGGGTAACATTCCATATCATGGTGACCAGCTGGTTCAGCGCTATCTGCTTTTTTCCAATGGCTCCGTCATCCGCAAACAGTCCTGCGGAGTTCAAGCGTTCCACAAATCGCAAATGGGCGGCACGCCAGTGATCGGGACCCAAAATCCTGTTGCCGTGCCAGAACCAGCCGGCTGACGGATCATTGTCGAACATTGGCATGGGAAGAAGTTCAAAAAACCTGTTCGGCTGAAACCCTTTCAGGCGCACGTTGGGTTGCTGGGCCTCCATTAGGTTCCTGAACGCAGGCCAGACGGCAGGATGCAGTTGCGACTGTTCTCTGAGGCGGTTCCGGCCAATTTCGTGCATGTTGGACAACGCCGCCATCGAAGGTTCCTTCGAGCCCGAAAACCTTGCAAAGGCCTCGCTCGAGGCGCTGTACAGTCCAGGCTGAAAGCAAATCGGATGAAAGACGGGTATCCAGGTTCGCGATGAATGATCGCTTGGCAAGGCATCTGCCGCCAGTATCAGCAATCCCTGGCCACCTGGATGTCGGGCCAATTCCTGGCCAACATCCCTCCAGCGCGATTGGAGAGGTCTTCCAATCACCGACCAGCATTCAATTGCGTAGCGCTCGGCCAGCCATCTGTTGAGCGTTTCAAAACGCCGGCTGAGATCCGAGGCAATGGAGCTGGAGTTGAAATCGCCAAGAAGCGCTGCGTAGGTTTCGCCCTTGGAGCTGCGTAGGGGGTGCCAGTTGACTTGATCTTCAAAACCCACATCGGGACTGGCAAATATTCTCGCCAGGGAAAGCCCGTCGTCCGACTCGGACAAATGGATTGACAGTTCGACACTTCTTGAGTTGCCGCTTGGCAACTCCACGCCGATCCAACCATGCCGGCAAGACGATATCGGATGGCGACCGATGTCGATCTCGATGAACTCGGTTTCTCCCTGCTCATGCTGGAGTTCCAAGGCAAGAGCGCCAATTGGCTCCACAAGGTCCATGCGAACCCGTACGATGTCAGGCTGCAGCACCAGATTGAACGACGATGGTTCCAAGGCATGAACAAGCTCGAACAGCATCACCTCATGACCGCTTTGTCGATGAAGCGTCACCTTGTTGTCATCGGCGCTCTCAAGCAAATTCCGGACTGACAGGTTGCGGGGAAGCCCGCCGGCAAATGGCCTGCTTTCATGACGACCTCGGACAGTCAGCGATGCCAAGGCATCCGGGCAGCGGATGGTCACAGTGTCGAAACGGTTTGCTTCGCCCAGAGTGAGTCTGGCTCCAAGGGGAACTACGCTTTCGGCCTTGTCCGACTTTCGCCAAATTGCGGTAACATCCGGCCAAGGAATCTCGAAGGGAATGAATTCGACACCTATTTTGAATACGGCAGTTGCAGTCTCGTAGCCGCCTGTGGCCAGCAGCGTCAGATTGCCCTGACTGTCTTGCGTTACATGCTGCGAATGCTCCAGCATCAAGTTTTGCGGACCGGCCTCGCTGTAGAATACGAGACCGTCGACCCGCAGAAACGCAGGCCACACCCAGATTTCCGCAAAAATGCCTGTGCTCCTCGAAGATCTTCCCTCCTTGGCCGGCACGAGCAGTTCGATCCGCATCTTCAGGGGGTCCGGGCTGATTGACTTGGGCAGCGCCGCACAGAGCGAACCGACGCAGATCTCTCCAACGCCTTCTGCAATGTCAACGCCTACATCGATGGTTTCCCCTCCCACGGTGAGGCGAAGCTGTCGATACTCGTCTCTTTCAATGCCCGTTTCCACTTCAACCACTGCATCGCGACCAAGCAGCGGTCCAAATGGCCCAGTTGCGATCTGGCCACCGCGAGTCGTCAGCCGCCTTCTGGGCCTTGCGTACAGGCGGACCACGCCCCCATCTGTGCCCAACTCCAACTGCGAAGCTCTCACTTTCGCATATGCCAAAAAGCCTGCGTCTCCCAAATCCAGAGCGGGCTCTCCATTCACCTTGAAGCAACTGCGGGACAAAATCACTGCATCCGTTGTTCCCGCATCTGCCTTGTTCGGAGTTCCACGAACACTCCTTGCCAACCGCCCGGTCGTGCGATCAAAGACAACAAACTCGTCGGGAGATGGAAGGAAGTCCAAGCGCTCTCTGGATTCGCCATCAAGCCAAAAAATGCTTGTCGGCCAAGGTTGCGGCAGCGTCCAGAAATCGCCTGCCTGGCGCAAGTACGGCTGTTTGTCGCCGTCGAGCCAAACCTTCGTTTGGCCCACGGCCTTCGGCAGTCGGAGTGTCAGGCCGTCTGCATGCCAGAAGAGCCGCGGTTTCGGAATTGACAGCGACGATGTGGTTGGCGCCTGTGCTTGGTTTGCAAGCTCGTCAAGCACGTTCTTGAAAGCCCTTTCAAGGGGGACATTTGGATTGATTGAATCAGCATCACGACGAATCCTTGCGTACAGAGCAGCATGCCAGGCGGTTTCGTCCCATTCAATCGCCCAGCGTGGAGAGACGACTCCTGGTGGCATGAATTCCAGCGATTCGTCCTCCCAACGGTTGAGCTCCGCCGTCGAATGCGTGGGCGGCGGTCCGAACAGCCTCTCCTGGCGCAGGAAACATGAAGCCAGATGCCCAAGCATTGATTCAGGCACGCCTGCATGAAGCAGGTATGTGTCAACCATTCGTCCGGTGTGTCTTCCTGGCAAACCAAGTGTCTCAACGACACTGCAGAATCTCTCGTGAAGACCTTGCCGAACATTTGGCCTGCCCAGCATGACACCCAGCGCTCTTTCCAAAAGCGGATAGGTTGCGTGATTGTCGTCGCCATAGAAACTGCTCAATGTTTGGGAAATGCACCAAGCGGAGACATACGGATATTGGTGGAAGAGCTCTTCGAGTCGAAAATAACTGCCGCCCAGAAAGGCACGCGTTTTCCTCAGCGCGCACTGCTTCAGCTCCTCGTCCATTGAAACGAGCCCGATGAAGGGTGGCATTCCCGGCGACATGAGGTGTTCCCGCAGCCAGTTCTCCGCTATGTGGCAGCCCATCGTCTCAATACCTCCCCTGAAACCGCTCCTTTGCCAAATGGGGTCCCAATACACAGCGGAGGACAGTGAAGTCTGGATTGCACAGCATGCCGCAGCGATTCCGAGTCCGGCTCGACGACAGGGATTCCCATGTCAACTTTTCTTGCAATTGTTCCAAATCGAAGGGATTCACAATCAAAAAGGCAATTGTGCCCATCCCGAAATGCAGTGCCTCGAAACAAGGTCCGACTTTGCCGTGCCTTGGTGCGCCCAAATGCCAATGGGCGAAAGGACGGATCCATAGGCGCTGAACGAGAAATTCTCGCTGCCCGCACCGGATGCAGGCATGGCCGCTCTTCTCGCTCGGTGAGCGCAACGACGGAAAACTGCGGAAGGGGCACGACATTTGCACGGGAATCCCGCAGGAAGATGTTCGATGGCCAGTCCGTTCCGAATTCACGGTGGGTCGACGGACATTCCTGGCTGCCGGACAGGACTCCGACCGTCATTGCGCTACCTTGCCGTGCCGTGCGTTTGATTGACTCGAACGCTCCCTTTCAGGCGAACAGGCAGTGGACTGGCACAGTTGGAAGCGCTGAACCGGCTGCCGAGCGCTCCTCAAGGACACAGGCTGGATCGCAGCGCGGAAATCGCCGCAACAAACCGCCGCTGCCGGACAGGAATGCATCCCCCGGCAGCATGGGGTGCAGCGTTCGGATGAGTTCGGTTTCGGCCCCGCCCGCGAATTCCAATTCGCATTGTGGATCGCAATTCTGTAGGCGATAATGCAATCTTGACCCGTCGGCCATGCCCTTGACTGGTAGAGTGCGCAGCCAGTTGGCATGTTGCATTGCTGCACGGCGGCGCAATTCGTGATATATTGAGCATGTGCACTTTCGACAAAGGGAAAGCCGGACCGGTATGATGCGAGAGTCTATGGAGTTCGACCTTGTTGTCGTGGGCGCCGGCCCAGCCGGCCTGTCGGCAGCAATCCGCGCCAAACAGATAAACCCTTCTCTGGAAGTGTGTGTGCTGGAGAAGGGGTCCGAGGTTGGTTCGCACATCCTGTCGGGAGCCGTGCTCGACCCAGTTGGACTGGATCGTCTCCTGCCCGACTGGGCTGACCTGAACGCGCCTGTGCAGGTGCCGGTGACAAGGGACGACTTCTACATACTCGGAGAGGCAGGGCGCATACGCGTGCCAAACTGGCCAATGCCGCCACTCATGAACAATCACGGCAACTACATCGTGTCGATGGCCAACGTTTGCCGGTGGCTGGCGGAGCTGGCCGAAGACCTTGAAGTCGAAGTGTATCCGGAAATGGCCTGTTCCGAACTCCTGACGAATGAGGATGGCGGCATTTCCGGCGTGGTGGCAGGCGAATTCGGCAAGAATCCCGACGGCAGCGAAGGCGCCAACTACGAGCCCGGCATCGACGTCCTCGGCAAGTACACACTGCTGTGCGAAGGCGCGCGCGGATCGCTTTCAAAGCAGGCAATCAGGAAATTCGACCTGGACAGGCACTCTGACGCGCCCAAGTTCGGCTTGGGCATGAAGGAGATTTGGGAAGTCGACCCGGAAGTCCACGATTTGGGACGGGTCACCCATACGGCGGGATGGCCGCTTGGGTCGCGTGCGGGTGGAGGATCCTTCATCTACCACATGGAAAACAACCAGATCAGCCTTGGGTTCGTCGTCCACCTCAACTATCGAAACCCGTACCTTGATCCCTATCAGGAGTTTCAGAGGTTCAAGCAACACGCCATCGTCAAACCCCTGCTCAAGGGAGGCAAGCGCATTGCCTACGGCGCAAGGGCGCTCACCGAGGGTGGCTGGCAGTCACTTCCAAAGGTCGTGTTTCCCGGCGGCGCACTCGTTGGCTGCGCGGCAGGTCTGGTCAATGTCCCGCGCATCAAGGGAAACCACAACGCCATGCTAAGCGGCAAGGCAGCCGCGGAATCAGTCTGCCGGGCAATTGAAGACGGCCGGTCCGGAGACGTACTGCACGACTATGAAACGGAACTGAGACAGGGAGAGGTCGGGAAGGACCTGAGGCGAGTTCGGAACGTCAAGCCGCTTTGGTCAAGGTTCGGGATTGTTGGAGCGTTTGCGCTAGGCGCCGCCGACATGTGGAGCGCCTCTCTGTTTGGTTGGAATCCGTTCGGAACCCTGAAGCATGGCAAGACGGACGCCGAATGCACCGAAGAGGCCGAGCGGCACAAGCCCATAGAGTATCCGCAGGCCGACGGCGAAGTGAGCTTTGACAGAACGACAAACATCAGCTTTTCCGGCACCAACCATGAAACCAGCCAGCCATGCCATCTGACGCTTGCCGACCCAAGCGTGCCGATAGACGTAAACCTGCCCAAGTTTGCCGAACCGGCACAGCGCTACTGTCCCGCTGGCGTTTACGAGGTGGTCACCGACAGCGCCAAGAACCAGAGTGAATTCAGGATCAACTTTCAGAATTGTGTGCACTGCAAGACATGCGACATCAAGGACCCCAGCCAGAACATCAACTGGCGGACCCCTCAGGGCGGCGACGGCCCAAACTATCCGAACATGTAGCGCCTCCGCCCTCTGTACGCTTCAATTGCCGCTCTTCGGGAGATTCCAATGATTGAGATTGGACGTGTGATGCGCTTGGAGCGCCATCCTCAACTTGGCCGCCGGCTGAACAGCGGGCGACGGTTCGAACGTCTGCTGAAGCCAGTTGCGGTGGCTGCATGCAGCAAAGTGATCGCCGTTGCATTCGCCCTGGCGATGGTGGCATCGAGTTCCGTGGGCGACAGCCTCCATCCCTACCTGTCGGCTCGCATTGCTCTGGCGGACAGGGATCACGCACTGGCGGAACGATTCATCGAGACTGCTCTCATGGAGGAGCCCGAGGCCGTTCCGCTGCTGCGCTTTGCGTTTCAGGTTGCGGTCGAAAGCGGAGATCGACAGCAGGCGATCGAACTGGCCGGCAGGTTGAAGGCGCTTGACGTTTCGAGTCAGCTGTTGACGCTTGTACAGCTTGTCGGAGATCTCGAAAGGAAACGCTTCCGCAGAATTGCGCAGCAGGCCGAGGACGGCAGCATTCCAGTGCCTGCAATTGCGGACCTTGCGGGCGCGTGGGCCAAACATGGCCGAGGCAATTTCGATCAAGCGCAGCTTGCGTTCGAGAAGGCGGCTGTCACAGGCTTCAGGTACAGGACCGCCTTGACCCAGCTTTCGCTTATCCTGGCGCTCGAAGGCGATTTTGAGGGAGCCAACACGGCGATGAACATCGCCCATTCGGACTCCGACGAAGTGCCTGCGGACGTTCGACTGGCCTGGGCTCAGATTCGGGCCACAATCCATGACTACGACGGAGCTTTGGCGCTGCTGGAGGATGTGGGAGGCAACGACGACATTCGCAGGCGGAGCGACTCGCTGCGCCTGCGGATTGCAGCCGGCGAGCCAGTTGCGTTTGATCTGGTTTCGTCGCCGCAGGAGGGGCTTGGCCGGCTGTTCGCCCTGGCGGCAACGGACCCCGAGAGAGTTCTGGTGGCGGAAAAACGGCTGATCTACGCTCGTCTGGCAACGGCTCTGGATCCAACGAACGCCGTTGCCCTGCCACTCATCGAAGCGCTGACGGAAGCGGTCCAAGATCGCTTTCTGGGATCGACGATGTCCCAGCCGGCTGACGCTCTCGTTGAATTCATAGCTGAAAGAATCGATGCCGATGCAAGCAGTCCCCGGGTTAGGCTGATCACGCTCCAAACCCATTTGGCCGAGGGCGATCTGTTTGCCGCGCAGACCATCGCCACCGAGTTGTTCGAAGCGGGCTACGAGGACGAGACAATTCTGCTTTCCATGCTGGTGGGCGACATCGTGAAGGGTCAACACGACAGCATAGCGAAGGTCCGGCCCGCGCTGCAGGCAAGCGAACCGTGGTCGGGCAACCTCATCAACGCGTGGGCAGCAATGACGGAAGGAGACGTTGCCGGCGCTTCGGCGGCGATTTCATTGGCGCTGAAGTCGGATGAGGACGCCAGAATGGTTCACTTTCAGCAGGCGCTGGCGCTGGCGGCATCCGGGCGTTTCGAATCGGCGATTAACATTCTTGCGCTTCAAGGCACGCCAACTCGATTTCTGAACCCCGAGGAACTTGCGTTGCTGGCACAGCTGCACATGCAGTTGGACAGCGGGGAAGCGGCGCTTGAGCGCCTCGAGAAGCTTCCCGACGAAACCAACAATCATCGAATTGCGGTTCTGCTCGACCTTCGGGATGACATTGAAGCGGGAAGACTCGTGCCCATCACACTCGACTCGCCAAGGCTTGGAATGGGTGAAGTCCTTGCCACGATCGCACGCAGGATTGTGGCTGACGATGAGGGCGCTTCGATAGAGCGTTTCCAACTGGCCCTGATCTACGCCCGTCTGGCGGAGTTTCTCAACCCGGACAGCGAGAGCTACAAGGTGCAGCTCGGGGAGTTGCTGTACGATCTGAACTATTATCCGTTGTCGGCAGAAAGCTATGGTCAAGTTCGATTGGGTGGCCGCATGGGCCGCATCGCTGCCATAGGAAAGGCGCGCGCTCTTCGGGAGGCCGGTGACGTCGAGGCTTCGCTGGCGGCCCTGAATGGCGACATTTCAATGCAGGGGCCATCCGTAATTGTATATCACCAGATGGGGGACATTCTTCGGTTCGAGGAGCGATACGAGGAAGCGCGAACTTCCTACCTTAGCGCCCTTGCCCTTGTCGAGGAGAATGGGGAAGCCAACTGGCGGCTGTACTATGGGCTGGGCATCGCAAACGAAAGGCTGGATGACTGGGAGCAGGCCGAGCCCCATTTCAGGCAGGCACTCGAGCTGTCGGACGGCAATGCCTATGTGCTCAACTATCTCGGCTACACGATGGTCGAGAAGCGGCAGGACCTCGATGAGGCCGAGGAATTGATACGCAAGGCGGTCGAGGCGGAGCCAGACAATGGCTACTTTGTGGATTCGCTTGGATGGGTCCTGTATCGCAAGGGAAAGTTTGAGGAAGCGGTGCTGCATCTGAAATACGCCGCGCAGCTGGTCCCGTCGGATCCGGTCATCATTGATCACCTTGGCGATGCGTATTGGAGAGTTGGAGAAGACCAGAATGCCCGTCTGCAGTGGCAACGTGCATTGTCCTTCGATCCGGAAGACGAGCTGATTGAGACAATCAACCTGAAGCTGAAGGAAGGCCTGCCCGCAGCGGTTGAGGAGGCGCCGGCAAGCGCTACAAATGAGATTTGAGATTGTAGCGCACGCCAAGATCAATCTCGCGCTCCACATACTCGGTCGCAGACCGGACGGTTTCCACGAAATCGACAGCCTGGTTGTCTTTGCAGACTTCGGCGACCGTGTCGTCCTGACCCCGAATGGTGCACCCAAATTGAAGGTCCGAGGTCAATTTGCGCGCGACGTCCCGAGTGACGCCTCCAATCTGGCGGCGAGGGCTGCCTCGCTTGCCGGTGCGCCGGGCGACATCGGCATTGCATTGCACAAGAACATTCCTGTTGGGGCAGGCCTGGGAGGAGGTTCCGCCGATGCAGCGGCCGTCATGACATTGCTAGGCCAGCGCTTCGGATGCCCAGTGCCAAATGTGGATGCCGTTGCCGAACTGGGAGCCGACTTGCCGGTGTGCCTCACCGGAAGGCCGGCTCGAGTGACCGGCATTGGCGACGGGACATCGCCCTTAAGCGGCATGCCCCGACTGCCGCTTGTCCTTGTCAATCCAGGCGTCAGGCTGGACACCGCCACTGTGTACGGCTGTCTGGGCACGAAGTTCCAGCCGCCCCTTCTTCCCCTGCCAGGGGAATTGACGCGCCACAGTCTTTGCGGTTGGATCGGCCGCCACAGGAACGGCTTGCTGAATTCGGCAGCTCGTCTTGCCCCGATGATACTGGAAACGCTGACTGTGTTGACGGAACAGGCTGGTTGTCGAGCGGCGGCAATGTCCGGCTCGGGCGCCACCTGCTTTGGCGCTTTCCATACCGAACAAGAGGCCGGCTTGGCGGCAAAGGCGATATTGCGGCAAAGGCCCGAATGGTGGGTGCGGCCAACGTTGACCAGAAATGCCCTCAACGCAGCCAGTCGGGTCCCAGGAGCAGAGCGGCTAGTGCGAGCGCCTGACGGCGAAATCCGCCAGCCCTGACAGGAAGGCACGATACGAATTGTCCGGAAGCGCCGCGAGAGAGTCCTTTGATCGCGTTGACCAGTCAATGGCTTCCTCGTGGATTTCTTCGAGGATGCCTCGGCGCACGAGGATTTCCATCGCTCTTTCAAAGTCGCCATCCCGCTGTTCGCCAAGCACGAACACTCGCTCCCAGAACTTTTTCTCCGCTTCATTGGCCGTTGCGACGCCTCGAATGGCAGGCAGCGTGAGCTTCATGTCGCGAAAGTCGTCTCCTATGCGCTTGCCGAGCTTCGCCTCGGAACCGCTGTAGTCCAGCATGTCGTCCATCATTTGGTAGCCCATTCCGAGCGTGTTTCCGTAGGATTCACAGGCGTCAATCTGAGCTTCGGTACCACCCGCTATCACTGCTCCAACCTGGGAGGCCGCGGTGAACAGCGCTGCCGTCTTGCCCCTGATGATCTGGAAGTAGGTTGCCTCGGGAAGATCAATCCGCCCCTGTGTCACCAGCTGCAGGATTTCGGCCTCCGAGATCACCGCGGATGTGTCGGCAAGTATGGCAAGAGCCCTCATGGACTTTGAGGCAACCATCAATTGAAACGATCTCGCAAACAGGAAATCGCCAACCAACACAGAAGTCTTGTTGTTCCACAAGGACTGTGCTGTCGGTCTCCCTCTCCTTTGCCTGCTTTGGTCCACCACGTCATCGTGAGCCAACGTGGCAGTATGGACGAATTCAACCGCGGCGGCCAACTCGATGTGAGCAATGCCGCTGTAGTTCAGCATTCGTGCCGAACATATGGTCAACATGGGGCGCACCCGCTTTCCGCCCCCTCCAAAGAGATGCTCGGCTATTGTGTGAATGCGCTGAACTGTTTCGGATCCTGCTCGATCCTGGATGAGCTTCGTCACTCTCTCCAGGTCGGCAGCAACCTCTGCCGGCAAGTCTGCAAGCGAATTGTCGAATTGGTGCCCTTCCATGTGTCATCCGACTAAATGTTGTATCCTTCGACTGCAAACAACGCGCATAGGCTGGCGCCAACTGCCCAATTGGTTCAAGTCGCCACTTGGTCCGAATTTGCTCGCTTCAGGCGTGCTCCAGCTTCGAATTGGCGAGAATTCGCAACAGGGGAGCAACTGTCTGACCTGCCATGACAGTCAATGCTCAAGTCAGACAATTTGAGACTGCAAGTCTGGCTTCGCGGATGCAGTCCCAGCAGAGATCCTTGTAGACCTCGTAGGCGGAATCCGTGGCGTTGACTTCCAAGCGCTGCAAAACCTGTTTCCTTGGAAAGTTTCCCTCCCTGAGCAATCCTCCAAACGCTTCCTCCAGAAACACGGCTGGGTATCCAGCCGTTCCGTCAAGCTCCACAACAAGTCTGGATCGATTTCTGACTGCTTCCCTTAGCTTCGGAACCAACAGCCGAATCCGAAGCGCTCCAGCGCTCTTGGGGCCATGATCCGCTTCCGTTCGATCAGCCGGTGTCCAAGAAAGTCACGTGCAGTGTTGAGTTCCGGCATCTTCGTTTGGGAAATCCGTTCGATTGTCGGCAATTCTCATCACTCCAGCCGCCCGCGTTCCCAGCCGGTCATGTCAGTGAGGTCGCAATGGCGTAATGCAGCGCATCGCTTGTGCGGTTTGCAGGTCAATGCAAGTCTGTGCCTTGTGACTCCTCCCACGTTCGGACAGGACACGGAAGTGCTCGCAAGATGCCTTGCGAGCATGCCTCAAGGAAAGCTGCTGAACAACAGGGGCCCTTGCAGTGCAATGGACCGCCCTTCCAGCGCCTGCTGCGCAATTCAGCAGGATCATCCATTCCCTTGGCTTTCGTTGTCTCTCGTCGGTGCCCGTGGAAGTCGATGTCCACTGCAGGAGAATGTCACTCGCTCTTGTTTTGCTGCCTTTGAGAATGCTCTTCGCGACGCCTCTGAAAGTCCTCCTTGACGACGGCGGCTCAAGCCCCAACGTTTTCAATTCCTTGAGCGCATTGCGGACCGCTGCCAGCTCAGGATGAACACACAACGCTGGATTTGAAACGCCTGATTGCGGCTGTTCGGGCAAACGAGGTTTTCAAAATCAGGTGGCTCAAGGTCGCCGCAGGCGGTCAACACGACATTGCCGAACTGATGAGTTTTCCAGTCGCAATCCATCGGCGAGTCCCACAACCTTGCTGCTTCCGGCATCGCCGCCGCTGTCTGGACACTAGCCATAGACGCCCGAACGATCTCGTCCTTCTATTGGACCTTGACAAGCCATTCCAACCAGATGGCGATGCTGGCCTTGGGAACTGATTTGTAGACCAGCCCAGCTGAAGCGAACAATCTATCGATTGCGGCAAGCCTCCTGCGCGTTAGTGCACTAAGGTGGAGCCAATCGCGTGGCCGGCCAGTGTATGGACCCCATTGCCTAACGGGCCCTTTGTCTGAGTGATCAATCAGTTTCATGGGAGGATAGGAGATTTCACCGATGGATCTCAAAATCCCGTCTTGGTCTAGGACGACATTTCGTTCATCAATCAAATGCCAATCGGCTTGGGCTTCGGCGGAAATACGATGCGTTGTATCGGAATGCAGCCAGCGCGAGGTACCTTAGCCGGAATCCAGTCGAAGCTTGCCGTCACGGCGATGCAAGTGGAAGGATCGCGAATGTTCTCCACATTCAAGGGTCAGGTAACGGACATGTTCGACAAGGAGCAAGAATTCTGCGGGAAAGTCCCGCATCTGCTTGGCCAGATCGTCATACGCACCCGCTCGGAGGGGTAGCCGGACGATGTTCGTCGCCCACCCCATGAGCTCCCTTAGCTCTTCATCCTTTCTCCCCTCCTCGAGAGGGTCAATTGGTTCGGGCAAACGCAGTACAGGGTAGCGATCGGCTGAAGCGACCTTGCTTATGCGTTCCTCCGCACGCACCTTGTCAAAACGGAATGAACCTGACCGGCTGTAGTACTCGGGAGAGTCAGTCACCCGGAGAGTGGACTTGAAGCCGCGCCCAAATCTGCCGATAGCAGCTGAATTGCGCTTGCTCGACAGCCGGTCGAACATCAATCCCTCAACGCCTCCCTCGTCAATGGGCTTTCCCCCGTCGGCGCAGTAAAGGAATTTGTCCGTCAGCCTGACCAAGATGCTCGGCGCCTTCGCCGATTCAAACAGGGCGTCTGCGCCATTTTGAACGAGTTCGAACAGTTGGCAGTGAGCATATCCGCCTTGCGCTGCATCCCTTTCCGAACGAGCCTGTTCCGCTGCCAATTTGGGCTGGACACGATAGGCTTCTAGGCTGATTTCGGCTTCCCGGCGCAAAAGTTGACCGATTGGACCTGACGGACCTGACCAAACCGGTTTTTCGCAGGATACCGGGAAGTGCGGCTTGGCACATTCGCGGAAAAACTTGCCGCGTGCACCTTTCGAGAAATCGTATTCCTGCTTCAATTGCCCTCCTTGTGCTGTCGTCGCTCAGCGGACGTGGCCGGACAAGCGGAGATGATACACACCAAGAATTCGTTGTCGATCTCGAAGAAGGTATGCGAGACCACCAACAGTTTGCCATTCCTGCTCAAGCCCATTGTCATCCGTCTCTCCTCAAGAGAACCATGAAAAATGTCGACGAAGGAACTTGCTAGCGGGTCTCAAAGGACCGTAGCGGCCATTTCAAATGAAATTCCATGCTTTCGCAGATGGTCGCCGCCTTGGCAGGATTCCACATGATACTGTTCTCATCATTCCATTGGAGCTGATCACCGGCAAATGCTGGAACATGAAACACTGTTTGCCGGCGCTTGCTGACAGAACTGCACCTGCGGTAGTGGCACATAATTGAGAGGATGCTCTGGCGTTTGAAGACCTGGATGGACCTATAGCAGAACATCCGTCGCTCCATGGCCAATACATTCTCGCCTATCCTGATTGGATTCAAGATCCTTGTCCTCCGCCAGCTGCCTGCTGGCGTGAAGCTGCGCACGGTTGAATTGTCGAGTCCATGTGGAGGACACCCGCGTGTTGGGCGGCATGCTGCAGGAGTCAGGAAATCGCTCTTCAACATGCCGTCGGCGTCGGTGCCGCTCGTGGGTCGTGGTCAGAATGCCCAATGGTCTGACAAAATCTTGCAAAATTGGGAGAGAGGGATTTACCGGTGCATCCCCTCCGGGAAGAGCCAGAAGGTCAAGAACCCACAGGACAGGAAGCTCCACGCGAAATGCCATGCCACCAAGAACAGCTTCGGCTGTCTCAAGGACTGGCGACACGTGCCACCGCTTTGATTCCGCAGCCTTGTCGTTTTTCGACCGGCAAGCATCCATGCCGCCTTCGTAATGTTTTGATTGCGACAAGACACTTCCAGACCCTGGTATTCCCATTCCGGCAAGAGGGAGGCTACCGAACTGAATCGATTGCGAGTTGTCGCGAGGTTGAATCAATTCGGAAGCGTTGTTGTTTCATCCTCGGCCATTGACCGCAATGTGACTTTGCTGTCGGGAGATTGCTGCCGAGTTCGGCATGGTAAGTGCCTGTAGGCGATGTGGCGATCCATGGTGCGGCCGTCATACTTCGTGACTCGTGGAGCGAGACCAAGCGTTGAACCACCTTGCGACATAGTGCACAATTGCCAGAATTGAAATGCGCATTCCACCAAGGGAGGTGCCAGGCAAAGAGTTAAGAATCGAGCAAGGTGCAGGACAATGGCGAAGTGGCGCTTTTACGGACGGCAGCAGCAGCTGAAGCATCTGGAGCTGAGTCTTCGGCTCCAAAGCGAGCAAAGGAGCTTTTCGGTAGTCCGGATTCTCGGCCGACGCGGCGTTGGCAAGAACGCGCTGTTTGAAGAGGCGGTGCGGCGCGGCACGCAGAACGTGCCGGTGCTGGTGTGTGAGCTGCCTCCACCCGTCAATGGCGGACCAGAGGCGCTCGCCGAAAGTCTCGAAGTCGCTGCCGAAGCCGCTGGTCTCGAAGATTTACATGCACGCCTGTTGCCAACACTGAAGAGGAGCCTGCCGCAGTTCCGGTTTTGCGAGATGCTCAGCCACCTTATCGTGCGCGGCGTAATGGTCGTGCTCGACGAGTTCCATCACGCCAGAAAGCTCGGTCTCGAGGGTCAAATCAAGCTGATGATCGACGGCTTCAAGAAGATCGGCGTGCACAGGCCCAACAGCAAGCTTGTGGTTATCGGTTCCCACCAACAGCAGATGCTGCGCATGTTCCGCTGCGACCGGCCGCGTCCACAGTGGCGTGCGGCTACGACAATGGCGCGTTTCAACGGTGCTGGAAATGGCGGCGGAGCAAGGATTCTTGGTTCATCCTAGTCGCTTTCTGACGCTCTGGACGGCCTATGGCGGCATGCCAGGCCACTGGGAACGCTTTGCAACGCACGACGATTGGCGAAGCCTGCGGGAATTCGCCGCCTGGGATGACGATGGGGAGTGGCGCGCCAACTTCATCGAGACCGAACAGCGCTATCTTGACCACAATCCGGAAGACCGCTACGACAATCGGGCATTCGTCGAGCTGGCGGAAGCTCACCGCGAGGCGCTGCTGCACTTGGCGAACGGACCCGGCCGCGGTTGCGCGTTGAAGGAATTCCCAAATGTGCTTCGTCGGAAGGCCGATCCTACGCTCAAGGAGTCGCTGAAGATTCTTGCCAAGCATCTCGAGCTTGTCGAGGAAAACCACGACTTTCACGGCCACAACAGCCGCTGGCGCATGGCCGACAACAACACGAGGTTCCAGATCAGCGTGCTGCGCAAGCGGCAGGCGGGAACGACCCGCCTCCGAAGGAAGAAGGTCGGCAGCAAGGTCGTCAAGCGTCTTGAGACGCACGAAGGACCGGCCCTGGAAAGGCTGACGGCCGGTTGGCTCGACGCCCGACCGGAAGAGGTCGACTTGGCCGAGCACGGTGTATGGCTGCCAGACGGAAAGCAGGCAGATATTGACGCGCTAGCGATCGTGGGCCTCGAGGAAGACTGGACGCTGGTCCTGGCAAGTTGCAAACGCAGCGCTGCCAACCATGAGCCGGTAAGGCAGCGTCGGCAGTTTGAGGAGTTCATGGCGGCGACAGGCGACAGCGAGGAGGTTCTGGAGATCCGGCGGATGCCGCGTCGCCTGCTGTTGGTGTCGCCGTCCTTTCCGGCCGACAAACGGGCGGAATGCGGTGACCATGGCTTCGAATGTTTCGGAATCCGCGACATGGCTCGGGCAATCAATCTCGACCTTGACCGAAAGGCCCAGTCGGAGGACCGTCACCTTCGGACGCGAGCGCATTCGGGTTTCGGTGGAGACAGGGATAGATCCTGACTTGCGGAGCGTGTCAGGAAGTGTCGTGTTTGTGGGCCGAATCGGCCTGTCTTGCAGCTGACTCGACATGTACAGAGCTTGAGGAGGCCTTCGACGGTGCAACTTGGCGCTCACCATCATGTTGACCACCTATGCGACCCATGGTTTTGCAAGAGGGTCCGGTTTGCAGAAGACTACGGCATGAAGCTGAACACGATGTCGTGCTTCGCTACCAATGCCGTTGCGAGCCACGAGCCACTCCCACTTCGAGTTCAGCGAAGGCATCCAAAGGAAAAGGGCGGGTGGCAAGGCCACCCGCCCTCGTCAATCGACAGATTTAGTCTCAGTCGTTGCTGTCCAGCGCCTCTGAAAGCTTTGCGCCCCCATAGGTTGTGACTTTGTGATCGTGTTGGGCAAGTTCAGATCTGAATGTGGTGACATGCCACCAGATCCAGAACACCAAACCAACGATGAGCATTATGAATTCCCATCCCTGGAACGGATACACCGCGCCCACATCGGCAAGGTCGACAGCCCACGTAGTTATGCCTGTAGTACTCATTTGTTGCCTCCCTAACTCACTTGCTGACGGCTATCTGCTTCAAGGCGTCCCGAACTTCCTCTGCCGCCGCCGCCTCTTCGCGGTCGGTGGCGAAATCAAGCCCCATCAACTCGACCTCCTTCGGAATCCTGAGCAATCCAAACTTGTGCAGGACCAATGCCCCGATCCATCCCGGCAGGAATCCGAGCACGCCAAACATGATTATCGCACCCACCAACTGGCCGAGCGGATTGATGGCAGCATAGCCTGCGTAGGGCGAACTTGGATGGCCCCAAAGCACAAAGCCGCAGATGACCAAACCAATGAACCCCGCATAGCCATGCACGGCAACCGCACCGACCGCGTCGTCGATCTTGAACTTGTTCTCGACCCAGTAATGCAGCTTGTAGGCAAGATAGGTTCCCACGGCGCCAATGACCATCGCCTGGATCGGATGGTACAAGTCGTTGCCGGCCGAGGCGGTGATGATCCCCGCAAGGCCTCCGGAGTATGTCCAGAAGGCATTGCCTTTGGACACGAAGTAACCCATCAACATGCCGCCCGACAATGACATCAGGAAATTGACGGTTATTGCGCCCAATGTCGTTGGCGTCAGGTAAATGGTGGTTGCAGTCCAAGTTTCTCCTGTAATCTCTCCGCCTATGCCGTCGGGAGCAATCAGCGGGACGTTGCACGCCACATAGAAGCCCCAAAAGCCGGTGTAGATCAGGAACAGCCCGATGCATACCAACCATGGATTGTGCGGAAGAATGTCGCGCGCCTTGCCGCTGCTCGAAAACTTCCCGAGCCGTGGCCCAAGAACAACAAGAACGCCCAGCGCAAAGCCTCCCGCTATCCCATGGATCACACCCGATGCGTAGGCGTCGTGATAGCCGAGCATCTTCACCATCCAGCCGTCATAATGCCAGCCCCAGGCCGCATCGATAATCCATGCGCCTGAACCTATCATGACGGCCAAGATCCAGAATGCGCCGGAATTGATCCTTTCGATGACCGAACCGGAAACAATTGAGGCCGCCGTCCAGGAGAACAACAGGAAGGCTGCCCAGAACACACCGGTGATCCGGTCGCTCAGATTGGTGCCCATGGTTTCGGAGGTTGGGGCATTTCCGGCTGCCATGTCGAGAATCAAGCCCTGACCCTGGTAAATGAATGGCCCGTTTGGGAACGCCCAATAGATCCACCAGCCGAAAAAGAAGAATGTAATCGTTACCAATGGAATTAGCATGGAATTCTTGAGCAATGTGTGCATGTGGTTCCGTCGTCGGCTGGCTCCGACCTCATACATGCAGAAACCGACGTGGATGAGAAACATCAACGCAACGGTTAGCCAATAATAGAACTCCGTAAAAATGGTTGTAATGGCATCAATGTTGCTGCCCATAAGCCTTTCCTCCCTAAGTTGTAGCCACATCCCGAAGACGACCGGCGCTCATGGCGGCCTGCCACTCGGAATTGACGCCACATTTCCGTGCAGGTCCTCTATCGGCCCTCCAACTGCGGTGACGCACTGGCATTCGCTAGGATATCACATGTTTCGCAACATGCACAAAACTTATCTCACATTCAAGTGGATTCCTTGCGGGGCAAGGCAATTCCTTCGAGTGACGAAGGCAGATTCAAGATCATCCTCAGATTGCGGCAGAGGCGTGGAAGAGGCGGCGGACATGGACTTTGCGTGTGCCCGGCTTGGGAAGTGTCTTTTGAGAGTGCGGTTGGCGCGATTCCTGGCAGAAACAAGCATGAAACTCGCCGCTAGCTACACGTTCGGTGCGATCGCCGCGACCCGGAGCCGCAAACGGCGCCCAGGCCGAATGCTCCTGCAGGACACAAGCCAAGGCTGCCTTGCGAGACAGGCTGCCCGAGAACCATCAGTGCCGCCGAGTGCGCAGAAGCGTTTGTGGAGCCAGTCGACGCCAGCGTTCCTGCCGCTGGCAACCGAAACAGAGGCACAAGCGCGGAAAGCTTCGAATCCTGGCCGCGGTCGCGTGCTCGATCATTCTGAAATCGTGGCAAGCCGGCAAGCATCTTGATGCCCTTGCCTGAACCCGCGCCTGTTTCGACCAAACGCTTGGATGCCAGAGACACACGCTGTTTCCCATGGCTGTCCAGCGACGAAGCGCCGACAGTGGCCGCAGGTTCAATCCTCACTGCCCAACGAAATCCGGCTCGGCATAAACGTTCGCGCAGGCAAGCCGCCGGTTGTCACATTGCATGTCAGAACAGCGGTCTAGTTCGCCAATGCCGCGTCGGCAAAGCTTTCCAGACTGTTGAAGCGAAACTCGATGCAAGGCATGCTTTCGGGGCGGCCCGCTGCCCCAAAGCCATCTTGGCCACTTCGCCGATTGATCCAGCAGTTCCTCAATCCCACCTCGTTGGCGGGCGCATGATCGTGGAACAGGCTTTCCGCCACATGAAGAATCTGCCTTTGGGCAATGCCCCGCCGGGCCATTTTTTCGAGCATGTAGTGGAAGTTTCGGAGTTTGGGCTTGTAGCTGCCGATATCCTCGGCCGTGTAAACATAGTCGAACTCAGCGCCAAGCCTTTGCCGGGAATGCTCGAAACTAACATTGTCGACGTTTGACAGGATCGCCAGCGAGAATCGCTTCCGGAGTCGGCGGAGAGACGACACGCTGTCTGAAAACGCCGGCCACTGTCGAACCGACCTGCCATACTCAACGCAGTCCTCCCACGTTGTCCTGACGCCCCACTCTTCTGCCAGCCGACGATGGACGATTGCCAGCAAGTCCGAATAGCGCATGTAGGGCGTCTGCCTCTGCTGGCTCGATTCGTGGAACGCGTGCGCCTCGAGCACCTGATCGTCGGCAAGAGACACGGCTGCCTGGCGGACAAGTGGTTGCAGCCCCGAAAGCATGCCGGATTCCCAGTCAATCAGCGTGCCATAGCAATCAAAGGTTAGGATCTTTGTCTCGTCTAGGTTCAACAATTCATTCTCTCCTGCCGGCAAAGCAATGATCTTTTTCAGCCATGCAACACCCTTGCGGCGCACGGTTCGGTTCGCGTTTCCGATTCTGCATGCACCGGATGCGGCCTTCAAGTGCATTGCAATCAGTTTGGCATTCCTTCCACAAGTGCATATTTATGCAGCACGCGCCGACTGCGAATTCAGCTTTCCTGTCCAAAAGGGAGGCTGTGACGACAGCCGGACGGGAACATCCATCAGCAATCGGAATGGATAGTGGCAAAGCCTTGTCGAATACTTGTGGTCGACGACGAACCGGATGTCGAACCGCTCGTGAAAATGCGAATGCGCCGGGAAGTGCGAAAGGGACGATACACCTTCGTCTTTGCCGCCAACGGCGTGGAGGCGCTCGAAATGCTGAGCGAGGATCAGGACATCGACATCGTGCTGTCCGACATCAACATGCCTCACATGGACGGGCTGACGCTGCTCGAACAGATCCCATCCGTGAACCCGAACATCCGCTCTGTCATCGTGTCCGCCTACGGCGACATTGGGAACATACGCAAGGCGATGAACCGAGGCGCGTTCGACTTCATAACCAAGCCAATCGATTTTGAAGATCTGCGAATCACGATCGAACGCACCGCAAAGCAGCTTGAATTGTGGCGTGACGCGCTTGAGACACGCGACAAGCTGACTTCGTTGAACAACGAACTCGGAATCGCCAACGACATGCAGCAGTCGATCCTGCCGCGGCACTTCCCAAAGGGCGATTCCTACGAAATGCACGGAATCATGGAGCCCGCACGAGATGTCGGTGGAGACTTCTTCGACATTGTCAGGCTGCAGCACGGGCGTTTCGGGCTTTCGGTCGGCGACGTGTCCGACAAGGGAGTGCCGGCGGCGCTGTTCATGATGTCCAGCAGGGCCTTGCTCAAGGGCGCCGCGATAGGCAGCGAAGATCCGGCAAAGGTGTTGTTCGAGGTCAACAACCTTCTGTGCAACGACAATGATTCCGGGATGTTTGTCACAATGATCTACTGCATCTTCGACCCGGCAACTGGCGACGTGTGTTTCGCCTCCGGCGGCCACAACTCGCCGGTCATTGTAGATCGGCATGGCGGCAGCTCCTTTGCCGAGTGCAGTTACGGCGTTGCCCTGGGAATGTTCGAAGACCTGAATTACGAGAGCTCGAGGTTCCGGCTGCGTCCAGGAGACAGCCTCGTGCTGTACACGGACGGAATAACGGAGGCGATGGACCCGGAGGGCGAACTGTACGAAGACCAACGACTGCTTGACTGCGCCGCCAGGTCGGCTGCGAAAGGCGCGAAGGAGATTTGCGCGGACATTGTCGCCTCCGTGCACTCCTTTGCCAGGAATCATCCACAGTCGGATGACATCACCTGTTTGGTTATACGGTACGCCCCATGAGCGGCATGTCTGCGGTGGCTACAGGGTTGGTTCGGCTTGCTCAACTGGCGCCTTGAAGCTTGAACTCGGATTGATGGAGAGGTTTTCGGGATTGGATTGATGCAGGAGGGGCTTTGGCATTGCCGCTGGACAACCGGGTGCGCCTTGCTGCTGGCGATGTTCACCGTGTCCGCCCTGCCGGCAGCCGCCCAGGATGTTCCGGGCGTTGGCGACGGCTACATCATTTTTGGGCAGACTGCGACTTTTTCCGGTCCCGCGGCTGAGCTTGGCAAGGAGGTCCGGCTGGGAATCGAGGCGGCATTCAACCAGGTGAATTCCGCCGGCGGCGTGCACGGGCGAGAGCTCAGGCTTCGCTCGCTGGACGACAAGTACGAACCCAACAACGCCATAACCAACGTTCGGCAGCTCCTTGGGGAGTACGACACGTTCGCGTTGGTGGGCGGCATCGGCGAACCCACTGCAAGAGCGGTGGCGCCAATCGTCGAAGCCGCAAGAGTTCCCTATGTGGCGCCTTTCACCGGAGCAGGCTTTCTGCGCGATCGTTCCAGGTATCGGACGATCATCAATCTTCGCACGAGCTATGAACAGGAAGTCATCGAAATCGTTGAACGGCTGACACAGGACCGTGGTATCTCACGCATTGGCATCGTGTACCAGGAGGATTCATTCGGTCGATCAGGCCTTGAAAGCGCCGAGTTTGCGCTTCGCCTCTACGGGTTGACGCTTGTCGCCCGGGGAACCTTTCCGCGAAACACGACCGCAGTGAAATCGGCGGTGTTCGACCTGATGATTTCGGATCCGGAGGCAGTCATTCTCATTGGAGCCTATCGATCAATCGCAACAATGGTGCGATGGTCGAACGCGGTCGGATTCAAGCCTGTGTTCGCTTCGATATCCGCTGTCGGCGGCGTCAGCCTGTCAAGGGCGCTCGAGGGAGGGGCACAGGAACTGTACATGACCCAAACCACGCCTTCATTTGACGACATGACCAGCGAGGCCGCGGTTGGCTACCGCCGGGCGCTGGACGAACTGTGGCCTGGAACGCCCTCGAGCTACGGTTCCTTCGAGGGATACCTGGCAGGAATGCTTGCGAGCGAGGCCCTGCAAAGGTGCGGTCGGGAAGTCGACAGGGAATGCTTCCTGAGGCAGTTCTCCGAAACGGCCGTGTTTTCGGTCGGAGAGATCGATCTGGTGTACGGCGAATTCGACAATCAGGGGCTTGACGACGTGTATCTGACTGCGCTGAACAGCAGTGGAGTGTTCGTCCCGGTTCGTTCGCTCAACGACGACGTGGACTGAGGCAGAGGAGTGCTGCGAGGTTTGCTTAAATTCCGCCTGCGCATATCGACGCAGCTCTATGCGGCCTTTTGCTTCATTGTCGCAATCACCATCGTTGCGGTGGGAGTTTCATGGCAGTCCTACGAGTCGATCGGCCAGTCGCAGAGCAGGGTAAAGGACGTCAGCCTGCCGGAAACCGTTGAGGCCTTTGCCATTGCCCGGTCGAGCGCGGCGCTTGCAGCGGCGGCTCCACGCCTGACAGCGTCGGCGAATCAGGATGAGCTTCAGGCGGTCGCCGACGAAGTGGGCCGTTACCGGGAGGAACTCACCGCGCAGCTGGATGAAGTTGTGCGAATTGCCGGCCAGGACCTGTCCCTGTCGAGAATCCGAACCACTGCCGAAGAGTTGGTTTCCAATCTCGATGCGCTGGAGGCATCGAGGAGGCACTATTTCGAGGTGGTCGGGGAGACGGCGACGTTCCATGCTTCACTCAGGACCTTTGAGGAAAGGCTTCATCAGACCCTGTTGCCGTCGATAGACGACAAGTTCTTCTATCTGGCCACCGGATACTACGAACTGGGCGAGCCGCCGCACGGCCCCGAAGTGCACATGTCGAGCGGTCAGATCAACGAGTATCGTCATCTGGCAAGTCTCGAGAGAAACGCCAACATAGCCATTCAGCTGCTGACGAGCAGCAGGAATCTTGACGACTCGGCACGCATCGGCGTCATGCAGGAACAGTTTGAATCAATCGCAGACAATTCCGCGCGCAGCCTGGAAGTGCTGGAAGCGGGAGAGCGGAGCCCTCAAGTCAGCGCGCTGTTCGCCAGGCTTCTGGAAATGGGCTTCGGCGAGCGAAACGGCTTTGTGCTTAGGCGACAGGAGCTCGACATTCTCGATGAGCAGTCAGGCTTGCTGGCAAGGAGCCGAGAGCTGGCCGTCCAATTGGTGGCTGACGTCGAGGTCCTTGTGGACCACGCGACCGAACAGGCTGATTCGGCGGTACGCGAGTCGACGGAGGCTGTGGAGAGGTCTCGAAGGATTCTGATAGTGCTCGGCATCGTCAGCATCCTGGCCTCCCTGCTGGTCGCATGGCTGATCGTCGGACGCGTGATTGTCCGACGCCTGGAGGCTCTGTCGGAGCGAATGCGGAAAATGGCTGGAGGGGAACTGGAACAACCGGTCAAGGTCTCCGGTTCCGATGAGATTGCCGAAATGGCGGGCGCGCTGGAGGTGTTCCGGGCACACGCGCTTGAGATACAGCGGCTCAATCTCGTCGAGGAGCTGGCCAAGGAGGTGCAGGAAACGAACGATGAGCTGACACAGGTCCTGAGCGACCTCAAGGCGGCGCAAAACCAGATCGTCATGCGGGAGAAGCTTGCCGCACTGGGCGAGCTGACGGCAGGCGTGGCGCACGAAATCAAGAATCCCCTGAACTTCGTCAAGAATTTCTCGGAACTGTCGCTTGAACTGATCGAGGAGCTGGATGAAGTCATCGACATGACGGATGAGTCCAGAGAGGAGCAGCTTGAAGAAATCCGCGAAATCGCCGGCATGCTTTCCGAAAACATGACACGAATCAAGAACCATGGAAACCGTGCCGACAGGATTGTCCACGACATGCTGAGCCTTGGCCGGGGCGAAGGCAAGGCCCAGGAGATCGACATGAACGTGCTGGTTCAGGAAAACGCCAAGCTGGCCTTTCACGGAATGCGTTCGACGCTCAAGGACTTCCAGTTGCACATGACCTTCGAACTCGATCCCGCTGTTGGCAAGGCAGTGGTCATTCCGCAGGACTTTGGCAGGGTGATCGTGAACATCGTCGGCAATTCCTGCCACGCCACCAACGAGAAGGCGTTGAAGCTGGGCGAGAAGGCGGGCCGGGATGGCCGAAGCGATTACCTGCCGACACTTGGCATAAGAACAGAGAGACTGAATTCCCACATCAGGATTGCGATCAGGGACAATGGATTTGGCATTCCGAACGATGTCCGCGACAAGATATTCAACCCCTTCTTCACGACCAAGCCGCCGGAAGAGGGAACAGGTCTGGGGCTCGCGATTTCAAACGACATCGTCAGGCAGCATGGCGGCACCTTCACCGTCACTACCGAACCTGGAGAGTACACGGAAATGATCATCGAGGTTCCGGACGACGCCCGCGAAAGTCTCCAGGAGGCCGTGGACGAGGACAACTGACAGGTCCTGAGCCTTTCGGTCGCAGCGTTGCCAGAGGCCAGTTTCAAGACTTGCCGTCAAGTTTCCAGGCGACAGGCCGGGAGTCTCCGTTCGAAAGCCGGAAGTCCGGCCTTCTCAGGTGGCGTCTGGGAATTGTGGTGGGGAGAACCTATCCCGAAAACTGCGAAAAAGCGCTCTCTCGCGTTTCATGAATTGGAACAATCCGGTCAAATCCACTGATCTTGAACACTTCGCGGATCCTCGGAGACAGCTTGCACAATGCGAGTTCACTTTGCTGGGATCTCAGGGTCTTGGCGATCAGCAGAATGGCTCGCAAACCGGCGCTGCTGACATACTCAAGTCCTCCCATGTCGATTAGGACCTTGTACTGCCCGCTTGCCGAAACCTGTTCGGGAGTTCTAAGTCGACTTAGAACTGACTCCTCGAACTCGCGGGAGTTTGTTCCGTCCAGTCGTCCGTTGGGGGAGAAAGTTACGTTGTCGCCGTCAATCTGTGCGTTGCTCATTCTATACCCGGTCTCATTTGTGCCGCCTGCCGTATAGTAAACCTGGCGCCATAGTACAAGCATTGGGTGGTCGAATCAGGGCAAGGCATCTCAGGGGATACAAGCGCAATGCGGCAATGTCAGGCAGGCTGTGGGACAGGATGCCGCATAGCGAGCGTTGTTGCGGTTCAACTCTCCACTGTCTTTGCAGGCATTGACGCGTGGCGAAAAATTCCGAATGAGGGCGCTGGCAAAGTCAATCTTGGATGATGGAAGTAGCGCCGTCGAACATTTGCGGCAAGGCGTTTCTCAAATTCGTGCAGTGAATCGACATGTCCAACTGCACATTGCGAGATCGGCCTTCAGCCAACTTGGCTCTGTGCGCCGCGAATGATGCCTGAAGCGCTGCGGATCGAGGTTCAAACGACGGCCCTGCTCAAGGTTGCCGATTTGCAGTGGCATGGCCGGCAGGCAAGCGATCATGACTTTCCGAGCGCTTGTGAAGTCAGACCTGTGCGAAATGCTGCGCAGGAACTCTTGACTGCCCCGCTGCCAATGGCTGAATCACTCCCGCTGCAACCAGGGTTGCGTGCCTCCAGCACAGGAATGAGTGTTTGTCGGACACGCTTGGCTCGTGTTATGCCAAGGTTCCAAAGGACAAGGTGTGAATAGGGCGATGACCTCCGAACAACTGGTTTATTTCGTACTTGGCTCTCTGGCGGGCGCTGTCATCGCTTTCCTTGCAACGGCGCTGCACTTCCGTTCCAAAGTGGCGGGGCTTGCGGTTGCAGCCGAACGCGTGCCCGAACTTGAGCGGAAGGTCGGCAGTCTCCGGGTTGAGCTCGAGAATGCACGGATCATGATCAGGGAACTTGAAACCCGATTGGAGACTGAGCGGGAAAGCCACAAGGCCCGCATCAAAGAACTCACGAACTTTGGAAAGGAACTTGATCACAAGTTCGAAAGCCTCGCCAACAGAGCGCTGGGAACGAACAACAAAATCTTCATGGAGCAGGCGGCCGCGAAGTTCGAAATCCTGGCGAAGTCCAGTTCCAATGAGCTGGGCAAACGCGGAAAGGAGATCGAGACCGTGGTACAGCCATTGGACAAGAGCCTTGCCAAGCTCGAGTCTGTGGTCAGGGAGATCGAAAGGGAACGCGAGGGCGCCTATCGAGTCATCACTCAACAGTTAAGGGACATGGCGGAAGGCCAAACCGGGCTCAGGACGGAAACCGCCCGCCTTGTGCAGGCGCTGCGGCAACCAAAGACACGGGGGCGCTGGGGCGAAATCCAGCTCAGGAACGTGTTCGACTTGGCAGGCATGACCGAACATGTTGACTTTGAGGAGCAGCCGACCATCGACGGGCAGGAGTCTCGCCTCCGTCCTGATGCCATAATACGCTTGTCTGGCGGCAGGTCGTTGATTGTCGATGCCAAGACTCCGCTGAACGCATACTTGGAAGCCATCGAAGCAACGGACCAAGAAACACGCGAAGGGCTGGTCTTGAAACATGTACAGCAGGTTCGGAGCCACATCCGAGGTCTTGGTTCAAAGGAATACTGGAAGAACCTGCAGGAGACGCCGGACTTCGTGGTGATGTTCATACCGGGCGAAGTGTTCTTTGCGGCAGCGATAGAAAGGGAACCGGACCTGTTTGAGGAAGCGGTGAACCATCGAGTGTTGATCTGCACGCCGATGACCTTGATCGCGCTGGTCAAGGCAATTGCCTTTGGTTGGCAGCAGGAGAAACTGGTCGAGAATGTACGGAAAATAGAGAAGCAGGGACGCGACCTTTACGATCGACTCAAGGTGTTCGGTCAGCACATGGACGATCTCGGCAAATCGCTTGGGCAGGCGGTCAACCGGTACAACAAGGGTGTCGGCTCTCTTGAGAGCCGCTTGCTGCCGGCAGCCCGACAATTCGAACAACTTGGCATTGGAGAGGTCGGCTCGACCCCCGAGTTGAATCCTGTGGAACACACCACCCGTACACTGCAAGCCAAGGAGTTTAAGGGGCAAGTTGCCGAGAATGGCAATTCCAAGGACTAGAAGTCAGCCGAAATGCGGCGTCCATGACTGTCTTTCAGGACTTCGGCCGTTCAGCCGTATCCTCCCAGTTCGCAGACGACTTTCCATTCCTCCTCCCCGACGGGCTGAACGGAAAGACGGGGGTTCCTGACCAACACCATTTCAGACAGTCGTGCGTCCGCCTTGCACTGCGCTAGCGTCACCGGCCTGGGAAACGGTCCGACCGCCCGGACGTCGACGCACTCCCAGCGCGGATCGTCCGTCGTGCTGTCGGGATGGGCAGTGCAAACCACTTCGACCACTCCCATGATCCGCTTCTGGCGCTGCGAGTGGTAGAAGAAGCCCAGGTCGCCCACCTGCATCTGGCGCATGCAGTTGCGTG
>MKWU01001980.1_pt1 | contig 32706 bp, 32 predicted proteins | sample 809101 | NCBI WGS metagenome assembly MKWU01 (sample SAMN05860141, study PRJNA318959) | sponge metagenome | host: Aplysina aerophoba | place: Slovenia: Piran, Adriatic Sea, Gulf of Piran | collected 2013-05-07
CCAGGTCGTCCGCGCGGTTGGCGTTGAAGAAGTGATCCACGGGATCGCAGGGGAAGACCACCTCCACCAGCCGGTGGCTTGCGGTCCAGCGATCGATCTTGCGCTCGCCTTGCTCGACCAGGGCCTGGCGCAGGTCGGCCCGGAGCTCCACCGGCCAGAGCCCGAACACCGGATGCGTCCGGCCGCCCGAAACGGCACAGGCAAGATCGGCGCCCGCAAGGTCGCGGGCTTCCACCATCAACTCGACCATGTCACGCGGCAGAAAGGGTGCATCTGTGGCGAAGCTCGCCACCAGCGGGTGGTGGGGCGCATGCTCTGCCGCCCAGTCGAGCGCAGTCAGGATACCGGCGAGTGGCCCGGCGTGGCCTTCCACCACGTCGGCGACCACCGGCAGGCCGTACGGCGCAAACCGCGCGGGATCGCCATTGGCGTTCAGGATTAGGGGGCCGACCTGGGGTGCGACCCGCGCAATCACGCGCGCGAGCAGGGTCTCGCCTGCGAGCGACCTCAGGCACTTGTCGCCGCCCCCCATTCGGCGTGCCAATCCGCCTGCAAGCAGCACGCCTGCGACTGCCGTCATCGGCGGCACACTCCCCTCTGACCTCGTCTCGTGCGTATTGTCATTCGCCGATGGTCGCCGGTTTGATCCCGCTTGAAAAGCATCCAGGCCCAACTCATCTCACGCTACAGGGAGCGCACGCCTCCATGGCATACTGACGTCGACACGGGAGACTGCCGATGCAGACCGATAGCCACATTCTCGACGACGTGGCCCGGGTCGCCACCGGGGCCATGGGGGCGGCGAGCGGCCTCAAGAGCGAGCTCGATGCCATGGTCAAGCGGCGCCTCGAAGGAATTCTGGCGCAAATGGACCTGGTCCCGCGAGACGAGTTCGATGCGGTCAAGGAAATGGCGGCGCGCGCCCGAAGCGAAAGCGAGGCGCTGACCGAGCGGGTCGCCCGGCTGGAAGCGAAGCTCGCGGCGGCCGAAGCTACGCCGGAAACCGGCGCCAAGGAGGCAGGCGATGGACGATAAGACCCAGATCGAGCTGGAGGCCGCCGCCTTCCGCACGCTGGTCGCGCACCTGCGCAATCGCACGGACGTGCAGAACATCGAGCTGATGAACCTCGCCGGCTTCTGCCGCAACTGCCTCTCCAAGTGGTATCGCGCCGCCGCGGAGGAAAAGGGGCTCGACATGAACCTGGAGGAGGCGCGCCAGCTGGTCTACGGCATGACGTACGCGGAGTGGAAGGAGCACTTCCAGACCGAGGCGACGGCCGAGCAGAAGGCCAAGTACGCCGAAGAGGCCGCGAAGCACGGCTTCTGATTTGCTTAATCATCTCCCTCAGTCGCCGGGCGCTCGCTCCGCTCGCTTGGCTACGCGCCATTAGGCGCGCGGCGCAGTCGCGCCGTCCGGGCCTGCGGCCCGGTAACTTCGACGCGCCACACCCGTGGGCTGCTAGTTGCGAATGTGCTCCGCTCGCCTGTAAGTAAGTCTTTGGAGCGTGAGCGGTTGGCGCTCTCAGCAACTCCCTGAAGCAGAGAGGCCGTCGATGACGAAACCGGTCGGCATCGGGTTCCTGGGCTCCGGCTTCGTGAGCGCGATCCATGCCCGCGCGCTCGTACGCAATCCGCACGCAAACCTGGTCGCGGTGGTATCGCCCACGCCGGGCAATGCCGAGGCCTTTGCTGAGACCTACGGCTTGGCCCACCACTGGACCGATCACCGCCCGCTGCTGGAGCGCGACGATATCGACATGGTGGTCATCGGCACGCCCAACGACACCCACTGCCCGCTGGTGCTGGACTGCGCCGCCGCCGGCAAGCACGTCGTGCTGGAGAAGCCGATGTGCCTGAGCATGGCCGAGGCCGACAGCATGATCGCCGCCTGCGCCGACGCCGGTGTGCTCTTCATGTATGCCGAGGAGCTGTGCTTCGCGCCCAAGTACCTGCGCTTGAAGTCGCTGCTCGATGCTGGCGCGCTCGGCAGCCCCACTCTCGTCAAGCATTCGGAGAAGCACGACGGTCCTCACGCACCTCACTTTTGGGACGTCGAGCGCGCCGGCGGCGGTGTGCTCGCGGACATGGGCTGCCACGGCATCGCCTTCGCCCGCTGGATGCTCGATCGGGCGCCGATCGTCTCGGTCTACGCCCAGCTCTCCACCCAGGTGCACGGCGACAGGACCAGGGGCGAAGACAACGCGCTGCTCATCCTCGAGTTCGAAGGCGGCTGTCTCTTCCTCAACGAGACCAGCTGGACCAAGCCCGGCGGCATGGACGACCGGGCCGAGGTGCATGGCTCCAAGGGGGTAGCCTACGCCGACCTGCTCCACGGCAACTCGATCGAGACCTACAGCAGCGGCGGCTACGACTATGCGGTGGAGAAGGCCGGCGGCACCCAGGGCTGGAGCTTCACCATCTACGAGGAGGAGTGGAACTACGGTTTCTGGGGCGAGTTCGACCACTTCGTGGATTGCGTGCAGAACGGCACGGCGCCGCTGGTGACCGGAGAGGACGCGCGCGCGGTGCAGGAGGTGCTGTTCGCAGCCTACGAGTCCGCCCGCACCGGTACCAAGGTCGCGCTCCCCTTCAGGAGCGATGCGGCCAAGCCTTGGGACCTGTGGCAGGGCGGCGAGGGGTAAGTCGGTGCGTTTCACTGTCCTTCCGGATGGGGGAGCGCTGGACCGGGAAGCGGCGGCGCTGATTTTGGATGCGGCCGGCGCCAAGCCGGACCTCCTGATCTGCCTCGCGAGCGGGGGAACGCCGACCGGCACTTACGCCCTGCTTGCCCAGGAGCCGGAGCGGCTCGCGCACGCGCGCTTCATCCAGCTCGACGAGTGGGCGGGCATTGCTCCGGAAGATCCGGCGAGCTGCGCCCACTATCTGCGCCGCACGATGCGTGTCCCGCTCGCGGTGCCGCCGGAGCGATGGATCGGAATCCGCGGCGACGCGCCAGATGCCGGCGCCGAGTGCCGGCGGGTGGGCGCCGCCTTGGAGGCGGCCGGACCCATCGACCTCTGCATCCTGGGGCTCGGGCTGAACGGGCATCTGGCGCTGAACGAGCCGGCGGAAAGCTTCGACCCCTTCTGCCACGTCGCCACGCTTGCCGAGCAGTCCCGCGGCCATCCGATGGTCGCTGCGGCCGCCCGACCGGTCCGCCGGGGGCTGACGCTCGGCCTCGGCGACATCCTGCGCGCGCGCCGTATCCTGCTCTTGGTCTCCGGCGCCGCCAAACGAGAGCCGCTCTCGCAGTTGGCCGCCCGGCGCGTCACGCCGGCGCTGCCCGCTTCGTTCCTGTGGATGCACAGCGACGCCGTCTGCCTCTGCGACGAGGAGGCTGCGTCGGGCACGGGCCTCGACGGTGCCGGCCCATGAGCCGTTTTGCGCTGGGCGTCGACATTGGCGGCACCAAGATCGCTGTCGGCGCGGTCGGTGCAACCGGCGCGGTGCATGCAAGGCGGACCATCGCGACAGACGCCGCGGCGGGCTTCGATGCGGGGCTTGAGCGGCTCACGCGCGCCATCGACGAGACTCTGGCCGAGGCGGGCGTGGATGCGGCGGCGCTTGCGGGTATTGGCCTCGGCTGCCCTGGGCCCTTCGACGAAGCAAGCGGGAGGATCGAGAATTTCTACACCCTCCCCGGTTGGGAGGGGAATGACATCGTGAGCCCGCTCGTCGACCGCTTCGATAAGCCGGTGCGGCTCGTCAACGACGCGGATGCAGCGCTGTTGGGCGAAGCGCTGGCCGGCGGTGCCCGCGGCGCGCGCGTCGCGCTGATGCTGACCATCGGCACCGGCATCGGCGGCGCGGTGCTGATCGACGGTGCGATTCTGCGGGGTGCCGCCGGTGACCATCCCGAGATCGGCCATCTGATTGTCGACCCGACCGGGCCGGAATGTTACTGCGGCAGCCGAGGCTGCCTCGAAGCCTTTGCCGCAGGGCCTGCGCTCGCGCGGGCGGGCGCCGAATTCGGCTACGCGGATGCCGAAGCCGTCTTCGCCGCCGCCGATGCCGGCGCGGCGCAGGCTCGAGCCATCGTCGCCTGTAGCGCGGACGCCATGGAAACGGCGGTCTGGAGCCTCATCCATACCCTTCTACCCGAGGTGCTCCTCATCGGCGGCGGCATTGGCGAGCGCCACTTCGCGCTCTATCGCGCGTCCGCCGAGCGCGCCATCGCGCGCGCCGTGCTCGCGCCCGACGGCGCAATCCGCGTGGTCAAGGCGGCGCTCGGCAACGATGCGGGCATGGTGGGCGCTGCGGCGCTGATGCTCGACGATGCCTGATCTCCATCGGGTTCAGGACTGGGTCGATCCCAGCTTGACACCGGCGCTGCGATCCACGCATCTCGGTCGATGAGCGACTCTTCGGCTCGACAGGTTGGCGGAAGCGGTCGGCGCTCTGCTGTTGCACCGGACTTCGATGCGATCGTGGTCGGCGCGGGCTTCGCCGGTCTCTACATGCTCTATCGACTGCGCTCGATGGGGCTCTCGGTGCGCGTCCTGGAGCAGGGCGGCGGGGTCGGCGGCACCTGGTACTGGAACCGTTACCCTGGCGCCCGCTGCGATCTCGACAGCGTCGAGTATTCGTACCAGTTCTCCGACGCGCTCCAGCAGGAATGGCGGTGGAGCGAGCGCTTCGCCGGGCAGCCCGAGATCCTGCGCTACCTGGAGCATGTCGCGGACCGGTTCGACCTCCGTCGGGACATCCGGTTCAACACGACCGTCACGGAGGCGGCCTACGACGACGCGGCGGGATGCTGGCGCATCGCCACCGACGACGGTCAGCGGCTCTCCGCTACCTATTGCATCATGGCCACCGGGTGCCTCTCTGTCCCCAATCGGCCGGCCTTCGACGGCTTGGACCGCTTCCAGGGCGAGTGGCACCACACCGGCGCCTGGCCCCATGAGGCGGTCTCCTTCGCCGGCAAGCGCGTCGGCATCGTCGGCACCGGCTCGTCCGCAGTTCAGGCGATCCCCGTGATCGCGGCAGAGGCGCGCCACCTCACCGTCTTCCAGCGCCAGGCGAGCTACAGCATCCCCGCCCGCAATGCGCCGCTGGACGACGCGGAATACGCCAGCATCATTGCGCGGTACGGGGAGTTGCGCCGCCAGGCGCGGGAGACGCCGAGCGGCTGCTGGTGGTCGGCGAACCTCGCGGCTGCCGCGGAGATGAGCACCGAGGAGCGTGAGCGCGAGCTTGAGTCCCGATGGCAGACGGGCGGCCTCTGCTTCTACGGCGTCTTCAAGGACGTGCTGGTCAACTCCGCGGCGAACGATATCGCCGCCGAGTTTCTCCGCAGCAAGATCCGTGCGCAGGTCCGGGATCCCGAGGTGGCCGCGCTGCTGACCCCGCGCTCCGTCGTCGGGTGCAAGCGCATCTGCCTCGATACCGACTATTACGCGACCTTCAACCGGCCCAATGTCACGCTGGTCGATGTCAGCGGAGCCCCGATCGAGGAGATCACGCGCACCGGCCTGCGCACCGGCGATGACCATTACGAGCTCGACACCATCGTCTTCGCCATCGGCTTCGACGCGATGACCGGGCCGCTTCTGCGCGTCGACATTCGGGGCAGGGGCGGGCGGTCGCTGCAAGCGAAGTGGGCCGACGGACCGCGCACCTACCTCGGTCTCGCGATCGAGGGCTTTCCCAACCTGTTCACGATGACGGGGCCGACCAGCCCCTCGGTGCTCGCCAGCATGGTTCCCGCCATCGAGCAGCACGCGGAGTGGATCGCCGACTGCATCGCATATGCGCGTGCCTGTGCCCGCCCGCGCATCGAGGCGATGCACGCTGCGGAGGACGCGTGGATCGCCCATCAGGAGGAAGCGGCGGGAAGCACGCTCTTCCCCGCCTGCAACTCCTGGTACGTCGGCGCCAATGTCGAGGGCAAGCCGCGCCGCGTGCTGCCCTACACGGGCGGGTTCTCGGCCTATGTCGAGAAGTGCGATGCGATCGTCGCCAACGAGTACGAGGGATTCTCGCTCAGCGCCGGGTGACCCGCGCTCGCCTTCGACCGTCTCCCATGATGACCGGGTGCGAAGCACCGCCGTTCCGCGCTAAACTCTCTAAACGCAGATAGACGGCCACAGGCCATGAGCACCTCTGCGACAGGGAGCAAGACCCAGAACGGCGGCGGCGTCGCGGCGCCGCCGGACGTGGATGCGGTCGTCGTCGGCGCGGGCTTCGCCGGCCTCTACATGCTGCACCGGCTGCGCGGGATGGGGCTCTCGGTGCGCGTCTTCGAGAGGGGCAGCGGGGTCGGCGGCACCTGGTACTGGAACCGCTACCCCGGCGCCCGCTGCGACACCGACAGCGTCGAATACTCCTACGAGTTCTCCGACGAACTGCAGCAGGAGTGGCGTTGGACAGAGCGCTTCGCCACGCAGCCCGAGATCCTGCGCTATGCGGAGCATGTCGCGGACCGGTTAGACCTCCGCCGCGACATCAGGTTCGAATCGACCGTCACCGAAGCGGCTTTCGACGAGGCGGCGGGACATTGGCGGGTCGCGACCGACAACGGCGTGCGGATTTCCGCGACTTATTTCATCATGGCGACCGGGTGTCTCTCGGCCGTCAACCGGCCGTCGTTCGACGGCCTCGACCGCTTCGAGGGCGAGTGGTACCACACCGGTGCCTGGCCGCATGAGAAGGTCTCCTTCGCCGGCAAGCGGGTCGGCATCATCGGCACCGGCTCATCCGCCATCCAGTCGATCCCGGTGATCGCGGCGGAGGCGCGCCATCTCACCGTCTTCCAGCGCCAGGCGAACTACTCCATCCCCGCCCGCAACGCGCCGCTGGATGCGGCGAAATATGCGGCCATCAGGGAGCAGTACGGCGAATGGAGGCGTCGGGGGAAGGAGAACCCGGCCGGCTGCTGGTGGGTCCTGAACCCGGCGACCGCCGAAGAATTGAGCGAAGAGGAGCGCCGGCGCGAGCTGGAAGCCCGGTGGCAGAAGGGCGGCCTCTCCATGTACGGCGTCTTCAATGACGTGCTGGTCAATCCGGCGGCGAACGATGTCGCGACCGACTTCATCCGCAGCAAGATCCGCGCACAGGTTCACGACCCGCGTGTGGCGGCGCTGCTCTCACCGCACTCCTTCATCGGCTGCAAGCGGATCTGCCTCGATACCGACTACTACGCGACCTTCAACCGGCCCAACGTCACGCTGGTCGATATCAGCAACGCGCCGATCGAGGAGATTACGCGCACTGGCGTGCGCACCGGCGGCAGCGATTTTGAGCTCGACACGATCGTCTTCGCCATCGGCTTCGACGCGATGACCGGGCCGCTCCTGCGGGTCGATATCCGCGGGCGGGAGGGGCAGACCCTGAAGGCGAAGTGGACCGATGGCCCGCGTAGCTATCTCGGCCTCGCAGTCGAGGGCTTCCCCAACCTGTTCACAATAACGGGGCCGTCCAGCCCCTCGGTGTTGACCAACATGATCCCCGCCATCGAGCAGCATGTGGAGTGGATCGCGGATTGCATCGCCCACGCGCTGGCGCGGGGGCGGCCGCGCATCAAGGCGACACGGGCGGCCGAGGACGCCTGGATCTCCCATCATGACGAGGTCGCGGCCGGGACCGTCTTTCCCGGCTGCAACTCCTGGTATGTCGGCGCCAACATCCCCGGCAAGCCGCGCCGGGTGACGCCCTACACCGGCGGCTTCCCCGCCTACATCGAGAAATGCGAGGAAGTGGCCGCCAACGGCTATGAGGGGTTCACGCTCGCCGTGTAGGCAGCCGGAGCCAAGTTTCTAAGCGTCCCCACTCCATCCCGGCGGCGGATCGCAGGGCTCGGTGCCCATGTCGGCGGGTACGGAGATTTCGATCAGGTCGAACGTGTCCGAGGTTGCGACCTCGTTGTGCGGCGTGCCGCCCGGGATATAGAGCGAATCCCCTTCCTCGATGCGGATGGTCTCGTGCTCGAAGGCGAGGTCGATCCAACCGCCCAGCATGTAGACGATCTGCCCCTCGCAGATATGCGTGTGCCAGCCGGTCGGCCGCGTGAGCCCCTGTTTGGCCGAGGTGATCTGGGCGCGGATGCGCCCCCCGCTCGCCGCGGTGATGCCGAGGTCGCGGTAGGTCATGAAATCGCGCCGCCCCGGCACGAAGGTAGGGTCGTCCTTCCTGACAAGGGTGAAGGGCGACTCTGGCGTGGCCGGGCTTGCTGCCGCAGCAGTCTGGGCCTTGGTCATGGCGCTGGCTCCTCTCCGCCGGGGGTTGCAAGCATGGTAGGAAGCGCACGCCAGCGTGACAAGGCGGTCGCGTTCGTTCGGTGTGCCGCTATGACCCGGAACTCTCCCGGCAGTCAGACCCTACGCTCAGGCGCTCGCGTCATTCGTCCGTGGGTCGCAGGAACTCCTCGAGCTGGGCAGGGGTGAGCTGGAAGCCGACCAGCGTCTCGTAGCCCACACCGAATTCCCCCGGCCCGAGGGGGATCCACTGCTCGATTTCCTCCACCGTCTGCGCGCTCGCGCTGTCGCCCTCGAAGGCGATTTCCGCCGTGAAGACTTCCTTGGCGACGATCTGCCGGCTCGGGTCCGTGATCGCAACGAAGAAGGGCACGCTCAGCCGGTCGCTCCCGGCGGCGGGCCCGCGCGTCGCGCGGATCGGCAGCGCGAACGTCACTTCGACGCCGCCACCCTCATCACCGATGTCATAGTCGCAGTCCGTCGCCACATTGCGGAGCGCCAGCGCGAAGGCCACATTGGACGCCTCGCGCTCCGGTCCCTCTCCATAAAGGGTGAGAAGGCGCGCCTGCTTTAGGATGCTGACAGTGGGGCAGGGCGGCGGATCGGCAGCGAACGGGTTGCAGCCGGTAAGCGCAATTAGCGTGCCCAAGACGATGAGCGCCCCCAGCGCGCGCGGGAGCTCGGCGCGAAATTCGAGATTCGCTAACCGCCGGATCTCCGCTGGGCGCGCGCGCGTTCAGAGCGTGTTGTGGGTGCCGTCGCAGTGCGGTTTGCTCCCGGTCTGCTTGCAGCCGCAGAGCCACGCGGTCTCGCTCTCCTCGGCCGTGAAGACGATCGGGCGGATGTCAGTGACCTTGTGCGAGCCGTCGCAGAAGGGCTGGGTGGCGCTCAGGCCGCAGGCGCACCAGAAGTACTTCTTCCCGGCAACGAGCTCGGTTTCGTAGGGTTCCGCCTGGGCGACGACGGGTTCGCTCATGGTGGGCTGCCTCGACAGTCTCAGGGGCCAGTTCAATTGAGACTGTAGCCGCGCACCCCGCGGCAAACAAGGCTGCCCGGCAGGCCGCTTGATCAGCGCCGGAGTCGCGGGCTAGTGTGCACGGCTTTCTTCGGGGCGTGGGGTGCCATGACAGGCGAACCTGGTTTTGTCGAACTGATCGGCAACACGCCGCTGATCCGCCTGCACGGCCCGTCGGAGGCCACCGGCTGCGAGATCCTCGGCAAGTGCGAGTTCCTGAACCCCGGCGGCTCGGTCAAGGACCGCGCCGCGCTCTTCATCGTGCGCGATGCCGAGCGGCGGGGCGTGCTCAGGCCCGGCGGGACCATTGTCGAAGGCACCGCCGGCAACACCGGAATTGGGCTTGCGCTGGTGGGCAATGCTCTCGGCTACCGCTCGGTCATCGTGATTCCGGAGACCCAGAGCGAGGAAAAGAAGGACATGCTGCGGCTCTGCGGCGCGGAGCTGATCCAGGTGCCGGCGGTCCCCTATCGCGATCCCAACAACTACGTGAAGTATTCTGGCCGGCTCGCCGACGAGATTGCCGAGAAGGAGCCGAACGGCGCGATCTGGGCCAACCAGTTCGACAATGTGGCCAACCGGCAGGCCCATATCGAGACGACGGGGCCCGAGATCTGGGAGCAGACCGGGGGCAAGGTCGACGGCTTCATCTGCGCCGTCGGCACCGGCGGCACGTTGGCCGGGGTCGGCATGGCGCTGAAGGAGCGCAATCCGTCGGTGACGATCGGCCTCGCCGACCCGATGGGCGCGGCACTCTACAACCACTATGCCCACGGTGAGCTCAAGGCGGAGGGCAGCTCGATCACCGAAGGGATCGGCCAGGGCAGGATCACAGCCAATCTGGAGGACGCGCCGATCGACGTGCCGTTCCAGATTCCGGACGCCGAGGCGCTGCCCGTGATATTCGATCTGGCGCAGAACGAAGGCCACATCATGGGCGGTTCCACCGGGATCAACGTGGCCGGCGCGATCCGGCTGGCCAGGGAGATGGGGCCCGGCCACACCATCGTCACCGTGCTCTGCGACTATGGCACCCGCTATTTCAGCAAGCTCTTCAACGCCGCGTTCCTGCGCGAGCGAGACCTGCCGGTGCCGCCCTGGCTCGACGACGCACCCGATGCTGCCGACTGAGCTGCTGTTTCGCGCCGAGCCCTACACCCGCACCTGCGAGGCAGCAGTCAGCGCGGCAGACGGCGAAGCGGTGCGGCTCGATCGCACGGTCTTCTACCCCGAGGGCGGCGGCCAGCCCGGCGATACCGGGATCCTGCGCACGGACGACGGCACAGTGATCGCCGTGATGAACACGCGAAAGGGTGAGGCTGCCGACGACGTCCTGCACTTGATCGACCCCGACTGCCCTGCACCGGTGCCGGGCAGCCGCGTGGTTGCCGAGCTGGACTGGGAGCGCCGCTACCGCCACATGCGCATGCACACGTGTCTGCATCTGCTGAGCGCCGTGATCGACGCGCCGGTGACCGGCGGGCAGCTTTCGGCAGAGAAGGGCCGCCTCGACTTCGACGTCGACACCAAGTTGGAGAAGGCCGCGGTCCAGGACGAGCTCAACGCGCTCATCGCGCGGGACTTCCCGGTTGCCGCGCGCTGGATCAGCGACGAAGCGCTCGCGGCGCAGCCGGAGCTGGTGAAGACCATGCGGGTGAAGCCCCCCAGCGGCCAAGGCCGGGTCAGGGTGATCGACGTCGAGGGGATCGACCTGCAGCCTTGCGGCGGCACCCACGTCGCGCGCACAGGCGAGATCGGGCCGGTCATCGTCCGCAAGATCGAGAACAAGGGCAGGCACAACCGGCGCGTCACGCTCGCGTTCGGAGATCCGTCGTGAGCGAGACCGGGACGCCTCTGGTCGTGACCCCGGCTTGGCTCGCCGCGGAGAGTGGCGCAGGCAACGCAGTGCGCGTGCTCGACGGCTCCTGGCATCTGCCGACCATGGCGCGCGATCCGGCTGCCGAGTTCCTGGAGGCGCACATTCCGGGCGCGGCCTTCTTCGATATCGACAGCATCTGCGATCCCGACTCGTCGCTGCCCCACATGCTGCCCTCGCCAGAGCTCTTCGCCGACGGAGTCTCGGGGCTCGGGGTCAGCAATGATTCGCATGTCGTGGTCTACGACACCGTGGGCCTCTACAGCGCGGCGCGTGTGTGGTGGATGTTCCGCGTTTTCGGGCACGGTCGCGTCTCGATCCTCGCCGGCGGCCTGCCGCGCTGGCGGGCGGAAGGCCGCCCGGTGGAGAGCGGCGAGCCGGCGATCGAGCCGGCGACCTTCAAGGCGACGAGCCGCGACGGCACTTTGGTGCGATCCTTCGAGCAGGTCCGCGCCACCCTTTCCGACAAGAGCGCGCAAATCGTGGATGCACGGGCCGCCGCGCGCTTCACGGGCGAGGATCCGGGGCCGAGGCCCGATCTCCCGCGCGGTCACATTCCGGGCAGCCGCAACGTCCCCTTCGGCGCCGTCTTGGACGATAACGACGGCGCTCTGGGCGACGCGGCGGCAATTCGACGCGCCTTCGCCGACGCCGGAGTCGATCCCGCCCGGCCGGTTATCGCCACGTGCGGGTCCGGCATCACGGCGTGTACGCTGGCACTCGCGCTCGCCGCAATTGGCACCGAGCAGGTCGCCGTCTACGACGGCTCCTGGACCGATTGGGGCAGCCGCGCGGACGCCCCGGTCGAAAGCGGACCGACGTAGAAGGGCGCAAGATGCGGCTTACGCGAAGGGACTTCACCATCGGAGCCGCCATGGTGGCTGCGCTGCCCCTGGCTTCGGCCGTCGGGGCTGCAACGCAGGAGGCCGAGAGCGAGCGCCGGTCGGGCGACATGATCGGCGTGCTTGGTCATATCGTCACCGACTACGAGGACACGCTGCTCGATATCGCGCGTGCCAACGGCCTCGGCTACGTCGAGATGATCGCGGCGAATCGCGGCATCGACCCCTGGGTTCCCGGCGAGAGCACACCGATCGTCCTGCCAACCGCCCACGTCCTCCCCGACGCCGTCAGGGAAGGCCTGGTGGTCAACCTCGGAGAGCACCGCCTCTACTATTTTGGCCCGCCCGGCACGGAGACCGTGACCTTTCCGTTGGGAGTGGGCAGGGAAGGATGGTCGACGCCCCTCGGCAGCACCGAGATCGTGCGCAAGAAGGAAAGGCCGACCTGGTTCCCGCCCGAATCGATCCGGGAAGAGAAACCGCATCTACCCAAAGCGGTACCGCCGGGGCCCTATAATCCGCTGGGCAGCCACGCGCTTTACTTCGATTGGCCAAGCTATCTCATTCACGGCACGAACATGCCGTGGGGAGTCGGGCGGCGGGTCAGCCACGGCTGCATCCGCCTCTATCCCGAAGATATCGCGCGGCTGTTCGAGCTCGTGCCGATCGGCACGCCAGTTCAGGTCATCAGTCAGGCGATCAAGATCGGCTGGTACGACGGTGAGCTCTACGTGGACGCACACCCCGAGGCCGAACAGGCGGACGAGCTGGAGAGCACGGGGCGAATCGAAAATGTAGACGCGCGCTCCCGCGCCGACGCTCTATTTCGAATCAAAACCCAGGCTGGCGCCGCCCAGGATCGTCTGGACTGGCACATCATTCGCAGGGCTCTTGAAGAACGGTCCGGCGTCCCTGTCCAAATCACCGTGGACCGGTCTGCGACTCCCAGCTAGCCAAGGTTGGGCGGCAAGGGTCAGCCGCCCGCCGGCTCTACTTGCGCATCCCTTTCTGGAAAATGCGGTCCGCCTTGTCCGCTGCCGCCTGCGCCGCCTCGGCCGCCGCTTCCGCCGCCGCTGCCGCTGCCGCCGAGTTACGGTTGGCCTCGTCCACGGCCGCTCTCAGCTCGTCAACAGCGACTAAGGCCTGGTTGGCGGTTTGCATGGCTTCCGCTGCCATCGCCTCCGCACCGGCTATGGCCGCTGCGCGTTCCTCATCCGCGGCGGTCGTGCACCCCGCAGCGACGGCCAACGGAAGAGCGACAATCGCAATCCGCAGCGCCCACGATCTCTTGAACATGGCGTCCTCCTGGCTCCAGTAGGTCACTGTGGAGTTGACGGCGATTCGGCCAATTGTGTCAAGCTGCCTCACCCCAGAATGGAGCCATCGGGGTCCATAAATTGCCTCCAAAATGGGAATTTCGCCGGTCCTGCTTTACCGGCGCGCTCCGAAGCCGCTACGCTGCCCTCATGGACCCATCCTCCCCGCACTCGACAGCCGAATCCGCCGGCGGCGACCGACCCGACGCACCGGTCATCTTCGATGCGGAGCTCTCCCCCAATCGTTCGCTGGGGCGAGTCGGATTCTTCGCGGTCATGGCCGGTGTCATCGTGGTCAGCGTCGGGCTCGGCACCTATTTTCTGTTGCAGGGCGCGTGGCCGGTGTTCGGCTTCTTCGGCCTCGACATCGCGCTGCTCTATCTCGCCTTCCGGCTGAGCTACAGGTCTGGCCGCCTGCGGGAGACCATTCGTGTGACGACCGACGAGGTCGTGGTCCGGCGCATCGCGCCCAACGGCCGCACGAGCGAATGGCGCTTCAACCCCTATTGGCTCCGCGTAGCCCTCGACGAGCCGGTCGAGCACCACAGCCAGATCACGCTCACCTCCCACGGCCGCTCGCTCATCATCGGCCCGTTCCTCGCGCCGGAGGAGCGGGCGAGCCTGGTGCAGGCGCTGCGTGCGGCTCTTGGCGAAGCCAACCGGCGCTATGCCGGTGCCCCGTTGGAGGAGCAGGAGCAGAAGATCGAGGCCGGCGAAGCGGCTACCGGGCGGAGCTGACGCGTTTTTCTAGCCGATCGGCGGGGTGTGCACCGTCATCTTGCCGCGCATCGCCGCCGGCGTTTCGTCATCGGAGACCTCGCCGGTATCGTTGGCTTGATAAGCGCGCGCGTAGGCGACGACATCCGCTGCATCCTCCGGCGTCAAATGGCTGAAACGCACGTGGTGCTTGCCGGCCGAGCGGAAGCCCACATTGCACGGGCTCTTGCAGCCGTTCAGGCAATAGACCGCGCGCAGGTTAAGCGCCTCCGGCAAGGGCTCGGCTTCGATCAGATCGCGTACAGCCTCCAGCAAGAACGTGCCCTGACGCTTGCCGTCGCGCTCCCGCGCAGATTCGGACCAGACGCAGGAGCGGCAAACGTAGAAGGTCGCCGGCGGAGTCCCGGACGACTTCGTGGCCCGTGAGCTGCGTGCGCCGCGCTTGGCGGAGGCGGCCCGCGCCCTGCCCGAGCCCGTGGTAGGTCGCTTCGTCGGCTTTCGTGTCGCCATGGCCCGACCTAATTGAAGCTGTAATAGAAGTTGAGAAGCAGGCCGTTGACCTGCGGCGGCTTCTCGATGGGAGTCCAATGGCCGCAGCCGGGGAGCACGGCAACGCGGGAGCCTTTGATCCGGCCGCTCAGGGCCTTCACCGCGGGCGGCGGCGAGACACCGTCCTCATCACCGGTGATCAGTATGGTCGGACAGCGGATGCTACCGAGGTCTGCGCTCGTGGCGGCGGCAAGCGCCTCGCAGGTGCGCGCGTAGCCCTCCGCATCCTGGCGCATGAGGATCTCGCGGACGAACGCGGCCGACGCCGGATGATGCGCTCTGGTCTCGGCCGAGATCGCGACCTCCACCAATGTGTCAGCAATCGGCACCATGCCGTTCTTGCGCGCCACGCCCGCGCGATCCCGGATCGCCTGGCGGGCCGGCTCCGGCGGCTCGGCCAGCGGACCCAGGAGCGCGAGACTCTTCACCCGCTCAGGCCGCTCGGCGGCGATGTGCTGGCAGACGATCGTGCCCATGGAGTGGCCGCAGAGATGCGCGGTCGAAATGTCCAGCTCATCCATCACCGCGATTACGTCGGCGGCGAACGAGGCGATGGAGAGGTCGCCCGTAGCGGGCGAGCGGCCCGAGCCTTCGAGGTCGAGCCGGACCACGCGGAAGAACCGGGCGAGCGGGCCGACTTGCGGATACCAGCTGTTGCCGGTGCCGCCGAGGCCGTGGACCATGATCACCGCGTCGCCGTCGCCGTGCTGCTCGACCGCGATTTCCTTGCCGTTGATCTCCATCGCCCTCGCTCCCGTGACGCGCGCGGCGCGCCCGCAGGCTCAGCACATAGCACGCGCCGGCGCCCGCCGGATAGCCGTTTTCCGCCGCCGGCCAAGCGACGCAGTCAATCCGGGCGGGGCGTCTCGATCCTCTCGTATCGGGCGAGGGGGCGAAAGAACCGCTGGCCCTCGCTCTCGCCTGGCTTCGGCGGTTCCGGGGCTGCGAGCTCCTGCGCAGCGAAGAGGCGTGCGACCACGGCCTTGCGCGCATCGCCCGCACTCCAGTCGGTGGCCGCCTCCTCCACCAGAAGAGCAGCGGCCAGACCCTTGGCCATGCGGTCCATCAGCCTGTGGGCTTGACGCCGCCCCTCGGCTTCGTCTTCGCGGATCAAGGCCGTCAGTGCGGCGACCTCACGCCGGGCCTGATAAATCAGCGCGCGAGCCCGTACGAAGGCCGAGTGGTTGGCGGCGAAGGGCAGGTTGAGAATGGCGTCGAGCCGCGCGTGGAAGGCGGCGAGCCCGGCTGAGTCCGCGCCCGCGAGGCGCAGCACCTCAAGCGCCTGGATGTTGGGCGGCCCCTCCCACACGGTGAGCACCTGGGCATCGCGGTAGAGCCTGGCCGTCGGGTATTCCTCGGTGTAGCCGTTGCCGCCCAGGACCTCGATGGCGCGGCTGGTTGCGGTGATCGCCCACGCCGCCGTGAGGTACTTGGCGAGGGCTGTGACGAGACGCATCCAGGGCTGCTCGGCGCGCGTCCTCTGCGCCTCGTCGAACGCCCGTGCTGCCGCGAAGGCCAGCGCCACGCTCGCTTCCACACGCACCTGCATCTCGACCAGTTGGTCCTGCACCATCGGGTAGGCGGCGAGGCGGTGGCCGAAAGCTTCGCGGGTTTCGGCGTGGGCGAGCGCCTCGGCGAAGGCGCGCCTCTGGATGCCGGCCGAGGCCATCGCGTTGTGGATGCGGCTGTAGCCGAGCGCCGCCATCATCGTCTTCAGCCCGTCCGGCGGCTGCGCCACCTCCACCGCATAGGCGCCCTCCAGCTCGATCTCCCCGGTTGCGAGACCGCGCGTGCCGAGCTTGTCCTTGAGCCGCCTGATCCGGTACCGGTTGGGCGTGCCGTCGGGATCACGCGCCGGCACCAGATAGAGGCCGAGCGCGGCGCCGCCGCTCGCCGCGCCCTCCGGCCGGGCGAGGGTGAGCGCGAGCCCGCCATCGACATTGCTGGCGAACCACTTGAGCCCGCTGAGCCGGATGCCGTCGTTGGTGCGTCGCGCCGTGGTCTCGGTGGCGCCGACATCGCTGCCGCCTTGCTTCTCCGTGACCCACGTGCCGCCCGTCGCCGCCTTGCCGTCCGTGCGCACAAGTCGGGGCAGGTAGGCATTCCGCACCGACTCCGGCGCGAACCGATCGAGCACATGGGCGACCGCGCCGGTCAGCGTCACCGGGCAGTGAATCGAGATGTCGGATTGCGCGAGCAGATAGCCCATCGCGAAGGTCAGTGTGTACGGGCGACGCGCCGCGCCGTAGTTCAGCCCGACGATGCCCCGCTCGTAGACCTCGCTGTGAGCCGCCGCGTAGAGCGGATTATGGCGGACAACCGAGTGGGGGCGGCCATCCTCGTCCAGGGTTTCGAGGACCGGCGGCGCGAAGCGATTGGTGTAGTCCGCCTGTTCGTCGACGACGGTCGCCACCCAGCCGCCGAAGCTGCTCAGCCGCTCGGCGTCGTCGTCGGTGAGCCAGGGCGCGCTGCGGCGCAGGAGGGCCTGGAGATTCCGGTCCGCCCGGTAAGCGTTGCCGCCGAGAGCGCCGTTCCCGTCCGCCATGGGTGCGCGACCTTTTGGAACGCAGGCAGCGCCTGCGCGGGTATAGTCCGCAATGTTACTCTCAATTCGATTTGCGTCGATATGCGCGGCGCAGCATATGCGATGCCTTTGCGGGGTATGAGGCGGGTGATGGCGAGACTGGCGGGCAAGGTGGCGATCGTGACCGGGGCGACCAGCGGGCTCGGCGCCGCGTCGGCGGTGCGCATGGCCGAGGAAGGCGCGGTGGTGCTGGTGACCGGGCGTGACGAGGGTCGCGGCCAGGCGGTAGTCGAAACCATCACCGCGGCGGGCGGCACGGCCCGGTTCCAGACCCTCGACGTGACCGACGAGGCCCTCTGGCAGGCGACCGTCGAGAGCGTGGTGTCGGAACACGGCCGGCTCGACATTCTCTTCAACAACGCCGGCACCACCCGCGCCGAACCCATCGCCGAAGTCTCGCTGGAGACCTGGCGTCACATCATGGCGGTCAACGCCGATGGCGTCTTTCTCGGCACCCGGAGCGCGATTCCCGCGATGCGGGAGTCAGGCGGCGGCTCCATCATCAACATGTCGTCGGTGCTCGGCATGGTCGGCACGTCGCACCTCGCCGCCTACACGGCATCCAAGGGTGCGGTCCGCTACTTCACCAAGTGCGTGGCGCTGGAATGCGCGCGCGACGGCAGCGGAATCCGTGTCAACTCGATCCACCCTGCCTTTATCCACACGCCGATGATGGACGAGACCGCGACCCGCATGTTCGGCGACGCGGCCGCGGGGCCGGAGGAGTTCGGCAAGCTGCACCCGATAGGCCATGTTGGCGAGCCCAACGACATCGCCAACGGCGTGGTCTATCTGGCTTCGGACGAATCCAAGTTCGTCACCGGGACGGAGCTGGTGATCGACGGCGGCTACACGGCGGAGTAGGCACGCGCCGCCCGCCCGGGAGATCGAACATGGCAGACGACTTCAAGGTGTACTGGCAGCCGGGGTGCTCCAGTTGTCTCCGGGCCAAGGAATTCCTGGCCACGCGCGGGATTGCCTACGAATCGATCAACGTCCGTGCAAGGCCCGACGCGATGGAGGAACTCGCCAGCCTCGGTGCCCAGTCGGTGCCGGTTGTCGTGCAGGGGAGGCGCTTCGTCTTTGCCCAGGACCTGGGCGACCTCGCGCGCTTCATCGGCGTCGAGTTCGACCGGGAGCAGCTGCCCCCGGCGGAGCTGGTGCAGAGGATCGACCTGATCCTCGCCGCGACTCAGCGCTATCTCGGCCAGTTCCCGACCGCCGTCCTCGAAGAGGGATTGCCGGGCCGCGAGCGCAGCATCCTCGACCTCGGCTACCACATCTTCGTGATCCCGGCGGCGTTTGTCGACGCGGCCCAGGGCGCACGGCTCACCTTCGACTATTTCGAGCGCACGCCCGGGCCCGAGATGCGGAGCGCGGCCCAGGTCGCGGCGTACGGTCAGACTGTGCGCGATGCGCTTGCATCCTGGTGGCGCAGCGCCGATGCGGCGCGCCTCGGCACCCTCGACACCTATTACGGCATCCACCCGACCGAGAGCGTGCTGGAGCGGACGGCCTGGCACGCGGCCCAGCACGCCCGCCAGCTGATGGCTCTGCTGGAACAGCGCGGGATTGAGCCGGACGGCCCCATTGGCGAAGCCGAGCTCGACGGCCTGCCGCTGCCGGAAGAGGTCTACGACGATGAGGTGAAGCTGGGAGCCGACGCGGTCGGCTGAACCAGGCGCGAGCGCGCTACCCGCCCGTCACCAGCCGCCGGTTTCGAGCCAGCGGTCGATCATCTCCAGCCGGTCGTGGCCCCAGAACATCTCGTCGCCGACGAAGACGGTGGGCGAGCCGAAGACGCCGCGCTCGATTGCGGCGTCATTCTCCGCGCGCAGGCGGTCCTTGATAGCCTGATCCTGCACTGCCGCCACCAGCGCATCGCCGTCCACGCCCAACGCCTTCGCCGCCGCGATCACCGTCTCCGGCTGACTCAGGTCGCGGTTCTCGACGAAGTAGCCGCGATAGAGCGCCTGGGCGAAATCGCGGGCCGTGGCGGCGTCGCTCTCCACCAGCCAGTAGTAGGCGCGGCACGCGGCGATGCTGTTGACCGGGAAGTTGTCGGGGACGTTGAAGACGATGCCGTGCAGGCGCGCCGAGCGCAGCATGTCGTGCTGCGTGTACGGCCCCTTCATGGGCTGGTTGACCAGGGGGCTCCCGCCGATCTTCTGGAACACGGCGCCCAGCAGCATAGGCCGCCAGGTGACGGAGCGCCCGTGCTTCGTCGCGATCCCGTCGATACGCTCGGACGCGAGATAGCCGTAAGGCGAGGAAAAATCGAAGTAGAAGTCGAGACTGTCGCTCATCGCCTTACTCCCGCGCGAGCGCCCGGCTGATCACCAGCCGCTGAACGTCGCTCGTGCCTTCGTAGATAGTGCAGACGCGCTGGTCCCGGTAGATGCGTTCCACCGGGAAGTCGCTCAGGTAGCCGTAGCCGCCGAGCGTCTGGATCGCCTTGGAGCAGACCCGCTCGGCGGTCTCCGAGGCAAAGAGCTTGGCCATCGAGGCTTCCTTGAGACAGGGCTCGCCGGCATCGCGCAGCCGCGCGGCCTGCAGCGTGAGCAGCCGCGACGCCTCGATCTCGGTTGCCATGTCGGCAAGGCGGAAGCCCACCGCCTGATGCTCGATCAGCGGCTTGCCGAAGCTCGTGCGCTCCTTGGCGTAATCCAGCGCGGCCTCGTAAGCCGCGCGCATGGCGCCGGTCGCCTGGGCGGCGACGCCGATACGACCGCCCTCGAGATTGCCGAGCGCGATGGCATAGCCCTGCCCTGGCTCGCCCAGCATGAGATCGGGGGTGAGCCGCACGTCCTCGAAGACGATCTGGCAGGTGTCGTGCGCCCGCTGACCCATCTTGGTCTCGTGGCTCGCGACCGTGTAGCCCTCCGTGTCCGTCGGCACCAGGAAGCAGCTGATCCCCTTCTTGCCGGCGTCCGGGTCGGTGACGGCAAAGACCATCGCGACGTCCGCCTTGGAGCCGCTGGAGACGAACTGCTTGGTGCCGCTCAGCCGGTAGCCGTTGCCGTCCGGCACCGCGCGGGTGCGCAGATTGGAGGCATCGGAGCCCGCCTGCGGCTCGGTCAGGCAGAAGCAGCCGAGCATGTCGCCGCGCGCGAGCGGGCGCAGGAAGCGCTCCTTCTGCTCCTCGGAGCCGCCCTTGAGAATGCCGGCGCAGACCAGCGAGTTGTTGACGCTCATCGCCGTCGACGTGCCGACATCGCCGGCCGATATCTCCTCCATGGCGAGCGCGTAGGCCACGTGGTCGGCACCGGCGCCGTCCCATTCCGGCGGCACCAGCATGCCCATGAGCCCGAGCTGGCCCATGCGGGGGAGGATATCGTCCGGGTAGCCGCCGTTCAGGTCCCACCGGCCGGCATGGGGGGCGAGCTCGCCCTCGGCGAAGTCGCGCGCCATGTCGCGGATCATCCGCTGCTCGTCGGTGAGGAAGATGCCGTTCGCTGCCATGTTCGTGGCCCTCAGAGCCGTTCGAAGGCGGCATCGACCGGGTTACAGGCGACGCCGTTGATCGGAAGGATGTCCTGCGGGCAGCAGGAGAACGCGAGCACAAGGTCCATCTCTGCCCGCAGCACCACATGGTCGCCGGGGCTCGCCACCCCCGGCTCGAAGGAAACCGAGCCGCCCTCGCCCACGGGAATGTTCATCCACATGTTCCAGGGGGACGGCGTCTTCGGCGCCTTGAGATCTAGTTCCGCGAGCGCGGCATGGAGGTTGTCTTCGCAGTTGTCGTGATCGTCGCCCGCGCCCAGCAGGATGTAGCGCCAGCGGTCGCAGGCGGCGATCAGCGTGTCGTGGATGCCGGGCGAGGTATCCTCCACCAGGGCGAGGATGGGCCGGCGCTTGTTGGTGACCATGGTATCGCCGGGCCGGGGGAAGACGCCGCCGATGGCCACGCGCGAGTGCTCCATCGACATGCATTCGGCCATGTCGTCGGCGTTGAAGGCCCAGGTGTCCACCACCTGGGTGCCGTGGGTATTGATGAGGCGGAGCTTCTCGCCCGCGCCGAGCCTGACCGCCCGGCCGCGCCGGGCCGGAATGGTCTCGCGCTCGCCAGCCATGGCGGTGGCCCTAGTGCAGTCGCTCGACGGCCAACGCCGTGGCCTCGCCGCCGCCGATGCAGAGCGCCGCAGCACCCTTGTCGACGCCGTACTTCTCCAGCGCCGCCAGCAAGGTAATGATGATGCGCGCGCCGGAGGCGCCCACCGGATGGCCGAGCGCACAGGCCCCGCCGTGCACGTTCACCTTGTCGTGGTCGAGGTCCAGGTCGCGCATCGCCGCCATGGCGACGACCGCGAAGGCCTCGTTGATCTCGTAGAGGTCCACGTCGTCCGCGTCCCAGCCCACCTTTTCGAACAGCTTGCCAAGCGCCGGCCCCGGCGCGGTGGTGAACCACGCGGGCGCCTGCGCGTGCGTCGCGTGGCCGTGGATGATCGCGACCGGCGTGAGCCCGCGCCGCTCGGCCTCTGATCGCCGCATGAGCACCAGCGCGGCGCCGCCGTCCGAGATCGAGCTGGAGTTCGCGGCGGTCACCGAGCCGTCCTTGGCGAAGGCTGGGCGCAGCGTCGGGATCTTGTCGAGATCGGCGGTCAGCGGCTGCTCGTCCCGGGTGACGACAGTCTCGCCCTTGCGATGCTTGACGGTGACCGGCGTCACTTCGCCGTCGAAGGAGCCGTCCTCGATCGCCGTCTTCGCGCGGGTGAGCGAGGTGATGGCGAACTCGTCCTGCTCCTCGCGGGTGAACTGATAGGTGCGCGCCGTCTCCTCGGCGAAGTGGCCCATCAGCTTGCCCTTGTCGTAGGCATCCTCCAGCCCGTCGAGGAACATGTGGTCCTGCACCTTGCCGTGGCCCATGCGGTAGCCGCCCCGCGCACGGTCCAGCAGGTAGGGCGCGTTGGTCATGCTCTCCATGCCGCCGGCGACGACGATATCGCCGGAGCCCGCCGCGATCAGGTCATGGGCGAACATGGTCGCCTTCATGCCGGAGCCGCACATCTTGTTGATGGTGGTGCAACCCACGTGCTCAGGGATTCCAGCGCCGATGGAGGCCTGCCGCGCCGGGGCCTGCCCCTGGCCGGCCGAGAGGATGTTGCCCATGATGACCTCGTCGACCTCGTCGGCGGCGACGCCCGCACGGCTCAGCGCCGCTTCGATCGCGGCAGAGCCCAATTCCGGCGCTCGCGCGTCCTTCAACGCCCCCTGAAATCCGCCCATGGGGGTGCGCGCCATGCCAACGATGACGATCGGATCATCCATCATGTTCTGTCTTCTCCCGTGTCCGGCAAGCGAATGCTGCACTGCAGCACACTACATAGTCGCTGCCCCGGCGAATATCCAGCCTGCGCCGAAGGCCGCGTCGTCATGCGTAGATCGGCGGCCGTTCCTGGGCCCAGGGCCGTGCTTCTTCAAGCTGGGAGGCGAGGCTGATCAGCAGCCCGTCGGCGGCGTAGCGCGCGACCAGTTGAACGCCGAGTGGCACGCGGTCCTCGCTCAGCATCGCCGGCACGCTTATCGCGGGTTGGCCCGTGCCGTTGTAGATGTGCGTGAACGGCGTGAAGGCGCGCATGCGCTCCCACACCTCATCGCCCGGATTGTCCGCGAACAGATGGCCCAAGGGCGGCGGCGGTGTGGCCGTGCCCGGCGTCACCAGGACGTCGTAGGTCTCGAAGAACGGCGCGATCTGCCGGCAGATCCGGTTGAGCTCGTAAAGCGCGCGGCAAAGGTCGCGGCTCGAGCCCCTGCGCCCTTCCTCGAGCACCCAGAGATTGACGCGCTCCAGCGTGTCGTTGTTGAGCGGGCGCCCCATGTGCGCCTCCATGTCCTCCATGAACGTGGCGCAATGCGCCGCCATGATGGTCACGAAGGCAGCGGCAAACCCGGCTGCGTCGTAGTCGGGCGCCGCCTCCTCCACGTCGTGGCCCAGCGAGGCCAGCACCTTGGCCGTCTCGGCAACGGCCCGCTTGCAATCCTCGTGGACCGGATCGCCGCTTGCGGCGACGTCGGTGACCGCGATGCGCAACCGCCCCGGGTCGCGCCCAATCTCCTTGAGAAACGGCCGCTCGGGCGGCGGCGCGAAGTAAGGGTCGCCGACGGAGGGACCGGCGGTGCAATCGAGCATGGCCGCCGTGTCGCGGACGCTGCGGGAGACGATATGCTCGCTCACCAGGCCACCCCAGATTTCGCCGTAATCGGGGCCGGCCGGGTTGCGCCCGCGGGTCTGCTTGAGGCCGATCAGGTGGCAGCAGGTGGCGGGGATCCGTGTCGAGCCGCCGCCGTCGTTGGCATGGGCCATCGGCACGATGCCGGCCGCCACGGCCGCGGCAGAGCCGCCGCTGGAGCCGCCGGCCGTGAGCCCGCGCTTCCACGGGTTGTGGGTGGGGCCGGTGAGGACGGGTTCTGCGGAGGCGTTCATCCCGAGTTCAGGCGTGTTGGTCTTGCCGATGGTCACGATGCCGGAGGCCTTGAAGCGCGTGACGAGGTCGCTGTCGTAGTCGCGCGTGAAGCCGTCGGTCAGCCGGCAGGCCCCACCGGTCGGGATGCCGGCGTAGGAGGTCATCAGATCCTTCGCGAGGAAGGGCACGCCCCGGAAGGGCCCGTCGGCCGGGCCTTCGCGCAGGACCGCCTCCGCATGGGCCTCCATCGTGTGAATGACCGCGTTGAGCTCGGGGTTGAGCCGCTCGATCGCTTCGAAAGCGGCGGCCACGAGTTCGGCCGGCGAGACGTCGCCTTGCCGCACAAGCGCAGCCAGTCCCAGCCCGTCGTACTGCGCGTATTCCTGAAAACCCGCCGTCCTCCGTCTCCCGTCTTCGACCGTGCAGCCTAAAGGAGCACAGCGTCCAGCTTGGCGCGACGACCGGTTCCGGCGCCGCCCTACGCGTCGCGCTCCAAGAGGCGCCGGACGATGCGGCGGGCGGCGGCGCTCGGGGTGAGCGTCTGTGCCGCTCCCTCTGCCTCTAACGCTGCGACCGCAGGCGCCAACCGTTCGTCGGCGTGGAGCGCCGCCACGAGGGAGTCCTCGACCTCCCGCCAGAGCCACGCGCCGGCCTGGGCAGCCCGCCTGGCCTCCAATGAACCCGCTTTGGCCATCGCGGTCCGGTGCCGTTCCACCGCGTCGGCGATCTCATCGAGGCCCGTTCCATCCAGCGACGAGCAGGCGATGACGCAGGGCGTCCACGGCCCCTCGCCCGCGTGGAGCGAAAGCGCCGCCTCGAAGTCCGCCTTGGCGTGGGCGGCTGGCCCTTCGAGCGCGCCGTCGGCCTTGGTGACCACGACGATGTCCGCGCGCTCCATCACGCCCCGCTTGATGCCCTGCAGCTCGTCGCCGGCTCCCGGCTGCACCAGCAGCATGTAGAGGTCCGTCATGTCGGCGACGGCGGCCTCGGACTGGCCGACGCCGACGGTCTCGACCATCACCAGGTCGAAGCCCGCGGCCTCGCAGGCGATCATGGCATCGCGCGTGCGCCGGGCGACGCCGCCCAGCGTGCCGCTCGCCGGCGTGGCGCGGATGAAGCTCTTCTCGCTGCGGGCGAGCTCCGGCATCCGCGTCTTGTCCCCCAGGATGGAACCGCCGGAGCGCTCGCTGGAGGGGTCGATGGCGAGCACCGCGAGCCTGCGGCCGGCCGCGATGGCGCGGGTGCCGAAGGCCTCGATGAAGGTCGACTTGCCGACCCCCGGGGCACCGGAAATGCCGAGCCGCACGGCCTTGCCCGCGTGCGGCAGCAACGCCTGAAGCAGGTCCTCGGCCGGCTCGCGGTCTTCTTCCCGCGTCGATTCGATCAGCGTGATTGCCGCGGCCAGCGCCCGGCGGTCGCCCGCGAGGATGTCGGCGACCGGCGGCCCCCGGCCGGGACCGTGCGGGCCCGCGGTCACGGCGTCGGCTCCTCGTCGAGCAGAGCCGCCGCCTCCTCGGCGGCTCGGCCTTCCTCGTCGGCGAGGCGCTGTTCGAGTTCCTCCCGGAGCTCGGCGGTCTCCTGCTGGCGCCACCACATCTCGGCGTAGTGGCCGTCGCGCACCAGCAGCTCGGCATGGCGCCCGCGCTCGACGATGCGCCCCTCGTCCAGCACGAGGATCTGGTCGGCGTCGATGACGGTGGAAAGGCGGTGCGCGATCATGAGCGTCGAACGGTCGCGGCTGACCTCCCGCAGACTCGCCTGAATCTCCTTCTCGGTCTGCGAATCGAGCGCCGAGGTGGCCTCGTCGAAGAGCAGAATACGGGGATTCTTGAGAATCGTGCGCGCAATCGCCACCCGCTGCTTCTCGCCGCCCGAGAGCTTGAGGCCGCGCTCGCCGACCATGCTGTCATAACCGTCGGGCAGGCCAGCGACGAAGTCGTGGATGCGGGCGAGCCGCGCCGCCTCCTCCACCTCTTCCCGGCTCGCTTCGGGCCGACCGTAGGCGATGTTGTAGTAGATCGTGTCGTTGAAGAGCACCGTGTCCTGCGGAACGATGCCGATGGCGGCACGCAGGCTGTCCTGGCTCACCTCGCGCACGTCCTGGCCGTCGATCCGGACGCTGCCGGCCTCGATATCGTAGAACCGGAAGAGGATGCGCGAGATGGTCGACTTGCCGGCGCCGCTCGCGCCCACGATGGCCGTGGTAGTGCCGGGCGCCACCTTGAAGGTGATGCCGTCCAGGATGCCGCGCCGCTCCTCGTAGCGGAAGCGCACACCCTCGAACTCGATGGCGCCGGCGGTGACGTCGAGCGGCGGCGCGTCCGGGGCGTCCTCGATCTCGCGCTCCACCGAGAGGATGCCGAACATCGCCTCCATGTCGGTGAGCGACTGCTTGATCTCGCGATAGACGAAGCCGAGGAAATTCAGCGGGATGTAGAGCTGCAGCAGGTAGGTGTTGACCAGCACGAAGTCGCCGATGGTCATGGTGTCTGCGGCGACCTCGTATCCCGCCATGATGGTGATGCCGGTGAGCCCGATCGCGATGATCAGTCCCTGGCCGATGTTGAGCAGCGAGAGGCTGGTCTTGCTCTGCACCGCCGCCCGCTCGTACTGACGGCGGGAGACGTCGAAGCGCTGCGCCTCGTGCATCTCGTTGCCGAAATACTTGACCGTCTCGTAGTTGAGCAGGCTGTCGATCGCCTTGGTGTTGGCCTCGCTGTCCTTCTCGTTCATGCGCCGGCGGTACTTCAGCCGCCATTCGGTGACCGTGAGGGTGAAGGCGATAAAGGAGCCGATGGTGACGAAGGTCACCGCCGCGTATGTGATGCCGTAGAGAACCCAGAGGATGCCGCAGACCATGGTGACCTCCACCAGGGTCGGCAGGATGTTGAACAGCATGAAGGTGAGCAGGAACTCGATCCCCTTGATGCCGCGCTCGATGGCGCGGCTGAGCCCCCCGGTGCGCCGCTCGATGTGGAAGCGGAGCGAGAGCTGGTGCAGGTGGTTGAAGACTTGCAGCGCCACGGTACGGATCGCGCGCTCGCCCACCTTGGCGAAGACCGCATCCCTGAGCTCGCCGAAGGCGACCGTGAGCACGCGGAGCGCGCCGTAGGCCAGCAGAATCGCCACCGGCACGACGATGACCGCCGCCGTGTCGCCCGAGAGGATGTCGACCACATCCTTGTAGAGGATCGGCACATAGACGTTCGCCACCTTGGCGCCGATGAGGAGCAGAATGGCGAGCCCCACGCGGCCCCGCATCTCAAGCGAGCCGCGCGGCCAGAGATAGGGCAGCAGCGTGCGAATGGTGTGCAGGTGCGAGCGTTCCCCCGCATCCCGCACGCGGGCTTCGCGATCGAGAGCAACCATGGGGCCGTGGGTCTGATTGTTGGCCCCGCCGCCGGCGAGGCTCAGAGCGCGTTACGTGCGCGTGTCACATAAGCACGAAGCGGGGGCGGATCAAATACGGCGCTTGCGCCAGGTCACGGCCGTCGCGCCAGCAGGTCGATCTCGACGCGGGCATCGAGGGCAAGCCCGGTGACGCCGACGCAGGTGCGTGCCGGGCGCCGCCCGGGATCGAAATAGGTCTCGTAGACCGCGTTCATCGCCGCGTAGTCCTCCTTGAAGTGCGTGAGGTAGACCCGCGCGACGACGACGTGCTCGAGGCCCAGGCCGAGGGAGGCGAGCACGATCTTCAGATTGGCCATGACGTTGCGGGTCTGGCCCTCGATATCGGCAGGGAGGGGAGCGGCCTCGTCGTCGGGATCGTTGGGCATTTGACCGGTGACGAACACCCAGCCGTCCGCTTCCACCGCGTGGCTAAAGGGCGCGACGGGCGTGGGCGCGCCGGCCGCCATATGGAAGATCGGTGCTGTCATCGGGTGGCTCTCGCACCTCGCAGGTATCGGATGGGCGCCGGCCGTGACTGTGGTGAGAAACTAGGCGGCCTCGGGGCGGCGGATCAGCGCCATGATGTCCTGCGCGGCGGCCGGAATGTTGGTGCCGGGCCCATAGACGGCGGCGACCCCGGCTTGGTGCAGGAACTCGTGGTCCTGCGGCGGAATTACCCCGCCGCACACCACCACCACGTGGCCCGCGCCGGCCTCGCGCAGCGCCTCGATCAACTCCGGCACGAGGGTCTTGTGCCCGGCCGCCTGGCTGGAGACGCCGATCACATGGACGTCGTTCTCCAGCGCATCGCGCGCCGCCTCATCGGGCGTCTGGAAGAGCGGGCCGATATCCACGTCGAAGCCGATGTCGGCGAAGGCCGTCGCGATCACCTTGGCGCCGCGGTCGTGCCCGTCCTGGCCGAGCTTGACCACGAGAATACGCGGCCGGCGCCCCTCGGCCTCGGCGAAGAGCGCGGTCTCGCGCCGGATGGTCTGGAAGGCGTCGTCCTGCGCATAAGCCGCACCATAGACGCCGGAGACCGTGCGCACCGTCGCCCGGTGGCGGGTGAAGGCCGCCTCCATCGCGTCCGAAATCTCGCCAACCGTGGCTCGCGCCCGAACCGCCTCGACGGAGAGCGCCAGCAGGTTGCCGTCGCCGCGCGCGCCTTCGGTCAGCCCTTCGAGCGTCGCCTGGCAGGCCGCCGCGTCCCGCCCGGCGCGAACCTCGGCGATGTGCGCGATCTGCGCCTCGCGCACCGCGTAATTGTCCACATCGAGCAGCGCCGGCATGTCGTCCTGGTCCGACTGGTACCGGTTGACACCGACGACCACATCCTCGCCGCGATCCAGCCGCGCCTGGCGGCGCGCGGCGGCCTCCTCGATGCGGAGCTTGGGCATGCCGGCGGCCACCGCCTTGGTCATGCCGCCGAGCTCCTCGACCTCGTCGATCAGCGCCTGCGCCTCGCGTGCGAGCGATGCGGTGAGCGCCTCCACGTAGTAGGAGCCGCCCAGCGGGTCCACCACCCGGGGCACGCCGGTCTCGTGCTGCAGGATGAGCTGGGTGTTGCGCGCGATCCGGGCAGAAAAATCGGTCGGCAGCGCCACCGCCTCGTCGAGCGCATTGGTGTGGAGCGACTGGGTGCCGCCGAGCACCGCCGCCAGCGCCTCGTAGGCCGTGCGGACCACGTTGTTGTAGGGGTCCTGCTCGGCGAGCGAGACGCCCGACGTCTGGCAGTGGGTCCGGAGCATCAGCGAGCGCGGGTCCTCCGCCCCGAAGCCTTGCATGTACCGGGCCCAGAGCAGCCGGGCCGCCCTCAGCTTCGCAACCTCCATGAAGAAGTTCATGCCGATGCAGAAGAAGAACGAGAGCCGGGGCGCAAAATCGTCGATGGCGAGACCGCGCGAGAGCGCCGCCCTCACGTAGTCCAGGCCGTCGGCGAGCGTGAAGCCCAGCTCCTGCACCAGCGTCGCCCCGGCCTCCTGCATGTGGTAGCCGGAGATCGAGATCGAGTTGAAGCGCGGCATGTTTTGGGCGGTGTACGCGATGATGTCGGCCACGATCCGCATGCTGGGCTCGGGCGGATAAATGTAGGTGTTGCGGACCATGAACTCCTTGAGGATGTCGTTCTGGATGGTCCCCGCGAGCTTCTCCGCGCCGACCCCCTGCTCCTCCGCCGCCACGATGTAGGCCGCCAGCACCGGCAGCACCGCCCCGTTCATGGTCATCGAGACGCTGACCTCGCCGAGCGGAATACCGTCGAAGAGGCGCTTCATGTCCTCGACCGTGTCGATGGCGACGCCTGCCTTGCCGACGTCGCCGCGCACCCTGGGGTGGTCGCTGTCGTAGCCCCTGTGGGTCGCGAGATCGAAGGCAACGGACAGGCCCTTCTGGCCGCCGGCGAGGTTACGCTTGTAGAAAGCGTTGGACTCTTCGGCGGTGGCGAAGCCCGCGTACTGGCGGATCGTCCACGGCCGGTTTGCGAACATGGTGGCGCGCACGCCCCGCGTGTAGGGCGCGAAGCCCGGCAGGCTTGGCTGGTCCTCCAGCGCCTCCAGGTCGGCCGCGGAATAGAGCGGCTTCACCGTGATGCCCTCGGGCGTCTCCCACGCGAGCTCTGCCGGGTCTCTGCCCTTGAGCTCGCGGGCTGCCAATGCTTCCCAGTCGGCGACGGTCTTTTCGGTGGAATCGGTCATACGGTTGGGCTCCCACTCCTTCAGGTGCCCGTCCTCGGTCATGCGTCCTCCCGCCAAGGGTAGACGGCGGGGGCCGCAGACCGCAAGGCGCAGACAGGGGCGCGGGCCAGCCGTGGCCGCCATTTTGCCCCTGTGAACCGCAGCGCCTTTTCGGGTAAAACAGGGCGCCAACCCGGTGCTGCGCCAACAGGAGGAACCCCTCGCACATGAGCACTCTACAATTCGAGGCGCCCGAGACGGTCGAGGACGCCGTCCGGCTTCTCGCCGACGCCGGCGGCGAGGCCAAAGCGCTCGCCGGCGGCACCGACCTCCTGGTTCAGTTGCGCACCGACTTCGTTCGGCCGGACCTCATCGTCGACCTGAAGCGGATTCCGGCGCTCATGGACGTGAGCGTGAGCGGCGAAGAGATCCGCGTCGGCGCGGCAGTCTCCGGCTGGACCCTCGGCAAGAACGAGGCCGTGAAGGCCGCGTGGCCGGGGGTGGTGGAAGCGCTGGAGCTGATCGGCTCGACCCAGATTCAGGGCCGCGCCTCGCTCGGCGGCAATCTCTGCAACGGCTCGCCCGCCGCCGACAGCGTGCCGGCGTTGATCGCCGCCGGTGCCGTGTGCGAGATCACAGGCCCCGGCGGCACCCGCTCCGTTCCGGTTGAGGACGTGATCACGGGGCCCGGCCAGCTCTGCCTCGGCCCCGGCGAGATCGTGGTCTCCTTGGTCATGCCGAAGCCGCCGCCCCGTTCGGGCGACGCTTATCTGCGCTTCATTCCGCGCACCGAGATGGACATCGCCGTGGTCGGCGCCGGCGTGGCGCTCACGCTCGACGAGGCGGGTATTTGTACCCATGCGAGGCTCGGCCTGGGCGCGGTTGCACCCACGCCGCTGTTGGTGGAGGACGGCGCCAAGGCGCTGATCGGCACGACCGTGGACGACGACGCGCTGGCCAACCTTGCAGCGGCCGCGAGCGCCGCCTGCAATCCCATCGACGACAAGCGCGGAACCATCGAATACCGGGTCAAGGTGGCGGGGGTGCTGGCCAGGCGGGCCGCGCTCATCGCCCTCGAGCGAGCGAGGAGCAACGGCTGATGGCCAAGTATCATGTTACCACCAGCATCAACGGCGAGCCGACGGAGTTCCTCTGCTCGGGCGAGCAGACCCTGCTCGACGTGCTCCGCGACGAGCTGGAACTCACCGGCACCAAGGAGGGCTGCGCCACCGGCGACTGCGGCGCCTGCAGCGTGACCCTGGACGGCACCCTGGTCTGCTCGTGCCTGATGCTCGGCACCGAGGCCGAGGGGCGCGAGATCGGCACCATCGAGGGCATGGCCGAGGGCGACACGCTGCACCCGTTGCAGCGGCAATTTCTCGAGGATGCAGCGCTGCAATGTGGCATCTGCACGCCGGGCTTCCTGGTCGCCGCCAAGGCGCTGCTCGAGGAGAACCCGAATCCGACCGAGACGGAAGCGCGCTACTGGCTGGCCGGCAATCTCTGCCGCTGTACCGGCTACGACAAGATCATCCGCGCCGTGATGACGACGGCGGCGGAGCTAAGGGGAGAATAATCCATGGCAACCGCCAAGCAGGAAATCGGTAACGGTAACGGCTCGCTCAAGTACGTCGGCACGCGGCCGTGGCGCCCCGATGGCGTCGACAAGGTGACCGGCCGGGCCAAGTTCGGCGCGGACATCTCGTTGCCGGGAATGCTGGTGGGCCGGATGCTCCGCAGCCCCCACGCGCACGCGCGAATCCGCTCCATCGACACCTCAAAGGCCCGCGCGTTGCCGGGCGTGAAGGCCGTCGTCACCCGGGACGAAATGCCGGAAATTCCCAACCAGTGGGTGCCGGCGGGCGAGGTAGCGGTCAACTACCGCGATATGTCGCAGAACGTGATGGCGCGGGAGAAGGCACTCTACGACGGCCATGCCGTCGCCGCGGTGGCGGCGACCACGGTGGCCATCGCCAAGCAGGCGGTCGACCTGATCGAGGTCGATTACGAGGTGCTGCCGCACGTGATCGACGTGCGCGAGGCGATGAAGCCGGACGCGCCCCTTCTTCATGACGACATGTTCACCGAAGACGTGGAGCCCAAGCCCGACAAGCCTTCCAACATCTTCAAGAGGGTGCACTTCTCGATGGGCGATCTCGACAAGGGATTTGCCGAGGCCGACTTGATCGTCGAGCGCACCTTCACCACCAAGGCGGTGCACCAGGGCTATATCGAGCCCCACGCGGTCGTCGCCAGCGCCGGCGAGGACGGGAAGTGCGAGGTCTGGTGCTGCACCCAGGGGCAGTTCACCGTGCGCGCCTACTGCGCCAACCTGCTCGGCATCGAGATCGGCAACATCAAGGTGACGCCGTCCGAGATCGGCGGCGGCTTCGGCGGCAAGACCGTGGTCTATCTGGAGCCGGTCGCGCTCCGGCTGTCGCAGATTGCCGGCCGGCCGGTCAAGATGGTTATGTCCCGCGAGGAGGTCTTCCGTGCCAGCGGCCCGACCTCTGGCGGCGCCATGACGATCAAGATGGGCGCTACCAAGGGCGGCAAGATCACCGCGGCCAAGGCCTGGCTCGCCTATCAGGCCGGCGCCTTTCCCGGCTCCCCGATCGGGCCGGGCTGCATGTGCGTCTTCGCCCCCTACGACATCGAGAACGCCGAGGTCGAGGGCTACGACGTGGTGGTCAACCGGCCCAAGGTGGCGGCCTACCGCGCGCCGGGGGCGCCGATCTCCGAGTTCGCCTCCGAGGGGGTGGTCGACGAGATCGCGAAGAAGCTCGGCATCGACCCGGCCGAGTTCCGCCTGATGAACGCGGCCAAGGAGGGCACCCGCGCTCTCTACGGGCCCAAGTTCGGGCCGGTCGGCTGCATCGAGACGCTGGAAGCCGCGCGCGAGAGCGAGCACTACAACATCCCGCTCGGCCCCAACCAGGGGCGCGGCATTGCCACCGGCTTCTGGTTCAACATCGGCGGCGAATCCTGCGCCACCATCAACGTCAACGAGGACGGCACGGCGACCGTGATCGAGGGCAACCCCGACATCGGCGGCTCGCGCGCCTCGATTCAGCTGCAGGCGGCGGAGGCCCTCGGCATCCCGCCGGAGAGGGTGCGCCCGCTGGTCGCCGACACCGACTCCATCG
>MKWU01001982.1_pt1 | contig 32701 bp, 27 predicted proteins | sample 809101 | NCBI WGS metagenome assembly MKWU01 (sample SAMN05860141, study PRJNA318959) | sponge metagenome | host: Aplysina aerophoba | place: Slovenia: Piran, Adriatic Sea, Gulf of Piran | collected 2013-05-07
ACGGTCTTGCCGTAGGCGCCGCGCCCGCGCCGGCCCTTGACCCGACGCGCCCCGAAGAAGCTTTCATCGACCTCGACGCCAGCGAACAGAGGGCGTCGCGCTTCGCAGTCAAGCAGAATGCGTTCCCGCAAGCCACGGTAGAACCGATTCACGGTGTTGCGGTTTAGACCGCTCAGCGTCGCTGCCTGGAGGGCCGAAGGACGGATTCGCTGGATCAGATCGGCGGCGAAGTAACGAACCAACTCGCGGACCTTGCCCAAGGACGGATTCGAAGGGCGGATCCGAAATCTTCGAACGCCTCGCGTACTTGTTTTTCATTACCAAGCCTAGCCTTATCACACATCACAAGACCCTCAGCTAGGCAAGACCCTAGACGAATACTGTGACCCGAAGAGTCTGTCTGGAACAGATCTTCTGGCTTATACTGGTAACGGGGATGGGTGATCATAGAAATAACCATCCCCCGTTCTTTGCCTGCAGATCAAGTAGCAAACGACGTAATTAGCTAAAGGCTCGACTCCTGATCAGAGTCTAACCAGCATCAGCGAAACCCTTCCTTAGGCTTCCCTTGAGAAGTTCCTCGAGCCATTCAAAACTGAGGCATTTGGCGACGGTGAAATCGGAAGACCAACAGACCACTCAGTACCTTTGCCACAATCGGTCACGCGCATTCGTCGGCACGAAAGCCCGGAGTAGCCACGCGACATAGGTCACCCTGGTCACATAGTACCGCGCTTTGGGGTTCGGACTTTCGAGCGCATGTATCACCTTTGCGGTGACGGCCTCCGGGCCTAGCTCCCCCCTGTCCTTGGGCGGGTCCGGATCGTACAGGCGGGGCTCAAGGACCGTCTCGTACTGCTCCCGCCACAAGCTGTTTCCCTTATCGATCCACTTTTCGTAGTGGGCACGAGCCTTCTCACGGATCGACGTGCGGATCGGTCCGGGCTCGATAAGAATGACCTTGATAGGGGTGTGGAGCAGCTCGAGCCGAAGGGTATCGGTCAGCCCCTCCATCGCATGTTTGGTGGCGGTGTAGGCACCGCGGAACCGCATGGATGCGAATCCCAGAACCGAAGAGCAGTTGATGATCCGGCCCTGCTCGCGGGCTCGCATAGCGCGTAGCGCCTGCCGCGCGACCTCGTGCGGGCCGAAGAAGTTGGCCTGAAAGATGGCGTGGAGCGCTTCACCACTAAGATCTTCCACGGCACCGGGAAGCCCGTGGGCGCCGTTGTTGAAAACCGCATCGAGCGCGCCGTCGCAGCGGGACAGCGCCTCGGCCATCGCGGTGTTGATTGAGGCCGGATCGGTATAGTCTAGGCGGAAGCTCTCCAGCCCCTCGCCCTGAAGTGTCTTGCAATCCTCTTCGCGCCGGCATGTAGCGAAAACGCGCCAACCACGACGCTGAAGAGTTCTAGCGGTGTTGAGGCCGATTCCCGACGAGCAGCCGGTGATGAGGATGGTTTTCATGCGAGAGCGGCCCGATAAGGAGGCTTTGTAGCTAAGATCTGCTGCGGTCGACTCGGTGGGCCAGGAACCCCTCGAGTACGATACCCGGAACGTTACCGACGCGGAACTGAAGCGAAACCATGCAACTGTATAGCACATCTAATACGCCGACGGCCCGAGACCTGCAAGGCTAGCCTTAGGGGACGAATAGAGACAGGTTTGCCAGCTTACGCTGGTAACGGGGATGGGGAGCTATAGAAATCCGCCGCCCCCCCTTCACCTTCAGATTGAGTGGCGGGAAGCATGATCGTTGCCGCTATGGGGGACGGCGCCTATCCCCGCGCGGGACCGTCTCTGCAAACTGGAGGTGAAACAGGATGGCATCCGAGGCAGACTTAGAGGGTGCTAGGCGGATCGAATCTACGGCAGATGGCATCTGCCAGGCGGTAGTACCCTACCAGCGTTTCGGTGGCGGCTCGCCAGCCCCACTGTTCGGTGTCCTTCCGAGCCTGCCTCCCAAGCCGGCTGCGGAGGACGGGGTCGAAGAGGAGCCTGCTAAGTTGCGCGCAGAGATCTTCAAGATCGGCCGGGGTGAACAGCAGCCCGTTCTCTCCGCAGCGGATCACGTCCGGGACCCCACCCGCTCGCGCGCCCACGGTGGGGACTCCAGAGGCCATCGCCTCCAGGGCTACGAACCCGAGCGTTTCGGTGTCGGATGGGAACGCTAACACGTCGGCGCTGGCGTAGGCCTCGGCCAACTCTTCCCCCCTCATGTAACCGGTGAACACGGTGCGGGTGCCCTGGAAGCGGTGCCTGAGGCTCGCTTCGGCGGGTCCCGACCCGACCACGGCGAGGCGGACCCCTTCCAGTCGGGTGATGGGCGCGTGAAGCCAGTCGAGTCGCTTCTCGTGCGACAGCCTGCCAACATAGATCATCAGCATGTCGTCTGGGTGGCCGTCCGTGAGTCGCTGCCGCATCTCCTCGGTACGCCGACCAGGGTGGAACAGATCGGTGTCGACCGCCTTGGGCCAGAGCCGGACTCGCTGGATCCCCAGGTCTCGCGCCGCCTCCACCATGGGCCGGCTGGTGCAGAGGTTCACATGGGCCTGATTGTGGACCTCACGCAGGAAGAGTTGGCCCGGTCGGCTCAGGAAGGAGAGCCGCATATGCTTGGCGTACTGGGTGAGGTCGGTGTGATAGCTCGATAGCAGGGGAAGGTTTCGCTGCTTGGCGATGGCCGTCCCCCACAACCCGAGGACTATCGGGTTGAGGACATGAACGATGTCGGCCCCGAAGCGATCCAACTCCCGCCCGAGGCGGGGTCTCGGGAGTCCTAAGAGTTGCTCAGGGTACCAGGGGCGGAGGGGAATGCTCGGGACCGGGACCACGCGGTGCCCGGCGAAGAGTTCGGGCGGTCTCTCCGGCGGGGTGGTCGGCGCGAAGACTAAGGCCTCATGGCCGAGAGCCTTCAACTGCTCGAGGGTGCGGGTCAGTCGGGTGACTACCCCGTCGATCTTGGGGAGGAATACTTCCGTAAAATAGGCGATTCGCATAGGCGTCCTGGATCGGATTGCAGGCCCGAAGTAGTCCCCTCTTACCCAGCCCTGCTGGGACCTGCCTGACCAGGTAGCGGACCCCCGATCCCCGCCCGGGTCAGCTGGTGGGTTCCGGCATTCGGGGTTTGGGCACTCCGGCGTGCTGATCTCTGGTCCAGACGCTGGTACAAGGAATCCTCTCGAGATCGGCACGATGAGCATATCTCTTGGCGATGTTGGTCACCTCACCTAGGAGCCCCTGACTCAGCGTGGTAGGGTTCAGACCCAGGTCGAGGAACAGGTCGTTGCGGACGTGCAGATCGTTCTCGGCGTCCTCCTTGCGGGGGTTGTTCACGAACGCTATCTTGGCTCCGGTTATCTCGGAGACGAGTTGAGCGAGATCCCGTACCCGATGGGTTTCGGTCATCTGATTCAGAATCTTGACGCGCTCGCCCCTCTCGGGGGGATTCTCGAGCGCCAGTTGGATGCAGCGGACGGTGTCCTGGATGTGGATGAAGGCTCTGGTCTGGCCGCCGGTGCCGTGGACGGTGAGGGGATAACCGACGGCGGCCTGCATGAGGAAGCGGTTGAGGACGGTACCGTAATCCCCATCGTAGTCGAAGCGGTTGATGAGCTTCTCATTGAGAAGGGTCTCGCGGGTGTTGGTTCCCCAGACGATGCCCTGATGGAGGTCGGTGATGCGAACGCCGTCGTTCTTGGCATAGTAGGCGAAGAAGAGCTGATCCTGGGTTTTTGTCAGGTGGTAGATGCTGCCGGGGTTGGCGGGGTAGAGGATCTCCTGCCGGACCTTGTCGCCGTCGTCGGTGGTGACTTCGATAGGGAGATAGCCTTCGGGGATCTTCATCCCGGCGGTGCCGTAGCCGTAGACGCCCATAGTGCCGAGGTGGGCGAGGTGAATGTCGAGACCGCTTTCGACGATGGCGCAGAGGACGTTGTGGGTGGCATTGAGATTGTTGTTGACGGTGTAGCGCTTGTGATAGGCGCTTTTCATGCTGTAGGGGGCGGCGCGCTGCTCAGCGAAGTGGACGACGGCGTCGGGTTGTTCGGTCTGGATGAGGGTGAGGAGGCGGTGATAGTTTTTGGCGATGTCGAGATTGTAGAAGGCGATATCTCTGCCCCGCTCCTCTCTCCACGCCTTGAGCCTGGTACCCATGGGTCGGATGGGTGTGAGGCTGCCGGCTTCGAGTTCGTTGTCGATGTTGCGACGACTGAGGTTATCGATGATGGTGATCTGGTGTCCGAGGTCGGAGAGGTGGAGACTGGTGGGCCATCCGCAGAAACCATCCCCGCCGAGTACGAATACCTTCATATTTTCCTCCAAAGAATCTCGAAGGCGGATCCGGCTTTCAAATCGGTAGTATAGCACTGTGCGCTCCGAAAGGCGACCGGATTCACGACAGATCGAGGGCGGCCAGGACCTTCCGGCGGAGTTCGCGAAGTCTCCGCCTGAGGTAGCGTCTGCGGTACCCCGGGGCGCTGGAGCGCCAGTCGCCCGGTCGGATCAGAGACCACACCGACACGGTAGCGATGAATGGGGGATGGAGGGCTGCCCAAAGGAGAACCGGCAGGCCGGTGAGGTCGTGGCGCCCGAGTTGCGCTAGCCCCAGGTTCATGCCGAAGAGTTCGAGCGCGAGCTTCACAGCCCACAGCGAGAGCACCCAGGGTGCGAGCGCGGGGACGAAGGGGATAGCGAGGAGGGCTAGAGTCAGGGCGACGCTCTGCAGTCCGAGCAGCGTCAGTCCCGCCAGGAAGCCTGGATGGTAGTGCATCGGGTGGTGATAGCGCGAGACCCAGCGGCGACGCTGTCTGAGCAGGGAGCCGAGTGACCGTTCGGAGCGGGTCAGAACCCTGGTTGCGGGGTCGTCTGCGATCGCCACCCGGAACCCTTCGAGTCGGCCCAATCGCTGGGTGAGCAGATCCTCGTCACCGCTGGGCGCTCGCCCGAAGCTCCCAAAGCCGCCGATCGCCTCGAACGCTCGCCTGCGGTAGGCCTGGTTGTTGGCAGTTGAGGCGTAGGGCCAGCCGAACCGGAGCATGCTGCGCATCGTGAGCATCAGGGAGAACCAGTCGACAGCCTCGAAGTTCCCCATCCAACCGTGCGGCTGGTGGGGGCGGGAACTCTCCACACAGCCCGCTACCATGGCGACGTCGGGTTCGAAATGACTCACCATGCCGGAGACCCACCCCACGGGCACCTCGCAGTCAGCATCGGTTGTGAAGATCAACTCACCTCGAGTGGTCCGGATCCCGACCTCTATGGCGTTGACCTTGGGAGAGAGCCTCCGGTTGGGCCACTGGACGCGCACGCATCTGAAACGGGGGTCCCGGCGCTCCATCTCCCGAACGATCTCCCCGGTCCCATCGTGCGATCGGTCGTCCACGACGACGAACTCGAGTGCGCCAGGGTAGTCCTGCGTCGCCAGCGAGTTCAGTAAGGGGGAGAGGTTCTCTGCTTCGTTGTGAGCGGGCACGATCACGCTGACCGACGGTGTGGCGCGGCTCGGAGATCGGTTCGGGGGCAGGAACATTCCCCTCACTATGGCCGCTATCAGGGCGAGATAGGGGAGGATGAGCGTGTACAGGAGGATCAGGAGGACCGCCATAGCCTCGCTATCGAGCCTGAGTCTATCACGGGCCTAGGGCGGTCCTGAGGTCGGGGTAGGCTGGGGCGTGGACGACTCCATTCCCGAGGTGTACGGCAGCTTCCACACCTGGCTACAGGGCCTCGAGGAGTATCGTGGCCAGATCCACGACTTCAGCTTCTTCCCCGCTACGGCGACCGTCGCCGAGGGCGTTCGGCCGGGGACTTACGCCCCTTATCTGGAGCGTCTTGGGGTGTGGCCGTACCGACATCAGGCCGAGGCGCTGGAGCAGGTCGGTGCCGGTCGTGACGTAATCGTTGCTACCCCCACGGCCTCGGGCAAAAGCCTGGTGTACCAGTTGGCGACGGCGTCGGTACTCGAACAGGGGGGAACGGCCCTCTACCTGTTTCCCGTCAAGGCGCTGGCGAACGATCAGCTTGGGAAGCTTCGTGCCCTGCTTCACCAGCTCGAGATCGAAGGGTATGTCGAGAGCTATGACGGTGACACCCCGACCGGTCGCCGCCGCGGTATTCGGGAGAGGGCCTCCTGCGTGGTGACCAATCCCGACATGCTGCACTTCGGGATCCTGCCGTACCATGCCGCCTGGGCGAGGTTCCTCGCCCACCTGCAGCTGCTGGTCCTCGACGAACTTCACAGCTACCGCGGGGTCTTTGGTAGTCATGTCGCCAACATCGTGAGGCGGTTGCTGAGGCTGGCCAGAGCGTATGGGGGCCGGCCTCAACTGATCGCCGCCAGCGCTACCGTAGCCAATCCTAGCGAGCACACGCGTAATGTGTGCGGGCGCGAGGTCGCGGTCGTGACCGAAGATGGTACCCCACGGCCGGCTCGCGAGTTCCTCTTCTGGAGACCCTCGGAGTTGCCGGGTGGCGAGCGGCGCAGCGTCAACACAGAGGCCGCCCTCCTGGCCGCGACATTTGTCCGGTCGGGCCTGCAGAGCATCTTCTTCTGCAACAGTCGCAAGTCCGCCGAGCTGCTCCGGCGCTACGCTAGCGGTCAGCTTCCGGCTGAGCTCGAGGCCCTGGTGCGGAGCTACCGGGCCGGCTATACGGCTGAGGACAGGCGCGCCCTCGAAGCGGCCTTCAAGCGGGGGGAGATCCGGGTGTTGACCGCCACTAGCGCCCTCGAACTCGGCGTCGACGTGGGCGGGGTGGACGCTGTGGTTCTGGTCGGCTATCCGGGCTCGATCATGAGCATGCGGCAGCGGGCCGGTCGTGCCGGTCGCGCCGGTCGGAGGGCCCTGACCCTGCTCATTCCCGGCGACGATCCCCTGGACGAGTATTACCTCCACCATCCCCGACTGCTAACCGAGGGGAGGGTCGAGAGTGCTGTGGCCGATCCCTACAACAGCGAGATTCACCCCCTGCACGCGATCTGCGCCGCCGCCGAACTCCCCGTGAGACCGGGAGAGCACTTCTTCGGGCCCGGGTTCGATCCCAGCGCCCACCCTCAGCTTGTGAATCGGGCGGGAGCCTGGGCCTACCTGGGGCGTTACCCCCACCGCCGAGTCCAGGTCCGAGGGGCGGGCGGCGACAGGGTCCGGCTCGTGGACGGTGCCGGCGACCTCCTCGGTGTCAACGATCTCGCTACGGCCTTGAGGGAGTTGCATCCGGGTGCGGTCTACCTCCATCAGGGAGAGACCTACCTGGTAGTGGAACTCGATCTGGAACGGGGGAGAGCTGTGCTGCTGCCTCATATCGAGGACTACTACACTCAGCCCCGCTCGAGGACCGAGATCGAGATCGTCCAGGAAGCCGACTCTACCTTCGGGATCCGGACCGGGCGGGTGCGGGTGAGCACGGTCTATACAGGCTACGTCAAGAAGCGCTACCTCACCGAGGTCGTCATCGATGAGTGTCCCCTCGATCTACCCGAACTGGCCTACACCACCCAGGCACTCTGGCTTTCCGTCGCCGAGGTCGCCGCCGCGGTTCCGGAGGCGCTGCTACCCTCTGCGCTGCACGCCCTCGAGCATACCCTCATCGGTCTATTGCCAGCCTTCGTGCTGTGTGAGCGGGCCGATATAGGGGGGGTCTCCTATCACCGGTTTCCACCGACAGACGAGCCGGTGCTCTTCATCTACGACGGCTATCCGGGGGGGGTCGGCTATGCCCATGCGGGCGCCGGGATCTTCCCCGACTGGCTTGCCGCCGCCCGAGACCTCTTGCGGAACTGCTCGTGCTCGTCGGGCTGTCCCCGCTGTGTGCTCTCCCCCAAGTGTGGCAACGGCAATAAGTATCTTGACAAGGCCGCCGCCCTCATCCTTGCGGAGGAGTTGCTCGTCAGGCTCGCCTCGACAGTCCAGGTCTGAGGCCGGATCTGCCGGTCCCTGACGTAGAACGGATTGCGGTACGGTGCTCTTGCGACGGCTATGGGCGATTCCATCGGCTCGGAGAGCGTCTGTGCTCCCCTGATTGGTCATCTCCGGCGCGCTGTTGTGCCACGCCGAATCCTGGGAACTTCGTGACGCTGGAGCGTGACTGAATCGCGTCGGAGGCGATATCTCTCGGGCAGCGGATCCCGGTTGAGGGCGTGCTACACTGCCCCACCGTGCATATCGGCTTCGTCACCCAACTGCTCTGGGATCGGTACGGCCCCTTCTGGCAGAAGCTCTTCGAGGACGCTGGCGCCGAGATCGTGATGCCCGATCCGAGAAGGGTTCGGAGCCTGCTGTCGGATGTGCGACTGGACCCCATCCCGGCCCTCGCCTTCCGGCTCGTGGCGGCTCAGGCACTCGTCCTTGTCGATGCCGATCTGGTGGTTGTGCCCGATCTCGCGGGGGAGGAGGAGGTCGACCGCGGGTCCGGCCAGGATCCGTGGATAGCCAGCCTCTCCTATACCCTGGGCGCAACCGTGGGAGGTCTGCCGCGGTTGCTGCCGGTACCGGCACAGTTGTCGCCCGCCATCGAGGGTAGGGCGGTCGAGATCCTTCATCAGCTCGTTCACGACCCCGCTCGGGTGCGCCGGGTCTGGGATCGGAATCGCGCGCTAGCCAGGCCACCGCAGGGTCGCGATCTGCCCCAGGTGCCGCTGTCGGATCGGTGCTCGGTCGGCGTCCTCGGTCAGCCCTGGCTCCTCGGCCCGCCCCTGCTCCAGGTCCTGGAGGCTGAGGGCATCTCTCTTGTTGCTCAGAGCCAGTTCGCTCCCGCGAGCCTGCGCAGAGAGGGGGGGCGCTTGGAGATGGCGCTGTTGCCGACCGACCGCGAGACGCTGGGCGCTGCCCTCCTGCTCTCGCGGCGTGGGGATGTGGAGCGACTCGTGGTTGTCCAGGACCGGAGTGGGGCGGACGGTTGGCTGCTGAGAGCGGTTCGGCGGCTGAGCCACAAACCGGTAACTGGACGCCTGCTTAGCGAACTTCCTGGCGGTGGTGTCGATCCACTCCTGGCATCCGGAGAGGTCCAAAGGCTCCCCGGGTAGCAGTAGAATGGCGTCAGTGCGGATCCTCGCCCTGCTGGCGACGGCCCTTTACGCGGTGGCCAACGCCTTCGGCGCTTGGGCTGTGGTGCGGCGCAAGCCCTGGGTGGCGGCGCTCTTCATGCTGGCGGCGACCGTTCTGGTGGTGGCCTCGGTGGCTTTGGGCTCCACTCTGGCGGAGGCCAACCTACTGCTCCTTATGGGCCTGATCCTCGCCACGCTAGCCTCGCTCCTGAACGCCTATATCGTTATCGGCAAGATTGTCTGGTGGCGACACTTGGTCCGGCTCGGGATCGCGGCAGCGATCTATCTCCTGGCAGTGCTCGGTTCACCGCATTAAACGGGGTGTGGATGGGTCGGGTGTCGGCTGAGGTCGCTTCCTTCCCAGCCCAGTTCGCTCCGGTGTATCCACCTCCAGCTAGACACGTTGCGTCTCCCGTGAGAAATGGTGTACACTGCGAGCCGCTGCCTCCCTGACGGGCTTTTCCTGAAGATGGTGAGGGCTGAATGTACAGTGAGTGGGTCATAGGTTCAAGTCCTATGCGACCTACCGGGCTTGGCCCCTTCGACTAGCGGTTAGGTCACCGCCCTTTCAAGGCGGCGGCACGAGTTCGAATCTCGTAGGGGTCACCAGATGCAGGAGGAGCCTGAGCTCCTCCTGCATCTTTTAGGGAACTGTCCAGCAGACTAGCCAAGAGCCTGCGCCCTACTAGGCTGCTGCGGCACTGAGGGATCGAGGGTCAGGGTTCGCGACTCTTGGTGGGTGGCTCGGATCAGCGGGCTTAGCTGCTGCGAAGATCGCTCTGGCCAGCTGCTCGGCGGTCGCGTCAATCCATCATAGATCCGAGGGGTTCCCGAACATTCTGGGGCCACAAAGTAATACACTTATAGACCATCCCATTCGCACTCGCAGGAGACACCCCGAAAGGACCTGTGGTTATGGCCAAGCACAGATTGCGTGTAGGGTACCTTGGCACCTCTCTAGCGAGCTATTTTGCCAGCGAATACCGTCAGCGTGAGCGTGCCATCGACGGTCTACGGGATCTGGCGAACCGGCTCGACTTCGACCTGATTGCCGTGCATAACGAGGTCGCGGGCGAAGAGGATTCGACCCGGGCTGCAGAGTACCTTCGTGACCAGGAGGTCGATTTCCTGCTCGTCCAGACGGCCGCCTGCAGCATGGGAGAGCAGCTCTACCCGCTGCTCGATGTTGCCCCGAGGATCGGTCTGTGGGCTACCCCCGATCCCGAACTCGAGGGAGAGATCAAGCTCCACTCGATGCTCTCAACGAGCCACTTCGCCTCCATACTGAAGCGCTATCTGAGGTATGAGGATATCCCCTTCAAATGGTTCTACGGGCATGTGGAGACCGAGGGGTTCCGGCGCCGGTTCGCAGTGACAGTTCGTGCTCTCACTGCGGTAAAGAGTATGGCGCGCGCCCGGATCGGCTGGGTCGGCGGGCTGTCACCCGGCTTCGATGGCATGGTGTTCGATGAGCGCCGGTTGCGAAGCCGTTTGGGCATCACCGTGCACTCGCACGAACTCGCGGACCTTATCGAGCGCGCGAAGGCCTACCACCCTGAACCCGTAGCTGCGACGGTCAGCAGTGTCCGTGCCGCCGCGTCGGGGACCGAGGTGACCGAGCCTGCCTCTTTTGACCGGGTCGCTCGCCTGTACCTAGCCTTGCGGGATCTGGCCAGCGAGTGCGCATATGACGCTTTGGCGGTCCAATGCTGGCCGAACTTCCAGTCCAGCTTCCGCATCGCCCCCTGCATGGCCTATAGCTGGCTGGGTAGTGAGGATGGTGTCGCAGTCTCCTGTGAGGGAGATCTATTGGGTGCGGTCAGCATGTATCTGCTGAACCTCCTAACCGAAGGAGAGGGTTCATCGACGTTGCTCGATATGACTGCACTCGATCCGGATACGAACGCCATGCTGATGTGGCACTGCGGTGTCACGCCCCGCCACTTCGCCAACGAGGAGGGCATCCGGTGGGTCGACCATGTCACGCTCGGCAGGAAGGGGGAGGACGGGCCGTATGGGGTGGCGGGCGATCAGGTCTTCGCTGCCCAGGAGACCAGCATCAGCTACATCGGCGACGATGGTGGCAGCCTGCTGGTCCTGCGGGCAGATATCGTCGAGCGCAAAAAGAAGGGCTTCGACGGAACCCGCGGATGGTTCTCCCACTTCGAACTCAACAAGCGCCCCATCGGCCTGATGGACCTGATGAACACCCTGACCGTCCGCGGGCATGAGCATCACTACGCCGTCGGACAGGGTGATGTCACCAGCGAACTGATGGAGTTCGCCGCTTGGAAGGGGATGAAGTTGGTCGAAGAGGTCCCGGATGTCGATTACCTGCAACTCGAGGGAGTGAATATCTAGTGCGTAATCGAGCGAGGGTCTCTGCCGTGCGCCTGGGGGTTGAACTGTGAACATCCTGCTGGTGTCGATAAGCTCCGGAAGGCTTACGTCGAATTCTCCCGGCCCCTTCCCAGCGATCCGCAGCGCCCGGTGATGTTCGTATCGGAGGCAAGCCCCTTCGGACCTGACGCCTATAGCTACCTGGCGGTGCTATGGTACCAACGAGGCTAGGATCCATGGCAGAGAAGAGGACGGTTCCGTTCGATCACCACACTGCCGAGTGGGTGGAGGATCCCTACACTGTCTACCGGGAGTTGCGCGATGAGTGTCCCGTCGCCTTCACCGAGGCGCACGGGGGGTTCTGGCTCCTGTCACGCTATCAGGATGTGAGGGAGGCGCTGCTCGACTGGCAGACCTTCAGTTCCAACCACCCGGGCCGCGTCGCCATCCCGCACACCAGACCCGGGGCGCACCCAGGGATCCCGATCGAGTTCGATCCGCCCGAACATACGCGGTACCGCGATCTCGTCTCGAGGTACTTCTCCCCCTCTGAGGTTAAGAAGCTGGAGTCGCAGATCACGCGCTTTGCCGACGATCTCGTGGCAGGCTTCCACCGGCGTGGGGCCTGCGACATCGTCCGGGACTACGCGGCCCCGCTGGTGGCTGGAACGCTGGCTCGCTTCCTGGCCCTCCCCCTCGAGGATGTCTCCCTCCTCGACCGGTGGGCCGATGCCATCTTTGCGGGCCGCGTCGACGATCCCGAAGGGGCGGCACGCGCCCTAGAGGCGCTCAGCAGCTATATCGGAGAGCAGCTGGAGGGGCGAAAACAGCGTCCCGGTGACGACCTGTTCTCGGCCCTCGTAAAGGCCGAGGTCGGCGGCAGGAGGCTGACGGACCGCGAACTCCTCGGCTACGGTCGCACCCTCCTTCTGGCCGGTCGTGAGGCGGCCATCGATGGTCTTGCCAACAGTCTCTGGTACCTGGCGCAGCACCCCGGGAAACGGTGGCGCCTAAGGGGAGAGCCGGAGCTCTTGCCGTTCGCCATCGAGGAGCTCCTCCGCACCATGTCCCCTATCCAGCTACTGGGCCGGGTGGCGACCCGCAACGTGGAGCTTCACGGGCAGACGATCTGCGAGGGCGAATCCGTCGCCATGATCTATGGCAGCGGCAATCGGGATGAGCGGGTCTTCACCGACCCTGACCGCGTCGTCCTCGACCGCAAGCCCAACCCCCACATCGCCTTCGGCAGTGCCCACCACTACTGCCTCGGTGCGCACCTGGCCCGGCTCATCATGCGCGTGGGCATCGGCACGTTCCTCGAGGCCATCCCGGACTTCCGCCTCTCCCAGAGTGAAGAGATCAGGCGCAAGCTCAATGGGGACGCGCGCGGATTCGTGACGCTGCCGGTCGAGTTCGCCAGGGCCTAGCCGCCCCCCGAAGGATCGGGGAGAGGACCGCTAAACCCCTTCCGGACCCGCAGGTAAGGGCGATCGATCCGTTTCGGCGCGGACCTGCCTGAGGCCGGTCGGATTCGACACGGCCTGGCGCGCAGCGGCCCAGACCCCCTTCAGTTCGGCCTCTTCTGGTGAGAGGTCGGTATCGGCCAGGCCGGCAAAGGTGGCCACCTCATCGGTCTTTGCGTTCAGCACCCTGTTGAGGACCGCATGAAGGGAGTTGCGGACCGCTAGTCCCTCACGGAGCATATCCTGCAGCTCGAGGACCCGGTTGACGAGATCCTCAGGGCTCATCGCTTCGAGTTCGGCGCGGGTGCGCTGCATGCGGGGACCCCCTTCTCGGACTACTTTAACCCCACCTCGGATCGAAACGGTATGCTCTAGGCTGTGGATCCTACCACCTTGTCCCTGACCGAACTCGGGGCGGCCTACCGGGCCGGCACCCTGAGTCCCACCGAGGTGACCCGAGCCTACCTGGAGGTGATCGAGCCTGGCCCAGTCTACCGGGAGGTGACCGCCGAGCGGGCGCTGGAGCAGGCGAGGCGAGCAGACGAGCGTTTCGAGGCCGGCCAGGTGGTCGGCCCCCTTCAGGGGGTACCCTTGGCGCTCAAAGATCTGATGGACACGGCAGGGGTGGTAACCGTCGCCGGTTCGAAGGTGCTCGCCGAGCGGCTGCCGGCGGAGGAGGATTGCCTGGCAGCCGCCCGCCTCGACGTTGCCGGTGCCGTGTTCCTGGGCAAGACTACGATGCCCGAGCTAGCCTACTCCGGGGTCGGCATCAATCCGCACTACGGCACCCCGGAGAACGCCATCGAACCGGGACGGATCCCGGGCGGATCCTCCTCGGGCTCGGCGGTAGCTGTGGCGCGACGGTGGGCCTGCGCTGCGATCGGCTCGGACACCGGTGGATCGGTGCGCATCCCCGCCGCCTTCAACGGGATCGTGGGGCTAAAGACCACGGACGGACTGCTGCCGACCGACGGGTTGGTACCGCTCTCGACGACGCTCGACACGCTCGGTCCGATGGCGCGGAACGCGACCGACGCTTGGTCCCTGTTCCTGGCACTTGCTGCCCGCCCCCCCACCGACTTGGCGCCCCTCGAGCGACCCCTCAAGCTGCTGGTCCCGACGACGATCCTGCAGGAGGAGCTCGAACCCGCCGTAGAGCGGGAGTTCTCAGAGCTTTGTGACTCCCTGGTCGCAGCCGGGCACTTGCTCGAGTGGAGGCCGGTCCCGCTCCTTGCCGAGATCCCCCGCCTCTACGGGCGTTACGGGAGTCTCGCGAGCCACGAGGCGCTGGCACTCTATGAGGGGATGATCGAGGAGTCGGGGGGGGCGATGGATCCCAGGGTGACCTGCCGGATCGTAGAGTTTAAGGATCGACCCGCGACCGAATACATCCGGCTGACCCTGGAGCGGTCACGCCTGATTCGGGAGTTCTGGCAGGCCTACTCGACCTTCGACGCACTCCTAGGTCCCACTGTGGCCATCGTTCCCCCGCCACTCTCGGAGTTGGCAGAGGAGCGGCGCTACTTCGAGGTGAACCGGCTGTGTCTGAAGAACACCCAGCTATTCAACTTCTTTAGTGGACCGGCCGTGAGCGTGCCGGTGCGGGAGCGGTCGCCCATCGCCGCCATGATCGCCACCGCTCCGCACCGGGAGGAGTTGGCTCTCCAGATCGCCCTTGAGGTGGAGCGGCTCCGCCCCCTCAGGAGTGGGCCGAGAAGACAGGTATAATCGCTAAGCGTATGGAGCCTCTGTGCGGGTAGCCCTCTTCGCCACCTGTCTAGCCGATCAGCTCTTCCCCGAGGTGGCGGTCGCGAGCGTGAGGATTCTGCGCCACCTCGGGGTCGATGTAGAGTTTCCCGAGGGGCAGACCTGCTGTGGCCAGCCGGCCTTCAATGCTGGCTACCACCGGGAGGCCCGCGAGGTTGCGGAGCATCACGTCCGGGTCTTTGAGGGCTACGACTGCGTTGTGATCCCCTCCGGCTCGTGCGGGGGGATGGTCCACCACTATCCCGACCTCTTCAACGAGGCCCCCGAGGTCTTCGCGTCGGCGCGGGAGCTCTCCGAGCGCACCTACGAGCTGACCACCTTCATCCGGGAGGTGTTGGGTCGTGACGAAGTGGGTGCGGACTTGAGCGGGCTGAAGGTCGTCTACCACGACTCCTGCCACGCCCTCAGGTTGATGGGGATCCGGGAGGCCCCACGGGAGCTCCTGGTGGCCTCGGGGGCAGAGGTGCGAGAGCCGGAACCGGCGGAGCTCTGTTGCGGTTTCGGTGGCCTGTTTAGCATCAAGCTCCCCGATGTCAGCGCCGCCATGGCCCGAACCAGATTGGAGGGCCTGGTCGCTAGCGGGGCGGAGGTGTTGACCTCCACCGACGCCGGCTGCCTCATGCAGTTAAATGGGAGTCTCCGTCGGCAGCGGGGGGATCTGGAGATCTGCCATGTGGCTGAGCTTCTGTGGCGTGGGATCGAGACGGCCGGGGTCTAGGCCACAGGATCCGCACCCCCGGGGTGGGGCAGCGACCGTAGTCTCCGATTCCGCTGTCGGCGCTCGGAATCGCTTCGAGGAGGGGTATGGAGATCACTACTAGCAGGTTCAAGGAGAACGCCTCAGGCGCTCTGGGCGACAGCAACTTGCAAGCGGCGATGAGGCGCGCTACCGGCTCTTTCTTAAGCCGGCGCTCCGCCGCCGTGGCGGACCAGGGGGACTTCGAAGCGCTCCGCGCTTACTGCGGTGCGGTGAAGGCCCACACCCTGGAGTATCTCGACCACTACCTCGAGCAGCTGGTGGACCGGGTGGAGGCGCTCGGCGGGACCGTCCACTTCGCTGCCGACGGGGAGGAGGCCGTGCGCATCGTCACCGACCTTGCTGTCGCGAATGGCGTTCGGACGGTAGCCAAGTCGAAGTCGATGCTCTCCGAGGAAATTCACCTCAACGAGGCCTTGGAGGCGGCCGGAGTCTGCCCGGTCGAGACCGACCTCGGCGAATATATCCTGCAGATCGATGGCGACTTCCCCAGCCACATTATCGGCCCAGCTCTCCATAAGACCAAGGAGCAGATCACCCAGCTCTTTCACGAGAAGCTCGGCACGGCTGCGGACGCCACGGTTTCGGAGCTGACTGCCGCTGCCCGGCGGATCCTGCGCCGCAGCTTCCTCGAGGCGGATATGGGCGTTACAGGTGTGAACTTTGCGGTCGCCGAGACCGGAACCATCGCTCTGGTGGAGAATGAGGGCAACATTCGCTTCTCGACCAGTCTCCCCCGGATTCACCTGGCGATGATGGGGATCGAGAAGATCGTTCCGCGGATGCGTGACCTCCCCGCCTTCCTTAACGTTCTCACGCGGAGTGCCACCGGGCAGAAGGCGAGCAGCTATATCTCGATCCTCACCGGCTCGCGCCGGGCCGGGGAGCCCGACGGACCCGAGGCTTTTCACCTGCTGATCGTCGATAATGGGCGCAGCTCTGTCCTCGCCGACCCGAAGCTTCGGGATGTCCTGCGCTGCATCCGCTGCGGGGCCTGTCTGAATAGCTGTCCGGTCTACCAGCAGGTGGGCGGGCACGCCTACGGCTGGGTCTATTCCGGCCCGATTGGGGCCGTCCTGGACCCGGGGCTGCTCGGGCTCGAGGAGACCCAGATGCTTCCCCATGCCAGCAGCCTGTGCGGCGCCTGTGGCGAAGTCTGTCCGGTCAAGATCCCCCTGCCAGAACTCCTTGTCGAGCATCGGCGCCGAGCCGTGGAGCGGGGCCTGGCACCTCGGACTGAGAGGTTGGGGATAGGTGCTTACGCCTTCATCGCTAGCCGGCCGATCCTTTGGAACAGCGGGACCACAGGTGGCCGGGTGGCTGCCCGCCTCCTCGACCGTGGCGGTTCCCTGAAAGCGGGCTGGGTCCCCGGCCTCGCCAGCTGGCTCAAGGAGCGTGACTTCCCGGCACCGGCCCGCAGGTCGTTCCGCGAACTCTGGCGTCGCGGACTGAAGGACCGGGCGTGAACCGGGACGCCTTCATCGGGCGCGTGCGCCAGGCGCTCGGCCGGGCTCCCGGGGATCCGGTAGCCGCCCCGCCGCAACCCTACATTCCGGAGGTGCCGGTCTCAGCCGACTCTGGGGAGTTGGTCGCCCGGTTCGGAGCGGAATTTGAGGGGGTCGGGGGGCAGCTTCACAGAGCGGAGAGTGTCGAGGAGGCGAGGGAGATCTTGGACCGGCTCCTCCGCGAGCATCAGGTTGCCTCCGTTCTGATAACAGACGAGCCCCTCGTGCAGGTCGTGACCGAGCCGCTGGCCCTGAAAGAGGCGGAGGACCCTGCCGACGCCGACGCAGGCATCACCGGGGCGGTGTGCGGAGTGGCGGCGACCGGAAGCCTCGTCCTGTCGAGCGGAGTAGGCAGACGACCCAGTCTGATGCCGCTGGTGCATCTGGTTGTGCTTGAGAGTAGCGCGATCGTCGCTGACCTCCATACGGCGCTTGAGCGCTTCGGGGGCGATCTGCCCAGTGGATTGGTGCAGGCGACCGGTCCGAGTCGGACCGCGGATATCGAGCAGACGCTGACCACGGGGGTTCACGGTCCTGGGTCGGTACAACTGATACTGCTGGGATAGCCTGCTCTGTTTCCAGCTGTGTGGCCGACCCCGTCTCCGGTGACTAAGCCGACACTCTCGTCGGTCCCGTTGCCATAGAGGTTAGGTTGTACCCCCTTAAGAGAGATCATTCCTCATTAGGGTTGAGCGAGCTCAGATAGTCTAGCTCCGACTCCTGCGGCAGGACCAGGTACAGCGTCTCGAGGGCGGTATCGACGGCCAACCGAGCGGCGACTTGGCTTGCGCGGGGATGCCTATCGCCGATGGCTGCCACTGCACCGCTGAGAGCTGCGGCTAGCAGTTCACGGCCTCGGGTCGTGTTTCCCAGGTAGGCGAGGGCTAGTTCGCGATCTCTCGCGAGCTGAGACCGGACATACTCATTGGCAGTCAATCCTTCGCGAGCCCGCTCGTATAGGATCTGCAGGCAGTCCTTACAGGTGCGGCTGTCGCCAATGTGTTCCTCAATAGGTTGGATTTTTAGCTGCGGCCACGTCCCCTCAAGGCCACAGGCTGCCTTGTAAGGGTCAGAACTCGTAGGGTGGGAGAGGTGGATCATAGATTGTCACTCCAAAAATCTAAGGGGAAGGGGATAATGAGTGATGAGTCGGGTAATATCTTCATCAGCGCCGAATGGCCATTGGGTTTCTGGGCCTCCTTCCGCGCCTGAGCCCAAGCCCGCTTGAGTATCCAGTGTAAAGTGTTCGTGCATACGAAATCCAGCCTGGTCAGCGGCCCGAGATGCGTGATCTTCGTAAGCCAAAGGTGATGGTGCGACTCAGGCCTACATCATACAACCGGATGGCTACAGGGTAGAGCTTGTCTGCGAATCCTGGGACTGGGAGTGACCTAGAGTCTTCAGTTCACCTGCCCTCCCCGAATGCCAGGAGCGTCTCCACGACTCTCTCCTGCTCCTCGCCTCTTAGCCCGGGGTAGATAGGCAGACTCAAGATTCTTCTAGAGGTCGCGAAACTGCACGGATAGGCGGTCTCATCCCCTCCGTTCGGCCCGACGAAAGCGCTTAGCGAGGTGGGATAGTGGACTCGGCTCGAGATCCCGTTGCGAGCCAGGTGTTCGCCGAGAGGGTCGCGATCGGTCGGCGCTAGGCAGATCGAATACTGATGGAAGACGTGCCCCGCAGTGACCTTCGGGGTCTGGATCCAACCCGAGGCCGCCAGGCCGGCCTCATAGATCTTGGCTAGCCTGCGCCGCTCGGTATTCCAGCGGTCGATATGGGGCAGCTTGACCCGCAGCACCGCCGCTTGGAGGGCGTCTAGGCGGGAGGTGTAGCCGACCGCAGCGTGGTGATAGCGTCGGCCCGGCACCTCGCCATGATTGCGGAGCAGTCTCGCTATCCGAGCGATCTCCTCGTCGTCGGTGGTGAGGAGCCCTGCGTCGCCGAAGGCCCCGAGGTTCTTGGTCGGGTAGCACGAGAAGGCGGTCGCCGTGGCGAGAGCACCGACCTTCCTGCCGAGCAGTTCCGGGTCGGGATCGTCGCCGTCGTCTCCTTGGTAGTGGGCTCCGAAGGACTGGGCCCCATCCTCGAGGACGGGGAGTCCGTGCCGGCTCGCGACCGCGTTGATCCGGCCCATGGCAGCGGGGTTGCCGAAGAGGGAGACCGGCACGATCGCCCTGGTCTTCTGGGTCACCGCCGCTTCGAGGGCGTCGGGGTCGATGGTGAAACTGTCCGGCCGGATATCGACGAAGACCGGTGTGGCCCCCGCATGGATGATCGCCTCTGCGGTTGCGAAGAAGCTGAATGCGGTGGTGATGACCTCGTCACCCGGTCCTATGCCGAGCGCGCGGAGGCCGATGAGCAGAGCCTCCGTTCCGGAGCCGACGCCGACAGCGTGGCCCACCCCCAGGTAGTCGGCCACCTCTCGCTCAAAGGCGTCGACCTCGGGCCCGAGGATGAACTGGCCCGAGCGGAGTACCCGCTTGATGGCCCGCTCGATTTCGGTCTTGAGTTCGGAGCTGTCGCTGCGAAGGTCGGCCATCGGAATAGTGGCAACGGCAAGATCGGCCATTGCCAGAGGTTATCAGGTTGTCGGCGCCCGGATACGAGGTTAATGAGCTCTCGGTCACTTGCGTTCGCTACTGCCTTGTGCTTTACTCATGATCACCCCTTACCGGGGGCCTTATCGGGAGCGGCCGGGGGAGTTGGCCAGCAGATGCCGTAGCGACCGGTCCCTGCGGGTGTTGACTCCAGCCGGCACGCTACCTTGGCCCTGAGGTCCTGGTGCCTCTTCTCAAGGATGGCGGAGGCCGCCCTGTTCGAACTGCCTGACGATAGCGAGACCCGGCCTGTAGGTCGGCGAATGCCGTTGGCGGCGTAGCCTCTCGACCTCCGCCGCCACGTTCGACCCCGGAACGCGAGTCCGCAAGGTCTCCACCCCCGAATGGGAGAGTCCCCATGACCAGACCAGCCTTCGAAACCCTCTCACTCCATGCCGGCCAGGAGAGTCCCGACCCCGCCTCGAGGGCGCGGGCGGTCCCTATCGTGGCGACGAGCAGCTTCGTCTTTGACGGGGCTGATCATGCCGAGGCTGTCTTCGACGGTACTGCGGACGGCAACCAGTACGGGCGTATGCATAACCCCACGGTGGCTGCGTTCGAGGAGCGACTTACCGCCCTCGAGGGGGGGGTTCGGACGGTCGCGCTCAGTTCGGGTCAGGCGGCCACCACCTCGCTGCTGTTCGCCCTCACTAGGCCGGGCGCGCAGGTCGTGATGTCCAAGGAGGTCTTCGGGGGGACCTTCAGCGTGGTCCGCAAGCTGCTCGAGCCCTGGGGCTGCCGCGTCGATGCGGTCGAACCCACACCGGAGGCGGTGGCGGCTGCGGTGGGACCCGACACGGTTGGGGTCTGGGTCGAGACCATCGCCAATCCCAGCCTCAGCGTGCCCGATATCCCAGCCCTTGCCGAGGTGGCCCACGCGGCCGGTGCCCCCCTGGTGGTGGACAATACCTGGGGTTGCGGCGGCTACCTCTGCCGGCCCTTCGAGCTCGGCGCCGATCTGGTCGCCCACTCTGCTACCAAGTGGATCGGGGGGCACGGGACCCTGATCGGCGGCGCCGTTGTCGACGGGGGCAGGTTCGACTGGCAGTCGGACCGGTTCCCAGCCTTTCTGGCCAGGGACGCGCGGGGGAGGACCTACCTCGAACAGAGCCCGGAGGCGCCCTTTGCCGCCAGGGTGCACGATCTGGGCCTGTTCACTATGGGCATGACCCTTAGCCCCTTCTCGGCCTTCCTGGCACTGCAGGGACTAGAGACCCTCCCCCTCCGGGTCCAACGGAGTTGCGCTGCCGCTCGGGACCTCGCCTCCTGGGTGGCCCGGCAGCCGGGGGTCTCCCGGGTTCTCTATCCCGGCCTCTCCGGGCACCCCGGGCATGAGGTCGCCGCTCGGGTCCTTAAGCGCGGTTTCGGTGCGGTCTTCTGCTTCGAGACCGAGCGGGTCGAGCTAGCCCGGGCCTTCCTCGACCGGGTAGAGGTGGCCTCACACCTCGCGAATATCGGGGATGCGAAGACGGTGGTCATCAACCCCTGGACTACCACTCACTCGAGCCTCTCGGAGGCGGCCCGCATCGAGGCGGGGGTCACCCCGGCCCTGATCCGGGTGAGCGTCGGTCTCGAGGCTGTAGCCGATCTCAAGGCCGACTTCGCCCGGGCTCTGGCGGGGGTTCCGGCTGAGCTGTGATGAGGACGCTGGTACACGAGACCTGGGGTGACCATACCGTCCTGGTGGCCCGGAGTGAGGGGGGTGTGGTCGGGAGTGTCGGTCTGGTCGAGTCGCAGTTGGTCGACGTGACCACCTTCCAGCGGCCGCTCGAGCTGGCCCTGGGTGGGCGTCTCGATCATGTGGCCGTAGCCTACGAGACCTACGGCCAACTCAACGCCAAGGGGACCAACGCCGTCCTGATCTGCCACGCCCTGACCGGATCCGCCCATGCCGCCGGGAGGCATGAGCGACAGCAACTTCCCGGCTGGTGGGACCCGCTGATCGGTCCCGGCAAGGCGATCGATACCAGGCGCTTCTTCGTGATCAGCAGCAATGTTTTGGGGGGCTGCTACGGGACGACAGGGCCCAGCTCGATCAACCCCGCAACCGGCCACCCCTTCGGCCTCGACTTCCCCCGCTACACGATCCGGGACATGGTCGAGGTGCAGCGCCGGCTCCTGGACAGCCTGGGCGTGACCTCCCTGGCCACCGTCATCGGTGGCAGCATGGGGGCGATGCAGGTCCTGGAGTGGGCCGCCATGTACCCTGAGCGGGTGCGGTCGATCGTGCCCATCGCGGTGGGTGCCCGTCACTCCGCCTGGGCTATCGGGCTCAACGAGGTCGCCCGCCGTGCCATCACCTCCGACCCGGCCTGGGAGGGTGGGGCTTACCCGCTCGGCGCTCAGCCCGAGGTCGGGCTCGGGTTGGCGAGGGCTATCGCCATGCTCTCTTACCGGAGCTTCGACTCGCTGGAGGCGAAGTTCGGGAGGGAGCGGGCAAACGCGTCACGCGATCTGCTCGGCGTGAGCTTCGAAATCGAATCCTACCTGGCCTATCAGGGGGTCAAGCTGGTCCAGCGGTTCGATGCCAATACCTACCTCTACATCACCAGGGCGATGGACGACTTCGACCTCGCCGAGGGGAGGGGACGATTGGATGAGGTCCTTGGCCGGATCGCTATGCCGGCCCTGATCATGGGCATAAGCAGCGACGTGCTCTACCCGGAGCGCGAGCAGTTGGGACTTGTCGAGCGGCTTCCAGAGGCCCGCTACGTCCGCATCAACTCGCCCCACGGCCACGACGCCTTCCTGATCGAATTCCCTCAGGTCGCCGTTCATGTGCGGCGTTTTCTCGAGGCGGTGGGTTAGGAGGGGTCCCGGGTACGGATGGGGAGCAGGACTGCCCCTGGCGACGGCTCAGGCGCCTGCTGTCAGGGTCGATCCGGCCATGAGGAGGCCGAGCGTTTCGGCAGCGGCCTCGGCTTGGCTCAGTTCGCCCATGATCCGCCCCTCGTACATGACGAGGATCCTGTCTGAGAGGCTCATGACCTCGTTGAGATCGGCGGAGACCAGGAGTACGGCGAGCCCGAGGTCGCGGGCCCTGACGATCTGCCGGTGAATGAATTCGATCGCCCCGATGTCGACCCCTCGAGTCGGCTGGGCCAGGATGAGGACCTTGGTGTTGCGCTCGAGCTCCCGGGCGACGACCAGCTTCTGGGCGTTGCCGCCGGAGTAGCTGTTTGCCGTCACCGCTGCGGTGGCCGGTCGCACGTCGTAGGTCTCGATCAGGGCCTGGGCGTGGGCCTCGATCGCAGGCTCCTGCAGGAGGCCGAAGAGACCGCTGTAGGGATCTCGGTGGTGGTCGCCGAGGATGCTATTCATCGCGGCGCTGTAGCTCCCCACCAGACCTCGGGTGTTGCGATCCTCAGGGACGTGACTCAGGCCCCGTCCGCGGCGCTCCCGAGCCGATTCCCTCGAGATATCGCCGCCGGTCATGGTGATGGTGCCGACCTCGACGGGCCTGAGTCCGGCGATGCATTCGATGAGTTCTGACTGCCCGTTCCCTTCGATCCCCGCGACGCCCAGGATCTCGCCGGCGCGGAGCTGGAAGGAGACGTTGTCGACGACCGGCCTGGGTTTGCTGGGGTGGCGGAGGGTGATCCCGCTCAGTTCGAGTCGCACCTCCTGCGGGTTCGCTGGGCCCTTGTCGACCCGCAGGATCACCTCCCGGCCGACCATCATACTGGCGAGCTGCCTCTGGCCGGTCTCTTCCCGGAGGACGGTACCGATCATCCGGCCGTCGCGCATCACGCTCATCCGGTCGCAGATCTCCATCACCTCGTCGAGTTTGTGACTGATGAAGATGACGGCATTCCCCTGCTCAGCGTACTCGCGAACGAATGCAAACAGGCCCCGGGTCTCCTGTGGTGTCAACACGGCGGTGGGCTCGTCCATGATGAGGATGTGGGCTTCACGGTAGAGGGTCTTCAGGATCTCGACCTGCTGCTGGAGACCGAGGGGGAGCTCTTCGATCCGACTGTCGGGATCGATGTCGAAGCCGAACTGCTCGACCAGCTCCCGAGTCCGCTGCCGGGCAGAGCGGTAGTCGAGGGTGGGGCCTGCCGCGGGTTCTGCCCCGAGGACCATGTTCTCGGTGACGGTGAGGGGGTCGACCAGCATGAAGTGCTGATGGACCATGCCGACCCCGAGACCGATCGCGTCCTTCGCACTCTGCAGTTCGGTGGTCGAGCCGTTGATGGCGATCGTTCCGCTGTCGGCCGGTTGGAGGCCGTAGAGGATCTTCATGAGGGTGCTCTTGCCCGCGCCGTTCTCGCCGATGAGTGCGTGAACCTCGCCCCACTCCACCTCGAAGTCCACGGAGTCGTTGGCCAGCACCAGCGGGAATCGCTTCACGATCCCCTTCATCGATATGGCGGAACTCATAGCTGTTCTGGAGTATACCGGGCTCCACCGACCCGGGCTCCCTGCCCGGGGTTTTGGTGGGGGATCTCGCCTGTAGTCTCTGTTCAGGACATTCTGCCCACGCTATGGTGCCTTTCCTTAAGCTTTCTGGATATCCTGGACTGTGGAGCAGCACCCAACAGGGGAGATGTGACAGGCAGGCTCGGGGGCCGGTCGACGAGGCCGGGCTGGCTTCGTGTCGTAGGGGAGGGGGAGATCTGCAAGAGGCTTATTGAGAGGGGACTGGTGGAGTGTATGGTGACACTATTACCCCGTTTGCTACCTGAATAGCACCCCCGAGTGGAGCAGGTTGAAGGCTGCAATCTTGAGGTTTACCCGCGTTCAAAGTCGGACTCTGCGGGTAGAGCGACAAGAACGTCTTCACCTGAGCCGCATGAAGGGTCAGTGACCTTACCAAAGTGCTGAAGCTCGCTTCGACTCGCTTTCGAGCTCGATCAAGGGAGTTCGTCCACACCTCACCACCCCAAGGACGGACTCTACGGGTCATATTTGATCGCTTCGGTGTCAGCACGCCTGTGCCGATATAGGCTTTGTCTCCCAGAACCAGTTGCCCTTCCAGTCCCGCAGTTAGTTCTCGAGCCAGCCTTACATCAGGATGATTCGCTGCTGCGAAAGCCCATCTTTCGAATAATCCATTGAGGTTAGTTACGGCATGTAGCTTGAAGCCGAACACCATTCCCATGGTGCTAAATCCCTTCCTGGCCTCAGGAAACTTCGACCAGGACGAGCGTTTCCCCTTTGCTACCGGTAGTGGTTTGCTGTCGATCAGGTGAACCTGGTTATCCCCCAGCACCGATAGAGCGAGCTCAGCCACTAGCCTCTCGGCATTCCGTAAGATCCGGTGATAGCGAGTGTAGTGGGGCAGCTTGGGGAACAGTTCACCGAAGAGTTGGTTGACGATCCAGTACCAGGTACTCTCATGGGGTTGGGCCAGGATCTCACCTACGATTGCAATGGTTAAGAGTTCGCTGTAGCTCGCCTTCTGGGCAGGTTGCTGGGGTAGTAGGCTCTGATAGGGTTTGAGCCAGTCGTCTATGTAGACGAATACGGTGAGGAACAGGTCTTCTGGCTTATACTGATATCGGGGATGGGGATTCATAGAAACAACCATCCCCCTTTCTTTGCCTGCAGATCAAGTGGCAAACGACGTTATTGGGTCATTCTGTTCGACCCAGATCCCGCCCCACCTCTACTGTGCACGGGAGAATACGAACCCGGATTCTGTAAGAGTGAAGCGCTGGAGGAGGTAGTGAGATAGGGCTATATGCTGACCCCGGGGCGCTATGTTGGGGCCCTGAGCTAGAGGAAGAGGATGGTGGGGGGAAGCTGGAGCGACTCGTGGGGCAGTGGCAGGAACAGCGGTGAGGTTGATGATCGCCGAGTTAGGGGTTGGAGGCAGGGAGTAGTCACGATGATTCCAGTTGTTGCGGAGCGAGCCGATGAACTTAAGCAGTTGTGCCTCCGCTACAGCGTCCAGCGGCTCGACCTGTTCGGTTCTTCTGTAACCGGTGAATACCGTCCGGAGGAGAGCGATCTGGACTTCGTGGTCGAGTTTCAGCCGGAGCCTTTCAGCGCATATGCCGATACCTACTTCGGTCTGCTGGAAGCGCTGGAGCAGCTTTTCGGGAGGTCTGTGGACCTAGTGGTCGGCTCAGCTATCAAGAACCCTTACTTCCTGCAATCGGTCGAAGAGACCAGGACGATGATCTATGAGGCTTGAGCCCCGGAAGTATCTGTACAACATTCAGCGCGCCACTGCACTCCTGAGAGAGTTCACCACAGGCCATAGCGAAGAGCACCAATGGCTAAACAACTAGACCTGCCACACCACTATCGCCAACAGCTCGAGCTCCTGCTGCGGGAACATCTCCCCAGAGTAGAGGTCTGGGCCTACGGTAGCCGGGTGAATGGTCAGAGCCATGACGGTAGCGACCTCGACCTGGTGCTGCGCTCACCAGATCTGCAGCAGATCCCAACCGACAGCTTGGCCAGCTTCAGCGAAGCACTACGAGAGTCCGCTATCCCCTTCCTGGTAGAAGTACACGACTGGGCAAGACTGCCAGAGAGCTTCCACCCCGAGATCGAACGGGAGCATCTGGTGCTGGTAGCAGCAGATAGCAAACCACTCGACCAGCAGAACTCAGGCATGGAGGCTGAGTGGCAAGAGACCAGCTTAGGCGAACTGATCGAACTCAAACGGGGTTACGACCTCCCACAGCGCAATCGCAGCCCAGGCCCGTTCCCCCTCGTCTCCTCCTCAGGGGTGACCGATTATCAGGCCGTATCCAAGGTGGCGGGGCCAGGGGTAGTAACCGGACGGTATGGGACCTTGGGAAAGGTCTTCTTTGTCCCCGAAGACTTCTGGCCCCTTAACACCACCCTCTACGTTCGTGACTTCAAAGGGAATGACCCTCGGTTCATCAGCTACTTTCTACGCAGTGTCGACCTCTCTCCCTATTCCGATAAGGCTGCAGTACCGGGACTGAACCGTAATCACTTGCATCAGGCTCAGGTCCGGTTTCCAGCTGATGTAGCCGAACAACGGACCATCGCCCAGATCCTGGGCAGCTTTGATGACAAGATCGAACTGAACCGGCAGCTGAACGAGACCCTCGAGGAACTAGCGAGAGCTATCTTCAAAGACTGGTTCGTCGACTTCGGACCGGTACGTGCCAAGCTGGAAGGTCGTGATACCGGTCTGCCTGAGCAACTGGCAGAACTCTTCCCCGATCGGTTGGTGGAGTCTGAGTTGGGGGGGATGCCGGAGGGGTGGAAGATCAGCACAGTGGGGGAGTGCTTCAACCTTGCAATGGGTCAATCACCTCCAGGCAGCACCTACAACGAACAGGGTGAAGGCTTACCCTTCTTCCAGGGCCGGTCCGACTTCGGGTTCCGCTATCCCGAGAATCGGAAGTTCTGTACCGCCCCAACCCGTATTGCCCAACCTGGGGATACCCTGGTTAGTGTCCGCGCACCGGTAGGGGATATCAACATGGCTTGGGAGAGCTGCTGCATAGGTCGGGGTGTAGCAGCACTGAGACACAAGTCAACCACGATGTCGTTCAGCTACTACTCGACCTGGAAGATTCAGAGGGAACTCCAAGCCTACGAGCATACCGGGACGGTATTTGGAGCCATAAACAAGGGCCAGTTTGAGGCTTTGAGGGTGATCGAACCGAGCCCTGACATCGTTGCCGCCTTCGACTCATATGCTCAGCCGCTAGATGGGAAGATCAGATCCAACACTGCCGAATCCCGCACCCTTACTGCCCTGCGGGACACACTACTTCCCAGGCTGGTGTCGGGGGAGATGCGGGTATGAGGACATCACATAATCTTGGAGCAGTCACCTAGAGGTCGTAATGTGATAGCTTGTCCCATAAACTGAGTGGCCACCCAAGGTGTGATATTCCGCTCCGTTAAGACCGACACTTGATGCACGACTCTCCTCTTGGCTGCCTGTCGGGTGTGGCTCGTCGCCATCTATCCGTTGGCAACCAGCATCAAGGGCGTGTCGAGCATGAAGCTTCACAGGGACTTGGGTATCACACAGAAGTCAGCTTGGCACTTGGCTCACCGGATGAACTTCGCAGGTTTCAGGAGCGTGAGGCTTACAATTCGTCGATATCTGTGCTTACGTATGAGCAAGTTCTGCAACAAGGTCAAGCCTTTCTTACGCTTGTTGAGCGTGCCGCAGACTCGGAAGCCATAGCCGCCCCCTAGCCAACCATGATATGGGGCCAATGCGCTGAAGCGGGCGGCTTATGTTGAACGCCATGCTCAATCCATCAAGGAAGACCAGACAGATGGATAATGTCCTGACCATAGCCAAAATCGAAGCGCAATTTGCGTCTTCTGGATGCGTGGTTGAAGAACTCAAAACACCCAGCCTTGCTCCTGAAGAAATCCCTCTAGGTTGAGACACGGGACATTGAAGTGCTTGCAAACGTTGGGGATCTTCGCTGCGTTGGGTTTAAATTGCTCCTCGGTTACCACATGACCTCGGTGCACTTGGGCATGGGCTATGACCCACGGGTCGGCCACGGGCTTGCCCTTGAGACGGTCCCTCTCTGGAATCAACTGCTGGAAATGCTCAATCTCAAAGATCTTTGGGACAAATTCGGTCACATTGGCACTCGGAGTCTTGAAAATGTTCCGGTTGCTCTTGACCCACTCCAATAACCAATCTTCGTAGACCTGTGCCTTCAGTTCGGTATCGACCTCCCTGACAGAGGTGATGATGCCTTGATCTACCAAGGTCTGGAAGCGTCGCCAAAAGGTAGGGAACCGCTCAGGAAAGTAGTGCCGCAATACTCGGAAACTGCTGGTATCGAAGACATACAGCTTCCGCTGAACATTCACTTGAGCGCGTACTCCTCAAGGCCCGGAACGTTCTTGGCCTTCACATTCAGGAAATCGGCGACTTCTTCGAGGGACGCGCGCCCTTGATAGTATCTACTGAAGACGAGCTGAAGATACTTCTTGCCAAGATACATTGCTTGTGTTGCGTAGTAGTTGCCGCCACCACGCTCAGATTGCTTGCTCCGGTCTCGCCATGCCGCGACTGTCTCTCGATAGGTCGCTTCGGGGAACAGACCCTGTTCAACGAACTTCCGAAGGATCACTTCACGACTAACGTTGTAGAGGTCCGCGAGACGGCTTACTGAACTTAAGGAGGCGGTGCCATCTTGTACGTCAGACGCCTCTAGAGTTTTCCTGAGATCGTACGATGGGACCAGGAACTCGCCAGCAAAGCGATTACAGAAGACCTCTACCGTCTGTGTGGAGTGTTCTAGCGAGGAGATATAAGTGTCATCTTGATGGGTCATGCCGCTAGTACGCCAAAGGATATGGGCAAGTTCGTGGATCAGGGTGAAGATCTGGCGCGTATGCGAGGTGCTATTGTTGACCATGATTAGGGGAAATTCGTCGTCGCTGAGGCAGAAGCCAGAGATCACGTCCTGCTTGAAGTTATCCTTGAACACGTAGATTCCAACTTCCTCGAACGCCTCCCGCCACCCCTTGAGCGCTTCGGTGGCATCTTTCCACTCTTTCTGGTCATCTAAGGAAACGCCTAAGTGAGTGCGAACCGATGCAACCCCCTCTTCCACTTCCGTCTCCCCGGAGAAGACGAGATCACGAAAGATTTTTCGGTCCGCTGGGTTTGTAGAATCGTGCAACTCGATTAGCGAGAGACGGAAGCCGTATGCCTTGCGAATCTTGTATCGGGTATCCGGGTCGAGCTTTTCGAACTCGGATCCAGGGAGAGTGCGAAAGAACCCCTCTGGTTCTGGCTCGGCTGGGGGGGCAGGAAAGAAGAAGATGGCAATTGGTCGCTTGTAGATCTTGTAAGCTAGCTTTTCGAGTTGCACGTAGGTTGGAACGGCCTCTCCACTCTCCCACGCCTCGATAACGGCTGGCTCCTTCTTGAAGCTCTGCGCTACGCTCTCGATGGAGTGACCCGCCATCTGTCGTGCCCAAGCGAGGACTTCTAGGTTGAGTCCCTTAACCTCCTCAGAGCGTGTCATAGGGCGTTACACGCGACATCACTTGGCAGCACGAAGTGACCTAATGCGAGGCACATATAGTCGCCAACAGTACCCCAATTACCAGCCAGCGCTGCAGCATCTGTGGTGCCATCATCACGCATGCTAGCCGCTAGCCCCTGTTGTTCGTGATCCTGTGCGTGGTGCGAGCAGACCGAGGATTTGTAGACCCCCTTGGCGATGAGAGGGATAGTGGATGCAGATCTTGGCACGGCGTTCGAAGATCATCGCCCGGTCCAGCATAGCAGGAGGGCATCTACGGCCTGTGTATAATCCTGCCTCCAGTAACAGGATGAACCGTGCGCGCTCAGTGGTTGTAGTGTGAGATTATCAAGAGTACCGTGTATTTTGTGGATATCGTCCAGGATGGCTTGATCATTGCGTGAGGAGTAACAAACGCCGGTCACCAAGCCAGATCTCAGACATCTGCTCGTCCTGGAGGGGTCTCAGACCCCTCCGGTGCAGATATTCTCCCTTGCATACTCGGACATGCTCGAGGCTACTCCCTGTCTGGACTCGTGCGAGTGCCAAGGGTTGGCGTGGTGGACGTAGCTTAAGAGCTTGAAAGAAAAGACATTGTTCCGGATCGACCGATCTTTCCAATCAGTTGGCATCTTGCTACCCGCCGCATCATGAATCGGCAGGCTGCCAGTTTTGCCCCAGCTAGTGTCCTGGTTATGAAGCGCAATTTGAGAGGGGACTGTTAGGGGCGACTTGGGTGTCCTCTTGACTGTCCTCTCAACCTTTGCTCAGTCGAACTTCCAGCGCGTCCCTTCCGGACCATCCTCGAGCCCGACCCCCAGCGCCTCAAGCCTGTCGCGGATGGTGTCGGCCGCACCGAAATCACGCTCCAGCCTAGCCCTTTCGCGCTGCTCTACGATCATCTCCAGGAGCCCGTCGAGCATCGCTCTCTGCCCCCGCTCGGCGACCATGGGTGGGAGGCCAAGGATCTTGTTCAGGGCGGAGTCGAAGAGCTCGAGACCGTCGGCCAGGAGGGGCGCTTCGGCACCGGCCTCGAGCCGGCGGTTGGCCTCGCGGGAGGCCTCGAACAGCGCGGCGATAGCCTGAGGGGTGTTGAGGTCGTCGTTCAGCCCCTCCCGGAACTGCTCCCGGAATGGAGTGAAGGGCCCATCCTCGAGCGCCTGGCCCGAGTCCACCCTCTTACGCAACGCCTCGTGGGTCTCGTGGAGCCGCTTCAGCCCGTTGGCCGACGCCTGGAGGATCTCCTCGCTGAACTCCGAGACGCTTCGGTAGTGCGACCGCAACAGGTGAAAGCGCACCTCGAGGGGGTGGTGCTGGCTGAACAGCTGCTCTAAGGTGACGAAGTGCCCCTTGGACTTCGCCATCTTCTCACCCCTCAGGGTAACCATGTTCCAGTGCAGCCACAGCCGGGCGAACGACATGCCTGCGGCGCGGGCCTGAGCCAGCTCGCACTCGTGATGCGGGAAGATCAGGTCGAGGCCGCCGCCGTGGATGTCGAACTCGCTCCCGAGGTACTTGGTACTCATCACCGAGCACTCCAGATGCCACCCGGGGAAGCCCTCACCCCAGGGGCTGGCCCAACGCATGAGATGCTCGGGCTCCGCCCGCTTCCAGAGGGCGAAGTCGCGGGGATCGTCCTTCTCCGAACGCACCCCCATCCGGGTCCCCTCGAGCAGTTCGTCCGGGTCGCGTCCAGAGAGCTCGCCGTACGGCTCCCAGGCCGAGACGTCGAAGTAGACGCTGCCCCCCCGCTCGTAGGCGAGACCGCGCCGGATCAGCTCCTCGGTCAGGGCGAGTTGTTCAGGGATATGTCCGGTCGCCCGCGGGACGATGTCCGGTCGCCGCACATTCAGCTGGGCCAGCGCGTCGAAGTAGCTCCAGAAGTACTTCTCGGCAACCTCCATCGGCTCGAGCCGCTCGAGCTTGGCCCGCGCGAGCAGCTTGTCCTCGCCCTGGTCGGTGTCGTCGACGAGGTGTCCGACGTCGGTCACGTTGACCACTAGCCGCACGGCGTAACTCTCGGCCTCCAGCCAGCGACGGAGGACATCGAATACCACCGCCCCGCGGGCGTGGCCCAGATGCGGCTCCGAATAGACCGTGGGTCCGCAGTAGTAGATCCCGACCCTGCCCGGAGTGATCGGGGCAAGTACCTCCTTCTTGCGGGTCTTCGTGTTGTACAGGATCAGACTCATGACGACGACTCCTTAGCGCGCTGGGCGCGCCGGGTTCGGGTCGGAAGGTTGTGGAGTGATCAGGCCGGGCTGAGCGCTCGACATCGGCGGGTTTCAAGCGGCCTGAGCATGGGGCCAGTGTAGCACGTAGACTATGTGGTCATGGAGGTCCGAACGGCGGCGCGCCCGGCGACGACCGAGGCGTTAGTGCGTGGGTCGAGGTTCATCGGGTCCGTCTGGCCCCTCGAGGAGCTGGCCGCTGTGGCGGGGCTCCTCACTGCGCTAAAGGGTGAGCACCCCGGTGCCAGCCACCACTGCTGGGCCTTTCGCTTCGGCGGGGTCCAGCGCTTCTCCGATGGCGGCGAGCCCGCTGGGACGGCGGGCCGGCCGATGCTCGAGGTGCTCCTCAAGCGCGGTGTCGATCGGACTCTGGCGGCGGTGGTCCGCTACTTCGGCGGTACCAAGCTCGGCGCCGGGGGGCTGGCCCGAGCCTACGGCGCAGGGGTGGCGCGGGCCCTCGACGCCGCCAGCACCCGCCCCTGGAGACCGCGCATCCGGGCCCAGGTCTGGGCCCCTTTCGTCCACAGCGACAGGGTGCACCGGCTCCTCGACGGCTGGCCCGGCCTGGTGAAGGGGTCGGTCGAGTTCCGCTCAGCCGGCCAGGTCATCACCGTCACCCTGGCGGCCCCCGAGCTGGAGGGTCTGCGCTACAGGCTCCGGGAGGCTACCCGCGCGGAGGCGTGGCTGGAGGCGCTCCCCGAATCGTGATCGCCCCCCCAACCCCTGATAGATAATGGTAGTGATGCCAAGGGCCATAATATCCATCCTGTTCGCTGCCGTCCTGCTCTCGGGGTGTCTGCCCCTGCCGGCGGGCGAGGGTTTCATCGTGGGGGTCCCCGAAGTGGCGGTCATCAACGCACCTAGGGCCGAGCGACTGCCGGGGCTCGCAGCCGAGGTCGAGGCCGCGGTCGATCGGCGGGGGAGGGTCGGCTACGCCTTTTCGCGGGCGGCAGCGGTCCGCTCCCGCGAGGCGGTCCACTCCTTTACTCCGGCTCGGCAGGTCAGGGATGCGATGCAGTTGGGGCACAATATCGGCGCGGAGTTGGCGCTG
>MKWU01001983.1_pt1 | contig 32696 bp, 24 predicted proteins | sample 809101 | NCBI WGS metagenome assembly MKWU01 (sample SAMN05860141, study PRJNA318959) | sponge metagenome | host: Aplysina aerophoba | place: Slovenia: Piran, Adriatic Sea, Gulf of Piran | collected 2013-05-07
ATTTGGGCACACTTAATCCGACACTTTGGCGAAAGCAGCAATACTCGCCTAATCAGTGCTTCAATAAACCATGGAGACAAGAGTAAATGCTTTATGATGTGATCGCTATAGAGATCATAAGGAGCAGTTTTGTCTTGAAATGCTTTAATATTACACGCAATTTGCTGAACTTCTTCTTTGGTCATGGTTTTTGAAGACATATAGATACCATCCTTATATAAGTAAATAAATAAAGTGATCAACGATCACGCTGTATAACTGCCACGTTGCTGTGATGGTTGTGAATGGGGAGTGTTTTTCATGATAAGCATTCCTTATTTGTTGGGTGAAGAGTGTCATATGCGCCGTATATCGAGAAAGCATGATTGTATATAAAAATGTCAAAAATCCATAAGGACATTTCATTTAGTCATCTATATCAATAGATGAGAGATGATTTCTTATGGATAGATGGATCATGAAGAGCAGATGGTTATATGAGGATGGCTGTGAAGTTGAGTGATATAGCACATAAAAAAGCCATCTTTGCTCAAAAGAGCAAAGATGGCTTAAGGAGAAGAGAAACATCGTGGTAAAGAGGAGAAAGGAGATGAAACATACAGTGTTCGAGATGGAAGGAAAAAGTCTTTCACTTCCTATGGTATACCAAGGGAGCTACCCAAAGAGGCCTTATAAAATATAACTGAATTTCTCAAGAATAATCGACTTGTAGTGTGTGATTTTAAGAGTAGTATACAAAAAAGCCTGTTATTTTAGTGCGTTACGTTTTTTTTAAATTTGAAATGTCAAAGTCAGGAAAAAGTTGAAAAAAGATGGTGTTGCACGAGTAGGCCCGTTATTAGCTATGGTGTTAACACTCTCTGGTTGGGCTTATAAAGAAGAGATGTATAACTTCTGTTTGCCTGCAGATGATGGTGGTGAGCCACAGTGTGAACAAATTCTCCATAACTTAAAATAACGCTTATTTATTTTCCTTTATCTTTTTAATTCTTCTTTTGGCAGGTTATAGGCTGTTTAGAAAATTTAAGAGATGATCACGTTCTTTTGGCAAGAGATATTGGTATTTTTGTCGTGATGTTAGTCCTTCTCCGCCGTGCCATAAGATAGCTTCTTCAATGGTTTGTGCTCTGCCGTCATGAAGAAAGGTGGCTTCTTGACTCACTATCTTGGTGTAACCAAGTCCCCACAAAGGAGCGGTACGCCATTCTGAAGAGGCAGCATGAGGGGTGCCCATGCCGTCATCGAGTTCGTATCCCATATCATGTAATAGCATATCGGTGTAAGGGAAGATCTCTTGGCGCCAAAGGTAGCGTTCTTGGGCCATACTGCCTGTTGTAAAAGAGGCACGATGGCAACTTTCACAGCCAATATCATAAAATATGTCTTCTCCTTTGAGGATAGATGCTTGCAAATGAGATGGGATCCGTCTAGCTGGAGGAGCGATGGTTTGAGTGTAAAATAACACCAATTCAGCGAGTTGTTCATCTACGTCTAAGGGCTGGAATTTTTCTTTTTTTTTGATGTTTTCTTTGTGCGGCTTTTTACTGAGGGCAGCAAAGGCTAGGCATTGTTCTTGAGTATCTGTGCAATCACCTTGAGGCTTGGGATGCAGTTTGGAATTCATTCCCATATCATTGAAAAAAGCGGCAAGATTTTGTTCATTTAAGGATGGTTTTGTGGCTTTCCAACCAAAACGTCCTAAATGGTATAAGTGGCTAATATAGGAGCTTTTATCCTGAAGTTTAACCCAGGATGGGCGTCCTGAGATACCATCACCGTCGAGGTCCCATGGGTCAGCGCGTTTTAAGATTTCAGAGGTGTATATATTTTCAAGAAGTCCTAAGCCTATGACCGGAGGAGCTATTCTAAGTGAGAGGGCGGTATCTTCGGCTAAAGGACCATAGCCCAGATGTTTTAAATACACCACAGGGTAGCGCAGTATCACATCATCTTCATCTTTAAGTTTTCTAGCTATGGTTGAAAAATGTACGACAATACCTGCTTCCATGGGTACAGTGGGAGCGGTGAAGTCTTGGATCTGAAAGCCATAGTGAGGATCCGCATGGACCTTGAAACGTGGAGAGGGGGCTGTATGAATACGGTGATTGGCTTCGCGGGCTAATTTGACTACTGCAGAAGTAGCGGTATCGTTAGTGTTTGCTGGCAGATGTCCGCGGCCGTCACGGATATGACATGACTGACAAGCTCGAGCGTTGAAAAGTGGTCCTAGGCCATCAGAACTTCTCACAGATGATGGAGCCATGAGCCATGAACGGGTAAATAAGGAATCACCTATTTCAAACTGGGCTTTTTTCTCTACGGGCATATTGGCTACAGGTTGAGAAAATGATTTCGGTTGTGGTTTGCCATGGTGGGTGGCATCACCACCGGAGTTGAGGTTGGTGAGTTGTCTTTTGGTTGGTGTTTTCTTTGTGTTGTTTTGTTGAGCACATATAGGTTGGTTGATTGTTAGCATGGCAAGCAACATCGCTAGCACAATAGTCATGAACCTATTCATAAAATAGGCCATACAATAGGCTATGTCTTGACGTAAGGATGATGAAGCTTGTTTGTTCAAGTTATCCTCAGTGGTTGAATATAGCGAGCATATATGAGGTATGTCATGCATGCTCGCTACAAGAGCTTTTAGCGGCTGCTTGTGTCGGTAGAATCTCTATGACTTTTGAGGAGAAAGAACTTTTTTAGGGTCATCTAAACTATCAGATCCTTCCACTTCTAAGTGTCTGATACCCATGACTTTGCTGAGTTTATTCCAACCGGTGGTTAGGGCTTTAAGAGAAGCGATGGAATCGGTGATAAATTTTTGATGGGGTTTGTTTTTAGGATCTAACATAGAGTCATAAGGCGTACCAGATTCGGCTTTGTCATAGAGAGCACGGATATTCTTGTACGCATTATCCATGAGCCCTGAGAGGGTTTTAAAGAGAGCTGGATCTTCTTGTAAAATGAGTTGTGATAGTGATGCACCACGAAGTTTAGTTTTTCCATCCAGTGAGGTGAATTGTCCGCTATAAATGGTTTGAATACCTACCATGTTGTTATAATGAGCCACATGAGTGAGATCAGAAAAGCAGTCATGTTCTTCTTCGGGGTCGTTGAGGAGTAATCCAAGTTGCATACGTTCTCCAGCTAGCTCTCCATAAGAAAGAGAAGCCAAACCTTGGATAATACCTTCAATACTGGTGGTGTCATCTTGGCTGTTAATACGTTTTATGAGTGGGCTATTGGGTTGAGAAAAGAGTTGGTTCATAGCCTTAAGGTCTTCGATGAGAAGTTGTGCAGCAGATTTAAGATAAGCTCGTCTGCGTGAGCAATTTCCTCCTGTGCAAGCTTTGGCGTCCACAAGATAGTCGGTATAACGTCGCATGCCAGCCCCTGGTTTGTAGCCATTGAGATCTTGTCCCCAAATAAGAAATTCTATGGCATGAAACCCTGTGGCTACATTGGCTTCTTCGTCGCCAATTTCATGTAAAGAGCGTAGTAAAGCTGGGTTAATTTTGGAAAAATCCCAATTTTTACCAGCAGCTTGCATGGTTTTTTGGCCGATAATATTGGCTTGAGCAAAGGTATGATTACGCCCGTAATGAGCTGATTCTACGTAATCCATCAGTCCTTCATCCACAGGCCATGCATTTACTCGTCCTTCAATGTCATCCACTTCTGGGTTGGAAAAACGAAACACTTCGCTTTGTTGATAAGCAGCACGTGCTAGGCGGTAAGAAGTTTTTAGAGCACGGTGAGATACAGTGCTGGGTTGTGCTAGAAAGGTATCAATAGCAGTATGAAACTCTTCTCCCTTCTCTAATGCCTGCTCAAAGATGGCTTTGCCCAGTGCCAGATAATGTGTGATAACAGTTTTTTTGTTAAGTTTTTTTGCAGATGTGTCAACGCTTGTGGTTTTTGGAGCTTGCTTGTTTTTTGCTTGTTTGCTTGGAACTTGCTTATCTTGAGCTTGCTCATTTTGAGCTTGCTCATTCTGAGCTAAAAGAACACCCACAGGGCTAGAGAAAAGGAGAGCGCAACATATGATGATAATGGCATGCTTTGAGTATTTTAAAAAAGCACAGTCAGACATAAACATAAAAAGGTCCTTTATGAGATAGTGTGTTAGATACGAGGTAGGTGGTCTTGAATATATAATAAGTAAATGTGCTGAGTTTGATAGTCTCTATGATGATTTCTAGTTATAATGGTAATGATAATTGTTTTCAATACCAATGTTTTAAAAAAATGAAAATAAGTAAAGAAGCTGACTTTTGTGGTTAGACCGGTTTGTTGTACCAGGAGCTACTAAGTAGGTTTGTTGTACCAGGAGCTACTAAGTAGCTCTACGGCGGTGTGAGCAGCTTCTTTGCCGCGATGTTTTTTGCTGGTAGTTGCTGATCTTTCTATAGCCAGTTGCTTGGTATCACATACCAATAGGCCATGGATGATGGGGATATGATAAGTGAGTTGGATATCAACAAAGGCTTTATTGACCGCTTCTGCCACAAGTTGATGGTGGATGGTGTGTCCTTTGATGAGACAGCCAAAGCATAACAGAATATTCCAATAACCTTGCTTACATGCTTGTTGTGCTGCAGTGATCAATTCATAACATCCAGGTACTTGCCAGTGCTCGATCTGCTTTTCTTTTATCCCTGATTGAGTGAACTGGCTACGAGCCCCTTTGATTAAATCACTTACTATTTCATCATGCCACTTGGCTGAGATGATTAAGTAGCGATGTTGAGATATCTTTGGTGAAGCTTTGTCTGTGTTGGTATGTTTTGTTTTGATGGCCTTGGTTGTGGCTGTGGTGTGGTGTGCAAGGTTTGACAAAGAAGGTGAGGCCATAGGAGTGGGTGTTGTCTTGTTACCGATAACTCTATGTCCCACAACATCTAGGCCAAATCCTGCAATGGCTGTAAAAGATCGTGGACTCATGGTATTTAAAATCAGCTTGCCCACCCCAAGTTGTCTGAGGATTTGAGCTCCAATGCCATAAAGGCGAGGATCTGGCATGTTTTTAATGGGTTGTGGAGATGTATCTTCATGTTCGGCAGGGTTACGGGCCTGTGTGGGGTTATGAGAAAATATGGGAGCTGATAAGTAAAGGTATACGCCCACTTCACAGCTAGCAAGCATTTTCAGGCCGTGTTCCACGCGGCGTTCTGTGACCCCCTGAAGAGGCCCAAAGATATCATCGAGAAAGCGCTGACGATACACCCGCACTTCAGTGGGGTGATCAGGATGTGGTTGTCCTTTAAGTAAAGCCACATGACATGATAAATCCACTTCACTTTCAAACCAACATGCCTCAAAAGTGCCATAACGGGTGTTAAGGGTTTCTCTTTTGCACTCCTTAACCAATGAATCATATAAGAGTCGGTATGTGATGAGTTCTTGGATACTGATTATGGGAATGTTATGTTTTTTGGAAAAACGTTTGAGATCGTTCATACGTGCCATGGTGCCATCATCGTTCATGATTTCGCAAATCACACTGGCAGGTTTTTTCTGGGCTAGCTTAGCAAGGTCCACGGATCCTTCGGTGTGTCCAGCTCGTGTTAACACCCCACCAGCTCGTGCTTTGAGTGGGAAAATATGCCCAGGAACCACAATGTCATCAGGACAGGTGTGGTCATGGATAGCACGTTGAATCGTGGTGGCACGATCTTGAGCAGAAATACCTGTAGAGACTCCATGCTTGGCTTCAATACTCACAGTGAAAGCTGTTTTGCGACTCTCTGAGCTTTTGGAATGATCACTCATCATGGGGAGTTTGAGACGATCAATCAAGGCCGCTTCCATGGGTAAACAGATGAGTCCTCGAGCCTCTTTTGCCATGAAATTGATGGTTTGTGCCGAAGCATCCTCTGCTGCCACCACTAAGTCCCCTTCGTTTTCTCGCAATTTATCATCCACCATAATCACCATCTTGCCATCCTTAAAGTGCTCAATAACACCTTGAACTCTCTCAATAAGAGAGCGATCTTGTGGGCTTTGGGGAGGGTTGTTATGGTAAGGAGAAGTATTCATAAGCCATATTGTCAAAAAAAATCATCAACCAACAATAAACGATCAGTATGAGGTGTGGTCTGTGTTTCTAAGTTTTTACACAGCTTATATCATCTTTTAAGAGTTTTGAAAAACGAGCGGTAGCGCTTTAAGTGGAAAAGCTACAAGCAACCATACAATTCATCGGTGTTAGGTGTTATGTAACACCAGTATCATTGATATGGACGTTTTTTGTGTTTGTCGTATATGTCACCATTCTGGATATAAAGGGTACTTAGAACACAGCTCTTTGACCTGTTTTCTAATGGAGGCAAAACACGGCGGTTCTGTGTCATGGGTCTTTTGGTTTTGAAGACTTTCAAGTATTTGGGCAACCCATTTAGCTATGAGTTTAAAATCCTGAGTCAGTAAACCACGAGAAGTAAGAGCAGGGGAGCCAAAACGTACACCGCTAGTGACAAAAGGAGATCGCTTTTCACCAGGTACAGTGTTTTTGTTGGTGGTAATATGAACTTGATCTAAGGCTGCCTCAAGATCTTTTCCTGTGACCTGGTTAGAGTCTTTATGGTTTGTGAGGTTGCTGTGGAGAAGATTAAGTAAGATCAGATGATTATCCGTACCACCTGTCACAAGGTGGCAGCCATGCTCTTTAAGAGTTGTGGCAAAAGCCTGTGCATTTTTGATGGTTTTTTGCTGAAGAGTTTGAAACTCTTCTCTATGAGCTAGATGAAAACATGTGGCTTTCATGGCAATAATATGTTCAAGAGGTCCTCCTTGAGTTCCTGGAAAAACCCCTTTGTTAAGTTTGGCTGAAAGAGAGTTATCATTCCATAAAATCATACCACCTCGTGGTCCTCGTAAAGTTTTATGGGTGGTGGTGGTGGTGACATGAGCATGAGGCAGAGGAGAGGGGTGGAGGCCAGCAGCCACCAGTCCAGCAATGTGTGCCATATCCACTAGTAAGTAAGCTCCAACTTCTTTGGCAATGTTGGCAAAAGCAGCAAAATCCATAACACGTGGATACGCTGAAGCTCCAGCTATGATCAGTTGAGGTTGGACTTCTTTGGCACGCTCTCGAATTATGTCGTAGTCGAGTAGCTCCGTTTGTGGATCTACTCCATAACAGTGTGCTTGAAAGTACATCCCCGATATATTCACCGGTGAACCATGAGTAAGATGCCCACCATGACTTAGATCCAAACCAAGGATACGATCACCTGGTTGAAGAAGAGCTAAGAAAACAGCATTGTTTGCTGAAGCACCTGAGTGAGGCTGTACATTGGCGTAATGGCAAGAAAATAAAGAGCAGGCCCTTGAGATAGCCAGTGATTCAATGGCATCTATATGCTCACAACCGCCATAATAGCGTTTATGGGGAAGTCCCTCAGCGTATTTGTTAGTAAGAGGATTGCCAGCTCCAGCTAAGATGCTTTGGCAAACAAAGTTTTCTGAAGCAATCATCTCTAAGCTGTATCTTTGCCGATGTAGCTCAGCTTCAATATGTGAATACACCTCTGGATCATCTGTTTTGAGATGAGACCACGGTTTATAAGAGGTTGGGTATTGATGGGGTTGTGATATCATAAAGGATTTCTATTTTGGTATGCTAGCAATGTAGCGCAGTAAAGGAAAAACGTTATAAGGAAGTACTTTGTGCAGAAGCAGTGATATCTTCTAGCTTAGCCAATCGTTTCTTATGTCTGCCGTGTGAAAACTCTGTCCTAAGCCATGTTTGAACGATGAGTGGCACCTTCTTATGGTCGAGAAGACGTGCTCCAAGACAGAGAATATTAGCATCGTTGTGTTTACGTGAGGCTTTAGCTGTAGCGATATCCCATACACAAGCAGCTCGAATACCACCATAGCGATTCGCTGTCATAGACATACCGATGCCTGTGCCACATAAGCATATTCCAACATCTATTTCACGTTTCAATAAAGCTTTGACCACATAGCTGGCATAATCAGGATAATCCACCCGACCATCTTCAAGATGGCATCCGTAATCGACCCAAGTGTAGTCTTGCAGCAGAGAGCTTGCTAGGATGATGTTTTTGAGCTCCACAGCAGCATGGTCGTTTGCAATGCCTATGTTGTTTGCACTGATGTTGTTCACACGGAGTTCTTTTTGGGTGTTGTGTTTGAGTGTTGTGTTTGGTGTTTGTTAAAGAATGCTTGGTGTGTATAAGGTCATAGAGACTATAATTTGTTTTCAATATAAGCTAAAGCATCACCTACAGTGAGGATTTTTTCGGCTTCATCGTCAGGAATATCCACACTGAATGTTTCTTCTATGTTCATCATGAGTTCAACGATATCTAAAGAATCAGCGCCTAAATCTTCAATAAATCGCGATTCTCTTTTGATGCTGGCTTTATCCACACCAATTTGTTCAGCAATGATGTCGTTGATACGTTCCTCAGTACTCATCTTGTTGTTAGAGGAAGGTGAAGCGGTAGTCATAGGATGTCCTCATGGAGTTATAGGGGTTAAGGGTAAAGTTATGAGTCAGCTATCAGCTATAAGTCAAAGCTATAGGTCAAAGCTATAGGTCAAAATAAGGGGGAGGTGATGTTTTTTGTTTTGTTTGGTTCTTTGTCTCGTTGATGGGTTCTTTGTTTTGTTGGTTGTAATGGGTTGGTTGTCATTGGAGGTTATTGTTATAGTGCTGTTAGAGCATTATAGCTGTTTGAATCACAGGTATGAAAGCAAGTTATAGACATAACCATAGAATTATAGACATTAGGTGTATTGTAAGATGGAAATAAGGATAGGGAAGGTTTTTTCAAATTTTTCAGGTCTTTGAGAGCGTATACTTTATTTGTAGTAACCATACGGATCATACTATTTTCTCTTGATGGAATAAAGATGAAAAACACACAAAGAGTGATATCTGAGGTGAGTATTTCTAACCAAGCTTACAGCCAGCTGTGGAGATATTCAAAACAGTTTATAGCACAGAAAGATCGATGATGATGTCTTTACGTTGTCCCACCGATTTGGCTATCTATTTGTTGTTTGTCTATGATGAAAACAAGGTGTTTCGGGTTTATGTAGAAGATGGCTGCTTGCCTGGTCGGATGTTTTGGGTAGATACTAAAAAGCCTTTTGTGGAGCAATGTGTATCCATGGTGAAAGCTGATGTGGGTAGTTGTTTTCAATGGAGGCATTTTGTGATGGAAGATGATTTCTTTGAAAGTTTTGATCTGTCTAAGGATTGTGTATCTTCTGCTATGATGAGCCGATATAAGAGTAGTGATCAAAGAAGCACTCTGTATGTTGGAACCTACAAGCACCTTATGAAACTCGATCATAGTGTTTGGTTGATGATGCCCCAGTTGATGCGTGATTTTTCCTTTCCACAATACAAACGCCACTATTTTCGCGCATGGCAGGTGGCCATGGGGCACTTGCGTCAAGATAGCAAGGTGCTATTAAATGAAGATTTTCCAAACTAGAAAACCCATAGACAGACCTATGGTCATCTATGGGTTAGAAATACGTTGCACTTACTTTAAGCAATATATAAAATCCCATTCAAGCACAACGAAGCTTGGATGGGATATACACAGGATTAAATAATACAGCCTATCAATTTTTCTCTAGTCTGGCAATCTCTTTCATTATTGCCTTGCGCTGTTTATCTATATCAGATGAGCTATTCAAAAGGTTGGAAATTTTATCCTGGAACTCTAGTATCCAAAGGATATAAAAGAATATGATCGAGAATAAGATATACCAAAACCATCCTGAAAACATGAGCCAAAAGAAGGCGTTTAAGAACATCTTAGTATAGATGTATGGATCACTTAGAGTATTCATTCCATTCCCTTCCTCGTCTTAAGGGTTCCTTCTTACGCCTGTCCTCCTTGGGCATCTTGTGAGGCTTCCAATTCTTATAGCCATCCTTCTTGCCCTTATACTTCTTATCGGTAGCCTGATCTAAATGATAGTTCATATCATAGTGATAAGACTTATGACTTGGGCAGGTATCGTCATGCATAGCGTAGTGGAAGAAGGGTTCGATGCATGCTTTCGTCATGCATCCCGTTACAGTGACAAATAAGATCATTATGATGATGAATGATCCAGCTGATATTCTAGACATCTTCTTCTCCTTCTGAGTCCTTGAGCCATTCCTTAGTTTGATCTAGGAGGGCGTCCTTCAGGCTGTCTACTTCCGCATTATCCTCAAAGATCTCATTCATATTGATTTCAGCCCATTCACGAAGATTATTCTTCATATCATGCAAGAGATCACAGATTATAAGTTTCGTTTCTTGCTCAACTTAGGCAGATAAGATGCCTAAGTTTGGTAGTATATGCTGAGTTGCGTTACTCATCGTCAAGATTCATGAGTTGGCTGTCTTCATCAGAAACAGTGAGGTCGTCAAGTTCTTTAGCCATTTCATCTTGTACTTTTCTTTCAAGGGCTTTTTGTTTTTGTTGGTACTGAACATACTCAGCATAAAATGCTTTTAGATCAACTTTTTCTGCTTCAGCTTCTTTGCGTTCTCTGATTTCATCTTCTTTGTGATATTTTTGTATTTCATCATCTAAATCTAAGGTGTCTCGTGGAGCATCTTGAGCCTTTTTTTTTCTAATAGCATCAAAACTTTGCATTCTCGTAGATGTTTGTTTTTTTTGTTTTGCCATAGGATGGTCTTTGAAATCTTTTTGAGTAGGGAAAGAATAGTCATTATTGCTGTGATCAATGACTTGACGTGCTTTTTTTTGTGTTTGTGCGCTTGTTTGTAGGCTTGCCATGTGTACGATGATAATCAAGCCTAATGAAGTGGCAATGAGATTGGCTAATAAAACTTTTATCATAGATATTTTCTCTTATGATTTTGATAACGGGTATGCTTATGTATAAAACCACTATCAAATCACACTGTAGTGGTGCTCTTTTTGAAGCAAGAAATATGCCAATTTTTAGGTTATTGTTGTGTTTCTTGTGGGGTTGTATGTGCATGGGGTTGGGTTTGTGTTTTCAAAGAGATCACACTGAGCGTTATAATAAGTCCAAAGGCAACAGCTAGGGCATTGATAATGATGGCTCTAAACATGGTTGGTTTTCCTTATATTTATAAAGTATCTATGTTTTTGCAAAGTATGGATGTGTGTACCTCATAAAGGCCAATAGTAGATGCTAATAGAGTTAGCAATTTATGTGCCATATTGCTTTCTTTGATAATCTCATCTCAAAGAAAAGCAGCGACATGATAGTACAGGTTCATTTTATTTGCTAGCTTTTGTATTTAAGCTCTCTGGCTAACATTATCCACATCACTAGCCCATAACATAGCTCATTGGGAAAGCTATGATCTGTTGGACTGTGAGAGTTCGTGATATGATTTATGAGTTACCAGAATAAACGAAAGTTTTTTAGTGAGAATCTTAACGAAGTGGTGTATCTTGTTGTGAGTGAAAAATGGCATGACTTCTTTGGATGGAGTCGTGCTTGGTTGACTTGCTGATTGCTAGCGGATTTTAGCTAGTTGATAGCTTATTGAAGGATGAAATAGGTAGGTGGTGCCTTGACCTTTATAGATAAATGTTTTAAGGGTGTTTTTTACATCTGTTGATATTTCTTTTACATGGTCTTAATGAATGATGCATATAGTGACATATTTTTTAACGCCAGCCTTATTAATGCTTGGATGAATTGTAGGGGATAGGTGTTGATGTTGTATGGTTTGTTGGCACATGATCAAAGAAGATTACTAAGTGTGTTTGCAGGTTATATAGCAGTAAAAAGGATAGAAAATCCTATAAGAAAATATTTTTATATATCATCACGGCTTTTGGTTATTGTAGCGATTATGTGTGTGAATTCTCAGGCTTTTTCTCAAGATAACAGCTATTATTTACTTGATCATTCACCAGTAGACAGTTCTTTTTTTTCAGCAGTGAAGGCGACTCAATTGCCTTTGCAGGGCATTTCAAATACGCCACAGCTTTTGTTGATGCCTCCGTTATGGTTGAGTTCTTCATGGCTTGTGTCTCCTTTAACTTTCAGTGTTGCTGGAAGTGTTGCTAGCGCACTAACGCCTCAGCCATCTTCTTTGGCTAGTTTGGGAGCTGGTTTGGGAACAGGATTTACAACGCAACTTAGGAAAAAGTGGCAGCTTGGTTTGGGGCTTGCTTTTGTAACGTATGGCTATTTGCGCCTGCGTAAGTTGACTGAGTTGTCGGATGGTGTGTTTGTATCAGCAAGTGATAGACAGAGTGAAGATAGAATGTTGAGATCTCAGAGTTATCAAGACATATCTTCTTTTCATCATCTTCCACCTGATCATAAGGACGTTCCGCCATTTTTGTTTGCAGACAGAGAGTGGTTATCGGAGATGGATCCTTTAGAGTATATGCATGCTATGGAAGATGTTTCTGAAGAAACGGCCTTAGATAGTCTGGGTTTCTCTGATCAAGATGATCTTGAAGGTCATGAGAGGGTGTTAGATACAGAGGGTCCTGATGAGGACTTGGAAAATTTTCCAACATTTGTATATACGTATTTGTTTGATCTTTCTATATTGTTAGTCAATTTAAGTGAGGAGATAGCTCAATTGGAAGTTGAGCTCAATCGTCACGCGAATTTTGCCTCATCGCATGGTGGTACGTTTGCTCATGAGCTTACAAATACGCTTGGTGGTAGAGGTGTCATGACTATGCTGGAGTGGCAGTCATGGAAAATAGATTTTCCGGTATTAACAAAAGCTAAACCTGTAAACATTATAGAAGATGTTTATGATCAATCGCATATTTCTATGGAGGCCATTGGTTTTAAACTTTTAAAGCTTGCAAGCAATGCGGCGTATTTTTTAAGAGAAGTTAGAAAAGGAGATATTGTCGTAAGTCCTCAGTTATTTGGGGTAGTGTCTCGTCTTTACGAGCTTTATCAGGAAGCTGGTGAGCAGCTTGTTCACATTAAGGATCGACTGAGTGTTCATCGGCAGCAACTTGGTGAGTATGCCTTATATCGTCTGAATATAGATATGAATAAGCATCTTGTATCCACTCATGGCCAAATGGTGTTTTCTTCTTTAGGGCATGTGATTAGACGTTTTGCTGGATATTTTTTGCAATTATCTGGCCATCTTGATGGTGTTTCTTTGGCGATGCCGCAAAGTTACGCTCTTTCTTACATGTACTCTCATCCTGAGAAACGTCTTGATTTAGCGTTGGTTCTTGCTCAAAGGCAATTGATTTTTGGGCGTGATAAATTGATAGAAAATGCTTTTTTTAGTATGGATATGGATACTTCTGCTCGTCAAAAGTATCTTTCTGAGGAAGTTAGTGAGCACTATCAGTCAGTTTTTCTCCAGCTTGCTTCTGATCTTGACCATGATTCTTTAAAATCTATATCTGATACGATCAAGAAAGAAACATCTCTTAAGGTGCGTTTTGGCTCACCTTTTGCCCTTAGATTATTGCAAGCTTATGCTCACTTATCAAAAATCATAGCCAGTCGTGGTATTGGTGAAGATCGTAAGCGTACCTTGATGCGTGATTGGGACAATGCTTCTTCTCTGTCTCGAGTTGAGTATATTCAACGCGGTGTTCCCTCTAAGGTGCACAGCCAAGACCATCGCAGAAAATGGTTGCTAGCTAATCGTCTATTAGAGGCAGCTGTGTATACCGGTTATCATGCAGCTAAAGAAAACATTCGTCTCATTTCACTGCCACCGTACCGGGCAAAAAATATAAAAAATGTTTCTTCTGTAGATAAACGTCAAGCATTTTTATCTTTTGACCAAGCAAACTATGAACTCGAGCAATTGGGCCTAGAAAAAGAGTATGAAAGATTTTCTAAAGAAAAAGCAGCAATGGAATATTTTCTAGCTTATCTTTATAAAATCAAGTTACAAAATGCAAAAAAATCGGTTATCAAGCCACACATTAATCCTAGAGAACATCTCTTTAATGCCCATGCTCATCTTTCTATTTTAGTGAATATTTATCCTTCTATCATTATTATGCAACAGGCTGCTCAAGTGCTTCAATTTATGTGATTTGATTAACTCGTCATTGTTACGAGCTGGTGTACTAGCTCTATCTAGCTCTATCTAGTTCTATAAAGAACAGTCAAGAATTGCCAAAACACGGATATAATCTCTTTTTGTTTTTTAAAATGTATGCTAACCTGATAGCGGTGTTTGGAGATGTGAGATAGCTCCTGCTTCCTTTCTGAATAGCTTACTGAGTCGAGTCTACTAACTAACTGTGTCTGATATTTTGAAATATGTTTTTGTTTGAGGTGAATCATGCGTCTTGTTTTAGGTGTATGTGTTTTGGCAATGTTGGCTGTGAGTTATATGGTAGGTGGCTGTTCTATGATAGAACAGCCGACATCGCAACTACAGTATCTTGTGAGTGAAGATGTCAGTAAAGATAGGGTACTGCAAACCATAGCTAGCACAGAACTCGTTGTCATAGTGAATGTAGGTTCTAATCGCAGTACCATTATTCGTGATGGTGTTGTGGTGGATCAATGGAATTCTGTGACCGGTGATATTACAGGTAATGATCATCGACTTCCTGAAGGAGATCCCGTTCCTAAGATGACGCCTTATGGCATTTACACGTTTGATGAAATTGATCATTGTCCGGTGTGGTATCCTGGTGCTGTTTTGGATGAAGATAGCAACACTTTTGTATCATTTGGCGCAGATAGTCCAGAGTATTGGAAGATTATCAATGATAATCAGGACGTTTACGGTCCTTGTGGTGTGAATAATCCTTTGGGTGAGTATGTGGTTTGGTTTAACAATGATTATGGATATCACGGTACTGCAGCGAGTACGGAATGGATTCTTCGTCAAAGTACGGTGTCTAACCGTCGAGTTAGTGGTGGATGTATCCGTAATCCACCGGAAAAAATCTCCATGTTTTTTGAAATGCTCATAGATGAGCCAGAGTTGAAGTCGTACAAAGATTCTGTAAATAAAAATCGTCAAGTCCACATCTCTCATCAACAAAACCTACAAAGTAAACAAAATGAACAACAGAATGTTGCTACTGACGATTCATCACAAGTCGTCACTCCCCAGACTGTGACAACTCGTGTTGCTGATATCATAGATGCTAAGATCATTGTGGGTAATTTTAAAGGCGATCTTCCTGTTCAAGAAGATAGCGGTGGCTTAAAAACGGTGAAACTGGATAGTCAAAAAACGTGTACGGTTGTATCTGAGGACGTTTTTACATTTGAAAATTCGTCTATGATGACTCCTTTAAGACGATACAGTCGTGGTGATCGTGTCATAGTGCTTGAAGAGTTAAGTGAAGACTCTTTGCAAAGAATCAAAACCACTGAAGGTTGGATGGAAGCATCATTCGTGGATTCTTGTTCGATGCAATATTCTTGGTTGCCTCATTATATCAAGCGTTCTTGATAGTTACCTGGTAGCTTCTTGTTAACTTCTTTGATGTATAGAAAATTTCATGTTTAAATCCATTAAAATTACGATTTGGATGAACAAAAACGAGAGCTAACAAGTGAATAGGATCTTTGCTTTCTCTAGGTTTTTCAATATAAATATCTTTTTTTATACTGTATATAGCCTCTAATAAAAGTCTTTCTTTTCTTTCTTCCATTTCTTGTGTAGTTTCTTTTTCACCTGAATATGGTGGAAAAAGTGTTGTGAACTTTATACAAAAAATCTGGCCTGCTTCATGTATGGTGATAGTTCTTGAAGAGTTAATGGTGTTTCCATCAGTATAATGAGACTTCATTGCATAAAGTATTGTAATAAGAAGGCTGTGAAAATGATTCCGTGGTCGTGTTCTTTCATGAAGCTCATCAATGAAGCTTAAGCTGTCAAAATAAGAGTGTAAAGTTTTTTCAAATCCAGAAAAATCATTTTTTACTAACAGATCTAGCAGAGCTTTACCCTGATCTTTTGCCCTCTTAGCATTACCGCTGCTTAAGACATCCAATAGCCTTTTATAGATGCCATTACGTACGCAAAGATTAGGAATGCTTGTACAGTATTTTGGGAAAAATATTGTCGGTTCTTTGTGAGCAACGCTGAGGTATCCCAATTGGAAAAATATAGCTGTTGAACTAAAATGTTTTAAGCCAAATGAAATTAGCTCACCACGTTCTCTTCCAGCTGATGCGTGACCTTCACGACTCTCCATAAGTATAAGGCTAAAAGAACTTTTTTTCAAAAGACGTTTGTACATAAATTCAGATGTTTCTTTTTGAAACCACCAATCTTCGAATTTTTGTGTATCAAGTAACTTTAGAATATCGTAAGGGTTGTAGAGTTTGTCTTCCCCATCATTCCAACTATAACCGCCATACCAACGACGTATTTTATTGCGATCTAATGTTTTGATTTCTTTAGCAAATACGGTATCTATTTCGTGATCGGTGAAGCCACATGCGTTACCATATCTTTCATGCAAACTTATATCTACAAAACTATCAAATCCATTTCCTATACGGCACCGGTGAGAAAACTCCATAACACCTGTAATAAAAATAAAGCCGACATCTTCAGAGCATTCTTCGATTGAGCCGTAAAAACTATTGAGGTAGTCGTGATTTTTTTCTGCTACCCCTAAGTCTTCTGTATTCAGAAAATGATTAAGAAATGGATGATCGTAGTCATCAATAAGTACGGATACTCGTTCACCAGTTTGTTTATGCAAATGTCTCATTATGCGTCTAAAACGGTGCATGGGATTGTTCCAATCTTGTGTTGGTGCACCATGTTCTTCTTCAAGAGCTTTCATTTGTTTGTTAAGATCATCTTCAAGATCATTCGGATGTTTGTAATCACCATTAAAACAGATTTTAACCACAGGGAGCTTATGAGACCAATCCCATTTATTTTCAATGTATAAGCCTTTAAATAGCTCTTTTTTTCCCTCAAGAAAGCACTGTATTGTGCTCAAAAAAACGCTTTTGCCAAAACGTCTAGGGCGAGATAAAAAATGATATCTACTCTTACTGAGCATGTCAAAGATGATTTTTGTTTTGTCAGCGTAATAACATTGATCGCGCCTTAAGTCTTCAAAATTGTCATAACCTATGGGAAGTTTCATTATATAAAATATCTGAGATATTAGAAGTAAAATGACCTGCAATACTTTGTAATATTTATTATAAATCGGTATGAAGGCTATGTATGAATACTTTCGTGGACTAATCTATCAATATGACGTGCTTCTCTATCAAATACAATTATTAAAAGGTGAATGGGTTCTTTGAGTTCCTTGTACTTTTCCAAGAAGCTACTTTCTTTCATTTCTTTCATGGTATCTATTATATCTTCTTCTTTTTTTATTTTTTTCTCATTTTCGTCTCCAAATACGATAGGTGCTTTAAATTTTAAAATAAAGACCTGGCCGGCATGAAGTAAAGGGATAGGACGTGTATCAACGTAAAATTCCTCATTATGTGCGTAAGCGTTATGTGTGTAATAAGCGTTCAAAGCGTACAGTGTTGTAAGAAGAAGACTGTGGCAGTAATCTATTATGGATGTTTTTTTATAGTGCTTATGAGGTGAATTAGCAAAATAAGAGTGCAGTTTTTTTTCAAATTCATCAAAATTATTTTTTGCAAGCAAATCTATCAGAGTTTTTCCCTGATCTATTGCCTTGTCAGTATCGCCACTTAAAATATCCAATAACCTCTTGTAAACACCGTTACGTACGTAAAGATTAGAGAATCTTAGATAGTATTGCGGCAACGTATCTGTTGGTTCTTTTTGGCAAATAGTGAGATATCCCAATTGGAAAAGTATAGATTTTGTTGTAAATAGTTCTAAATCAAATGAAATCATATCACGATGTCTGGTACCGTAACTGGTGCTACCATCACTAAGCTTACGATATTCATCATCTTCAATGTTTTCGAGATTAAAAATACCTTGTTTGAGAAGTTTTTTGTACATAAAGGTAGGTGTTTCTTTTTGAAACCACCAATCATCGAATTTTTGTGTATCAAGTAAATGTAGAATATCATAAGGGTTGTAGAGTTTTTCTTCTCCATTATTCCAACTATAACCGCTATACCAATGGCGTATTTTATCGCGGTCTAATGTTTTGATTTCTTTAGCAAATACGCTATCTATTTCGTGATCGGTGAAGCCACAAATGTTACCATATATTTCATATGCATTTATATCCAAAAGATTATCCAATCCACCCCTTAGAGGGCACGCGTGAGAAAACCCCACAACACCTGTAACAAAGATAAAGCCGACATCTTCAGATTCAGAGCAATATTTGATTGTGTCGTAAAAACCATCAATGTAGTCGTGATTTTTTTCTGCTAACTCTAAGTCTTCTGTATTCATAAAATGATTAAAATACGGATAATCGTAGTCATCAATAAGTACGGATACTTGCTCACCAGTTTGTTCATGCAAATGTCTTACTATGCGTTCAAAACGGTATGTGGGAGTGCTCGAATCTCGTATTTTTGCACCATGCTCTTCTTCAAGAGCTTTCATTTGTTTGTTAAGATCATCTTCAAGATCATTTGGATGTTTGTAATCACCAGTAAATCCGATTTTGACCACAGGGGTTTTCTTAGACCAATCCCATTTATCTTCTATGTGTAAGCCTTTAAACAATTCTTTCTTTCCTTCAAGTAAGCACTGTATTGTGCTTACAAGAAGACTTTTTCCAAAACGCTTAGGACGAGATAAAAAATAATGTCTACCCTGACTCATCATGTCAAAGATGATGTCTGTTTTATCAACGTAATAACATTGATTGTTTCTCAAATCTTCAAAATTGTCATAACCTATGGGAAGTTTCATTATATAGAGCCTCGTAAATATTTAGAGTTAGTGTAGGATTACATTCCTATTTTGTTTCATTATTAGATGTTTTATGAAAAATCTGGTGTTTAAACCCATTAAAGTTACGATTGGGATAAATAATAAGAAAGGCTAACAAGTGAAGCGGATCTTTGCTTTCTTTACATTTCTTAACGTAATGATCATCTTTCATGTCTTTTATGGCTTTTAATAAAAATTCTTCTTTCATTTCATTTAAGTTTTCTTCTGGATAGTTTATAAGTCTTTGGAATTTCATACAAAAAGTTTGACCTGCCTTGTGTATGGTGATAGTGCTTGTAGATTCAATGGTATGTTGATAAGTATAATGAGACTTAATTGCATAAAGTATTGTAAGAAGAAGGCTGTGAAAATAACTCTCTGCTCGTGTTGTTTCACGAAACTCATGAGGTAAACTATTGAAATAAGAATGTAAAGTTTTTTCAAATGTAGCAAAATCATTTTTTGCTAACAGATTTAGCAGCACTTTACCTTGATCTTTTGCTCTTTCAGCATCACCACTTAAGACATCTAATAACCCTTTATAAACACCATTACGTATATAAGGATTAGGAAAGTCTAAAAAGTATTTTGGAGAATATATTGTCGCTTCTTTTTGGATAATAGTGATGTATCCTAATTGGAAAAATATAGCTTTTGCACCAATGTATTGCAAATATTCCAAGTCAAATGAAGTTATGTCACTATTTTCGCTTCCAGAAAATTCGAGGTTTTCACGGCTCTCCATGCCTTCAAGGCTAAAAGAACACACTGTCAAAAGACGTTTGTACATAAAGCTAGGTGTTTCTTTTTGAAACCACCAATCATCGAATTTTTGTGTATCAAGTAAATGTAGGATATCATACGGGTTGTAGAGTTTTTCTTCTCCATTATTCCAACTATAACCGCTATACCAATGGCGTATTTTATCGCGGTCTAATGTTTTGATTTCTTTAGCAAATACGCTATCTATTTCGTGATCGGTGAAGCCACAAATGTTACCATATATTTCATATGCATTTATATCCAAAAGATTATCCAATCCACCCCTTAGAGGGCACGCGTGAGAAAACCCCACAACACCTGTAACAAAAATAAAGCCGACATCTTCAGATTCAGAGCAATATTTGATTGTGTCGTAAAAACCATCAATGTAGTCGTGATTTTTTTCTGCTAACTCTAAGTCTTCTGTACTCATAAAATGATTAAAATACGGATAATCGTAGTCATCAATAAGTACGGATACTTGCTCACCAGTTTGTTTATGCAAATGTCTTACTATGCGTTCAAAACGGTATGTGGGAGTGCTCGAATCTCGTATTTGTGCACCATGTTCTTCTTCAAGATCTTTCATGTGTTTGTTAAGATCATCTTCAAGATCATTTGGATGTTTGTAATCACCAGTAAAGCCGATTTTGACCACAGGGGCTTTCTTAGACCAATCCCATTTATCTTCTATGTGTAAGCCTTTAAACAGCTCTTTCTTTCCTTCAAATAAGCACTGTATTGTGCTTACAAGAAGACTTTTTCCAAAACGCCTAGGACGAGATAAAAAATAATATCTACCCTTACTGAGCATGTCAAAGATGATGTCTGTTTTATCAACGTAATAACATTGGTCGTTTCTCAAATCTTCAAAATTGTCATAACCTATGGGAAGTTTCATGATATAAAATCTCTGAGATGTGAGAGCATACTGCAATAATCTGCCTGTCATTATTATGTCAGAATAGATGCAACTATGCTAGTCAATGATGTGAGTAGCTCATATGGGCATAAGCAATAAAAGAAATAAGTAGAGCCCAAAGATGCTTTGATAATCTTAGTCGGCTACTAGCTTTTTTATCATAGAAATATTTTTTTACATCTAACTCGTAGCTGTAGCACTGGAGGTAATCTATCTATGATGGTAAAGAATGTTGAAGCCGATCTTAATCTGTATGGCTGAGTTTAGCCATGCAGGATGAGTAAGGATTCAAAACCCTTTAGGTATGGGATGTATGTATCAAACGTAAGCCATCAGCAAGAAAGGATAGGGCACTTGTGGCTGAAAAGCCAAGATCTTTGAGGGTCATTTCCAATGCTGCCATAGCAGAAATCATATCCAATGTATCGTAGAAACCTAAATGAGACAAACGCATGATCTTTCCCTTAAGTGGTCCCTGACCACCAGCAAATACCACACCATAGTTTTGTTGAAGATGGTTTAAGATCTTTTCAGCTGAAAGTTCATGGGGTACATAAAATGAAGTGAGTGAGACGGATCCCACCTCATCAGCAGTAAAGAGTTTTAATCCCATCATCTGTAGAGCTTCTCTGATGCGCACTGAAGTGAGGCGATGACGCATGTATACGTTTTCTAAGCCTTGATTAGCCATCAGTTTCAGAGAAGATTTCAATGCAGCTAGTAAAGTTACAGCTGGAGTCCAAGAAGATCTTCCTTTGCTTTGTCCAGCTTTTTCTTTATGAAGATCAAAATAAAATCGTGAGTGTCCTGGTTGTTTATGCCAAGCTCTTTTGGACATGGCTAAAAAAGCGAGGCCTGGTGGCACACCAAAACCTTTCTGTGATCCTGAGAGCATAATATCCACTCCCCACTCCTCCATACACATCTTACGAGCTCCAAGAGCGGTGATGGCATCTACTACAACATATATTTCTGGATGATGGTTGTGTAAGGCTTTTGTGATAGCTGCCACATCAAAATCCACTGCTGTGGATGTTTCAGTGGCTTGAAAAAACACCGCCTTAGGGGGTGATGGCATTGTTTTGAGGGTATCCAACAGAGCTGCTGTCTCTGGTGCTTTTCCCCACGGTACTTGTAGGGAAAATACCTTAAGTTGGTATGCTTGAGCCATCTGCTGCCATCTTTGGCCAAACTTTCCACCTTCTATAACCAACACAGCATCCCCAGGAGAGGTGATATGACTCATGGCCGCATCCATTGCCCCTGTACCCGAACACGAAAGAATCACCGGTAGTTCTGTACAACCAAACAAAGGTTTTAGCATGTCACAGCATGTATAAAAATCGTGTTCAAAATCTTTTGTGCGGTGATAGCAAAGCCCTTGAGAGCTTGCATATACTGATGGTTCAGGCACTTGCGTTGGACCAGGACAATACAGTCTCTGTTTGGTATACATTTTCAAAGAGGACCCCATCGTTATATCTGTGTGTCTACATCGCTCGCCATCAGCCACTCCACATAAACTCATATAGTTTTATCTACTACAGCTATAACATTTCAAGCCTTCCAGCAAGATAGAAATAAGTTGCTCTTGGATCCTGCTAGCTAAGAGACTTGCACACTCGTATAGACTTAATTATATATAGGATCCCTGAGTTAACGGCGGACTTGCACGCTCATATAAACTGTATGTATACATGTGGACAATGCTAGGGGCATTTATGAGTATAACGAAACAAAGATCACTGTTTGTAACAAAAACATGGACCCTATGCAAAATTATACAAAATAGCGCTCTATCTTAAGTAAGAATGTCTCAGTTTCACAGCTACCGTTAAAGCATTTATAGTACGCAACCCAACTCACAAGGAGTAACAATGTCTCTTTCTAACTTTTTGGCTACTAATTTCGTATCTCCTCAAGCTATGGTTTGGGTGTTTTTTGCGCTCTCCACCTTTATATTGATAGCTGTTCCTTGGCTCAATCGATTATCTCTGCGATTTGAACAACAAAGCCGCCGGCTACGCTATATCATCAACATCACCCTTGCCACTTTGGTTATTCATCATATTTTGGTGGAAGCTTATGGTTCATCTGGGGTAGCCTCATTTGGCTATGCCGCTTTGGGGTTTGTGACAACTTTACTGATTCATCACTTCAGCAGTAAAACACAGTTTCGTCCTTGGCCTGTCTTGCCTTGGGCTATGGCTCTAACTATTGGTTTGCATGGCATATTCGATGGCTTTGCTATCAGAATTGCTACCTTACCAACCTCACCAGAGGTCTTAACGGCTGCAGCGCATGTGCATGACCATGGATCATCGCATTACCTGTCATCCATACTCGGTCATTTGGGTGGACTCTCTTCTGGCTTTGGAGCACTTTCTTTAGGTCTGTCTGTATTGGTTCATCGTATTCCTGAAAGCTTGTTGATTTGGCATCTGACCTCACAACTGGTATCCAAAAAAGCTGCAACCATTACATTGATCACTCTTGGTGCTACCACCTTTTTAGGAGTGATACTTTCTGATGAAATTCTTCATCAATTGGAACCTTTCCATGTGAATGTGGCTCATCTACAAGTCTTTATTGCTGGTGCCATTCTCCACACCACCTTACATAAAGTGAAATCGAAACAAGATCCTTGTTGTGCTGTGGCGTAGCAACTTTGTCCTTTTGTTCTGTGTGGATGTCACTGTTCATTGTCTTGATTTTCCAATACAGTGCGACTTGCAGTAACGCGAGAGCTTGTTAGCTATGGTGTAAAGCCTTAAAAATCAGTGTAAATGTATTTTAGCTGACAGCTCTCTTGTTAAGAAACAAGACCGCACAAGATAGATCAAAGAACAAAGATCAAAGAACAAAGAAAGTGGACATCCTTTATTCATGTTTTATCGTCTGTATCATCATCTTCTCTTTTGGCTTGTTGTCTGTTTTGCAGGGCTATGGATAGCCTGTGGAGGTAATATCGAAAAGGGTGATTTTGATGTTCCATATCACAAACCATATATCTCTCCTTCTTCTAAGGCCAAAAAAGCCAAAAAGAAGAAAAGCGCCTCAAAATCTTCTTCATCTTCAAAGAAAGCCAAAGCTAAAGCCAAAACCGCAGGCAGCAAGAATTCGTCTCAAGGCACGGATCTTCTTTCTATGATAGGAAAAGGGGTTAAGGTGGGTAAGTTGGGTAAACGTTTAGCTAATAGCGGTATGTCTCAATTTGGCAATTTTGGCTCATGCATTGTGGGTAAGCCACCTCAAGCTTCTCAATTTCATGGATCTGATTACACTCCTGATGGTCAGATTGTGCGTTTTTCTCATAAACGCATTGAAAGTACTTCTGACCTTAAACATTCCATCAAAGCTAAAGGCAAAGTATCCATGGGGTATCAAGAAATGATTGGTAATGCCACCACGGAATACTTAAGCAATCATTCTATTTCACAAAAAAATCGTTATTACTTTTATCTCATTGAAGTAGAAAACCCAAAGATGGTCATGAGTGATATCCGTCTTTCTTTAGGTGCTTATGATCTTTATAGAGAAAAAGGAGAAGAGGCGTTTTATAAACGTTGTGGTAAGGAAGCATTGATTGGTCATAAGACAGGTGGTTATCTTTTAAATATTATTCAAATCAGCAAAAAGGTTCAAACTTCTGCAACGTCCATTGATCACTTAATCAGTGCCAGTGGTTTTGGATTTGGTCTTGATGGCATGCTTACCATCAAGGACTCTTCAGACCTTAGTGAGTTGGATGTGAGTATTTTTACTCGTTGGTATGGTGGCAAAGGTGGGCAAACGTACAGTACTCTTAATGAGCTTAGAGACATGAGTAGTCAATGGCCCGCAATGGTGGCAAAGCATGGAGTGACCATAGATAACATCTATATGAGCTACGATACTCTTATGGATAGTATTGAAGATCCGTATTATGACATTATCCGCTCTGAAAGAGATGCTTATATCAAACAGCTCAGCCGATTGTATCGTTTGAGACAGGTTCTGATGCATCAAGAGTCTCAGCCACCTAAGCATGACCCACAATTACATATTCCAAAGATTGAAAAGCTCATAGAACAGCTTGCCGCTCAACTCAAGATTTGCAATAAAAGTCTCAATATTGCAAGCTGTCAAAATAGTAATCTGCTCATGTCAGCTCAAAAATATCGTATCCGTTCCGTAAGACCTCATCCCACCTGTGGTGTGCGTTCCACCATCCCTGTGTTTAAACGTCATCGTTTTTGTGGCAAAGAAGACTACACCGTAAAGGAAGTCAGGCGAGATCCTAGATGCCAAGTAGAAAGATATGAAAAAGGAGCGATATTTGAAAAAGAAATTCTTTTCAAGAGTCCTCTTCGTGATAATTATAAAGAATCATCTCTTTATCGTTACTATCCAAAAGAGTGTTTTTTACGAGAGGCTGAGCGGCGTATAGCGCCACTTGGTACCAAAGAAGTGCTTATGCCACCAAAAAGACCTTGTGTTCCCATGAATGATGACTGTTTGTTTGAGAAGCCTAGATACGACACCCAGTATGTTTATCTTGTGAGTTGTCATAAAGAAGCTCCACAGTTTGGTGTGGCTGTATACCAACCTTGCGAAGTGGACGTCACAAAGCAACGCGATAAGGAATGTTACGTAAGCTCTGGTCGTGTGAAAGAATTCTTTAGCTGTGAAGTGGATTTAGAACTTTGAAATAGCACAGTCTTTAACGAAATGGTGTTGTTCTTACTTGCGTTATAGATCTTATGTCACATCTCAAGGATATCAACGGGTGTAGTATGATACTCCTAAGTGAAGAGTCTTAATGGTGGAATAGTCCAGGATAGCTACTGTCTGCCGATAGATGATCCTGCTTGTGTTTGTATGGCTAGTTTCTATGGCTAGTTTCTATGGAGAGCACTGCTAGGACAAGCACTGGTAGGTCGTAAGCTTTTTCCTACGAGCTCGCTATTGGCATTTTTGCGGGAATACTCTATTTGCTACACGCATTTTACACATACCTGACGCCACGCAAGACTTATGGATGGCAAGTTGTTTGGCAAACCTTAAAATCACGTTTATGGCCAAACTGTTTGATGTTCATGGTGGTTATTCCATGGGTGTTCTGTTCTTCATCTTTATTGTTAGCTCGTAACGATACCACATCTTCATCGGTGCCATCGCTACTCATACCATCTCAACAAAACAACAGTTTAGCTCAATCTTCTGTGGCTGCGTTACATCCAAGAGATGTGATTGAATGGCAAGAGGTTTCAGCTATCAAATACGCCAATGATTATCTGAGTGTTATATTGAGGCTTATAAGTAAAGATAATTTTTCCATATATTCAGATAAACTTGAGATAGCATCTTCTCTGGGTAGTCGCCTTACTCATAGACAATTTCCTGATACACAAACCATTTTAGATCCTCTGACCAAAATGCCCACAGAGGTATATAGCAAGGGTATTTTTGAGATTATCCTCAAAGTAGATCCACAAACCACTACCATACCTGAACTGTCTTTAACCTATCTGAGCTGTACAGATACCATCTGTTTGTTTCCCTATACCCACACATTTCCCATCAACTACCTCACCAGTGCCGATGACTATAGTGTTCCTGTATCTGCTAAAGCTGTCATAGCAGGGTTGTCTGAGGTAGGGGAGGTAGAAGAGGGTTCTCGTTTCAAACAATCTCAGAGTTACCAATTGCCTGCTGACAGCATTTCTGCGCCATCACCCAAAGCACAAAGTGCTTTTTCATGGGATCAAAGACTTGCCCGAAGCCTAAAGAGTCGGGGTATATCGTTTTTTTGGATGCTATTGATATGTTTTCTTGGTGGGCTTCTTACAAATATCACTCCCTGTGTTTATCCCATGATTCCCATCACCATGAAGGTGCTTACCAGACATCATAACTCTCCCTATCTAGCTTCTTTATGTTATGGAACGGGTATTTTTATAACGTATTTGGTCATTGGTCTTATGGCTGCAGTCAGTGGAGGACTTTTTGGTGGTATTGTGGCAGGTCAAAGTTTTAATCTGGTCTTTGGTCTAGCTATGATGATTATGGCATTTTCCATGCTTGGTTATGGCAATTTTTCTTTTCTACAAACCTTTGGCTCACGCATACCTCAATCATTATCACCCACTAAAAATGCTTTTTTTATGGGAAGTGGAGCAGGGTTGGTGGCTGCTCCTTGTACGGGCCCTGTTTTAGCAGGGTTACTCTCCTATGCCATTGTTGAACTCACCCCTGCTGGTTCGCTGATGTTGTTTGCAGCTTATAGTATGGGCTTTGCTGCTCCTTATGTTTTGTTTGGATCAGCTATTGCTCATCTTGGTAAAATTCGTCTGTCTTCAAGTGTTCAAAATATCACCAAGTTGCTGATGGCTTCAGCCATCGCAACACTTGCTTTTTATTACTGGCGTATTCCTTTTTATAAATGGATCAAAGAAGTTAGCCAGCAACAATGGGTGGTGATATCGTTAAGCTTTTGTAGCCTAGCTGTCATTATGACACTTATCATGGTGGTTAAGCCCCAAATGCAAGCCAAAAAAAGGTATTTTGTTGCCCCCATGCTGGCTTTTGCCTTAGGTTTGTTTGCAACCATTCAGGTTATTCAAATGCCCTCACGACAATCTTTGCCATGGGTCACTGATGAGCAAAGCATCACACAACTCATAGAATCCTCTTCTTCTCCCATACTCATATCGTTATGGGCAGAATGGTGTGCTGCTTGCAAGGTGATGGAAGCTTCTACTTTTCAAGATGTTCAGGTCACAAGTTTGCTTAAAAAGCATGATTTTTCATATATCAAACATGATCTCACCATTATGGATAAAAAAGCTACAGCATTGCTAAAAAAATATAAAATCCATGGCTTACCAGCTTATATTCTTATAAATCCTAGTAAACAAAAATCGGATCAAAACAAAGTTCTTCACGGTGTTTATAAATCTGATCATTTCATGGAAATTGTTCGTGATCATCTCAATACCATGCCTAAATAGCAGCTACTCATGGCAAGCATGACATTCCTTTCTGGTATTCTTTTAAACACTGTGATAGCCTGGGCTGCTTAGTGCTATAAGCACTTATCTCGCAGGAGACTAGTGCGAGATAAGCTCTGGTGTAGGTATCTAAGTGGCTAGGCTATGCAATACGTCGAGTTCTTTTTTTATATTTTATACTATATTTGGTTTGCCCTTTTATGAAGATCATCATACCTTATGTCATTGTGATATATCATGACTTTTATTTTCAAAAAATCCCATGAAACGTCATATCAAATCATCTTGCAGATTTTATCTGTGTTATAAAGCTTGCAATCGGTTAGTTGTATGGCTTGCTATGTGCTGTGTTTTTATGACATATATGACCTCACTGAAAGCTCAACCTGCTGTAAGTTATGCTGAATCTTTTAGAACATTTTTTACAACAAAAACCTCTTTTTTGACGTCACAAAAAGTATCAGCTTGCCACTTACCTTTTGTTTTCTGCGCTTCCAATCAGTGGAATGTCTTTAGCAAACATTTCTTCAAACCATCACCTCAGCATTTAGGACGGTTTTTGCAAGGAAAGCATGTGACGTCTTTAGGCTTTCTTGCAGCACTAGCTGGAACTTACAGTGCAGTGAAATGGTATCATACGAAAAAGTCTAATCAGTTGTTTCATCCCATTCATCCCATTCATCCAAGCCATAGCCATAGCCATAGCCATACATCTGAAGTATGGTTATCTGTTCAAAAATCTGTTCAAAAATCAGAAAGCTCACAAGATCACATATTACTCTCATCTACAAGCGATGAACATTCTCAAAAACCTCCCAAAAGAATCATAGCTGCTAAAAAGAAGAAACGAGATAGTAAAAAAAACAAGAAATCTAGAAAAAAAATGATTCCATTTACTGACTTTGAAAAAACAGAAAAAGCTTATAATATGATGACTATTAAAAAGGCTATCAAATCCATACGTACTTTGATCTTAGATTATAAAAAATACAATGGTGAAACTTTGTATTTTATTAACAATACATACTATCAATACACCGAAAGATTTCTTACAAGTCAAAAACATAGGCACATATTCTATGCTATGTTATTGGGTGCTACTAGTAAGGAACTAAAAGAAGTTGGAGCACTTTACCCATCTAGCAGTTATTCTGATATGTACTTAGGTGCATTTATTACTAGCATCAGAAAACAATTATTTGATCTTGCAACAACAGGGGTATTTAAGAAAGAAGATTATCGGTTTTTTAGAGATGAAAGTACTGATTTTGTTATAGAGCATCTAGAAAAAACATTTACGAGCATATTAAAAAACAATCCTAAGAAAATCATATCAAAAATAGTTGATGCAACATCTGTTAGTAAAAAAGATTCTTTTTTTAATGAAAAAAACATATTAAATTATTTCAAACATCATATTAATAGAAAAGACAAAAAGCATGTTTTCTTTTCTCTTGTTCTCAAACTTGATAAATCAAGTGAAGAGGATATTCGTCTCCGTCATTTTTTGACTAAAAGAGATATAGATAGATATCAGCAAGAAATCATAAGTCAATTGAAAAATATAGAGGAGTATGTCCATTCTGAAGATTCTATTTCTCAGGATAGCTCTCAATCAAAAAAAGGTTCTCATAAGAATTATGTAAGGGAAGAGTATAGAAAATTACTAGAAATATATAAAGATACAGTAAAGTTATTGCCTGATGAATTTATGGATCTTTTAAAGGATTACTCTCAGCTTGGTAGAGGTTCTTTTCATCTTAAGGAGATTCATCAATTTCTTCAAGAAAATTTGGATTCAAACATTAAAAAGCATGTTTTTTTAGCTGATATTTTTTATCCTAAAAAAGATAATATCCAAAATATTGCAGGCATTTATAATATGTTAGATAAGGATGTGTTGTTACTCAGCTTGCAAATTTACTATCAATTTCTTGGCTTTGCAAAGCATCGCAGAATGATGCATTTTGATATAAAAGATCTTTCTGAAGAATCTTTTAAAAATCTGTTATCATTTCAAAATCCAAAAAAAGTTATAAGTTATATTCAAAGAAATATAACTTTTTTTTATAGGTATGATAACTATATTCATGATGTAGAAAAAGTACAAAAAGTACTCACACAACTCACCATGGAAGACATTCATTCTTTTGTTGAGGCACAGTATGCTACAGATAAAGATGAGAGTTGGAGAGTGGCCATGCTTAATATGGCCTCTAGGGATATAGATGATTACTACGCAGTTTATTACAGTGATACACTAAAAGATTTTGTATATTTTCTTTTCAAGAAACATAATATACACAGCGAAGTCTATCATGTAGTTTATGAAGACTACGGCCTTGCTCAAAGAGCTTTTCAATCTTTAGGTACGTATGATCGTGTTGCTGATATCATGATAGATACTTTTTTGGGTAATGAAATAAGCTTGAAGGCATCACTTTATTCTGATGTGATTAAAGAATTTCTTAAAAAAGAATTGTATTTAGACACAGAAGCTCAACCCACATTTAAGTCTCATCTGTTTTATTGTATGATGGGATTATGCAATATATCTTCAGATGATCTGATAAAGGGGTATGGTATAGCAGATCCTGCTCAACTGGATGACATGTCTGCTGAGATCATTTCTGGATTGCGAAGAATCATGGACCACTATTTTCAAAAAGATGTTGTATCTGATCATTAAATGTGTGATTCATGAGTTCAGAGAACACAGCTGTATTATAGAGATGTTTATATGCTATTTGATCCCCCTCTTCAAGAAGTTACCATTAAGAGGCGCTATAAGCGTTTCTTAGTGGAGACCACCTTAGGTTCCAAGTCTCTTACGGTGCATTGTCCTAATACTGGCACAATGGCTACATGCTTTCAAGAGGGGGGTAAAGGGTATGTATCGCGTTCTTCTAATCCCAAAAGAAAACTTAGTCATACCTTAGAGATTACTCAAATAGAAACGCCAACTAAAAAGGCTGGTACAGTGGATTATGTGGGAGTGAATACACATCTCTGTAATACATTAGTAGAAGAGGCTCTTAGAGAAGAGCGTATTGGCCCTCTTAGGGGCTATGGTGATATACAAAGGGAGAAAACTTATCAAAAAAGTGTACGTTTTGATTTTTATCTTTCAGGTCACTCTCACCTACCTAACACCTATCTTGAGGTAAAAAACGCCACGCTTTATGACTCAGAACATAATGCGGTTATGTTTCCTGACGCTGTGAGTGTCCGAGGACAAAAACATCTTATTCATCTGATGGATGTGGTGAGTAAGGGATTTGGTGCTTGCTTATTATTTGTTGTTAATCGCAATAGAGGTACGCATTTTCGTCCTGCAGACCATATTGATCCGTACTATGGAGAATTGCTTAGAAAAGCCAAGGATCATGGTGTTATGATCCTTGCTTACCGTACACTTATCGAACTTCCTCATGGTATCGCTATGAACGAGGCTGTGACCATTCAGCTCTAAATTTTACCTGGCTTTCATACTGCGTTGCTTGTGGTAAAGACTCATCTTAAGCAGAAGGTGCTCGCAGCAATGATGGTCTGTGGGTAACAGCAGCTTCAAGTGCACCAAAAAATGAGTATAAGACATTGAAATAATTGATCTTTTTGTTTTTTGAACAAGGTCTATATAGATCTAGCAACTTGCTTGTATCTACATTCAATATTTTATCTTGAGTATCCGACTAGCCATTGGGGAGTGGATGCTATGGTTTAGATTTATGTAGTGGCTATGCTGTAGTCATACTTAAAAACTTTACGTATAAAAAAATCTATTGAGTTACTGATAGTTTTATAAAAGGGTTATGATATGATACATTTTCGTCTCGTTGCTGCTGTGATACTTCTTTGTTCATACCTCATCATACCTGGCTCTTATTCTATATCTTTTGGCCAAGAATCTCGCCCCAAAAAAGAAGATAAGGAGACTCATTCGAACACTAGAGGTTTATCACTTCAGTTTTATCCAGGTACTTTGCTTGATGAATCATTAATAGATGTAGTATCTCGAAATGATATCAAACCTTATATGGATAAAAAGAGTAGAGATGCTCTTGCGCAACGTCAATCAGAGAAAAAAGATACTATTTATATGAATAAGAGGTTTGGTGATCGTGATCATCAGCCTATAATTGATATGGTATGGTTTATTCAGCCTGGGATTTGGGATGATAGCAAAAAAGCAGTAGAAGGAGTAAAACAAGAAATCAAAACAATTATTGACCGCCTATCTGGAAAAGCTTCTTTAAAAATAGGTGTTTATTTTGGTAGTAATAATTTGTTTAGGCACTCAGATTTTCAAGATTATAGTGATCAATTAGGCCATGAATTTTCACAATTTGGTTATGTGAGTGATCCTCCTCAATTATTATTAGAGAATGCTTATTTGTGGATTACATATGCTCCTCTTCATGATAATCCCTACGGAAAAGGTTACGTTGTTAATAATAGTCAAGGTTCTAGGGAGGATAAAAGAACAGGGTTTTTCCGTGATAATCCTAAGAATATAAAGCAAAATATATATAAAAAAATATTTGTCTTTGTTACATCAGATGACTCTAGACGATATGATCAACCATTCTTTGAGGATTGGCTTTATGGCGAGTGGGATTATCAAGGAGGTTATGGTTATCATGCTGACCGACATGACTATCAAAATGCATATTTTTTTACAAAATGGATTTTTAGAAGTGTTTTAGGAGCTTTAGGCACAAGGCGTCTTGGAGTTGAAGAAAAATATTATGACCCTTCTATGAGCGTAAAACCTTTTGATTATACTCTTTTTCAAGATGATGAAGATCTTATTAGTTCTAAAGATAAAACGGGCAAAATGGATTACTTAAAAAATAAAGCATGGAATCGTTTTAATGGTTCAGCGACAGGTTCGTTTTCTCGATCTACATCGAGAAATAATTATAAAGGAGTATTAACGCTGAAACATAATGATTTTATTGATGCTATGATTGGTAAAAAAGAAGATTATAATAGAAATGAACCCGTTTGGAAGGTGATGTTTCCTCCGGAAAATAATGCACAAAAAGCCGAATACCTTAAGGCTTTTGAAGATTTTAAAAATAAGAAAAAAAACAAAGATGAAACATTATTAAAATCAAAAAAAATAGAAAAAATTGATGTGTGGTCTTTTGTTTATAATGGTGTTGTTCCTAAGGATAATTTAGTATCTTGTAG
>MKWU01001986.1_pt1 | contig 32680 bp, 29 predicted proteins | sample 809101 | NCBI WGS metagenome assembly MKWU01 (sample SAMN05860141, study PRJNA318959) | sponge metagenome | host: Aplysina aerophoba | place: Slovenia: Piran, Adriatic Sea, Gulf of Piran | collected 2013-05-07
GGTTGGCCGACTTGATTTCGATTGCCACGATTCCGCCGTCTTCGGTTTCGATCACGGCGTCGATTTCATGCGCGCCTTTGTGGGTGCGGAGGTGGCTCAATGCGTCCCGCATGCCTAGCGCCTCCAGCTCGGCTCTGATCTGGTTGAGAGCGAACGTTTCGATGACCGGGCCGTAGAGGTCGCCGTTCAGCTTGAGGCGGGCCAGGGGCACGTTCATCGCCGCTATCAGCAGCCCGGAGTCGCTGAACAGCATCTTGGGGGACTTGCCGAGATCGGGAAGGTCCTCGCTGATGAAAGCTGGTATTTCGACGGTCATGTCCATGTCGAGCAGGATGTGTCGGTAGTCGCGGTGGGTCCCGGGGTTGACGCGGGCGGCATTCCGCAGGTTTCCGTCCTCGGGCGAGCGTGCGGTGTGAAGTGCGGCGGCGGTGAGATATCTGCGGAAGAGGGAGGCTGAGCGCCGTGTTCCGAACAGGGGCAGATCTCGCCGGAGCAGAACGCTCAGGTAGTCCTGGCACCACCGCTGCGAATGGATTGTGGAGCCTTCCGGCGCGCATTCGGGGAAACCGCCGATCGCGGCTACGTCCAGGTATCCGAAGATGTCGGGAGTTTGTTCCGGCGGGGCTTGGGGTGGAGTCCCCGACAGCAAACCGGCGACTGCCGGGGCACGACGCGAATCTGCAGCCCGCGCTCTCAGCTCCCGCACGGTCATCGGGTTGAGTCGCACGACCGCCGCCCGGCCGGTCAGCGCCTGGAACTCGGACCGGCTCCTGGGATCGGGTGAGCCGGTGAGCACGAATCGACCGGGCCTTCGGTCCCGGTCTACGGCGCGTTTGATAGCTAGCACGACCTCGGGGGCCAGCTGCCACTCGTCCACCAGGAGCGGCTCCCGATACTGAGCGAGGGCGGCCTCGGGGTTGTCGTGGAAAACGGTGCGGGTGGCCGAGTCGTCCAGAAACGCGCTAGACCTCACCGACTGAAGGGCCGTGGTGGTCTTGCCAACACCCCTGGCGCCTGTCACGAGCACGACGGGATGGATCCCACGAGATCGGGCGATCTGTGCGTCCACAAGGCGGGGGATATACTTCACGAACGACAGCGTAGCAGTGTTCGGGTGCCTAGAACAGCAGTGTTCGAGCCTTGCAGCGCAGCAGTATTCGTAAGGTGCTCCGCGTTAGTCGGGCCGGAAGCAGAGTCCGGAGATTCTTGGACGCAGGCGACCGTTAGCGAAGGTCATCCTCACTGAAGCGTCGACGTGCCTGAATGCCGCGGGTCCCATGCGCGAGCCGGCCGGATGATCAGTCCTTCTCAACACGCTGGTCGAGGAGACTCAGCAACTTGGTGGTTGTCCTCCAGTTTCGGATGGTCATATCCTGATAGAGCGGGCTGCCGGCGATCCGGCTCATTCGGCTCTGCGACAACCGCTTGCTGAAGCGCGAGAAGTAGATCACCCCTTCACCTGGCCAGACTTGGTCTACGCCGTCACGCGGATCTACGACTCGCATGGCTTGGCGACTCGACAGCGGCGCCTTCAGGAATATCACGTCCGAGTGATAGCTGTCCGGCTCGCTGCCGAACCCGTCCGGCGCCCTGTTGACCACGTCGCGGTGCTGCCGATGCGAACGGACCACCACGACAACCGACAGCCCGAATCTGTCAGCGAGCATTCTCTCGATGTCGGACTCCAACGATGTCAGGGGCACGGCGGATTCGAACAGCACGTTGCCGGACTGGATGTATGTTCCGACCGCCGCGTACCCGGCGTCTTCGAAGGCGACGCGCAAATCAGCCATGCGGACGATATTCCTGCCGCCGACATTGATCCCCCGCAGCAACGCCACATAGCCTGCCCCCGCCATGGCCGGAACCCTAGCCCTGATTCTGGCTTCGCGTCCCACGAGTTCGAGGAACTGATCGCCTCCACCTGTGATGGGAGATTCGCTCTCCGGGAGGGCGGAAGCGCAGGTAGCGACGAGACGTCGCCAACCCGGTGATCCTGAGTGGGTACACCGGTGTTGGCCGCGAGGATGTCCTCAATGCCCCGCAGCCGGTAGGATGGTGTTCAAGCCACACATAACTCTGGTCGCTGCACTTTGGGGATGAGCGATGAGCCGAGCCGAGGTGCTTGATCTGCTCCGGGTCCACAAACCGGTCTTGGTCGAGCGTTTCGATGTGACCGAGCTTGCCCTCTTCGGTTCATTCGCTCGCGATGCTGTCGACGAAGACAGTGACATCGATGTGCTGGTCGGGTTCGCAGGTCCGGCCACAGCAAGGTCTTACTTCGGGGTGCAGTTCTACATCGAAGATCTGTCGGGTCGTGCCGTGGACGTGGTGACCACGAAGGGTCTACGTCCGGAGATGCGGCCTCATATCGACCGAGAGAAGGTAGTTGTCTGATTTGGCGGTGGTCAGCCCCGGATGGCGACTCACGTTCTGGACATGATCTCCTTCTGCGAAAGAGTTCTCTTGTACACCAACCAATTGGATTAAGCCGCGTTCACATCCGACATCCGGACCTTCGAAGCCACCCTCCGCAACCTGGAGATCATCGGGGAGGCGGCTACCCGGATCCCGTCGAGGTCCGTGAGTCACATCCCCCACATTCCTTGGCGCCGGATCATCGGAACCAGGAACCGCCTTGCTCACGACTATCTTGGCGTAGACGAAGACGTGATCTGGGACATCGTCCAGACCGAAGTCCCCAGCCTGTTGGCGGCGTTGCGGGAGTTCTAGGCATGCTTATACCTTCAGGTACATTTCACTTCACAAGCCGATGGAATTGGTCCGGTCGCGCCGGGCTCAAGCCGGGGGGCTTGCTACGGCACGTCTTCCATGGTGAGTCCCATCTCACGGATGAAGCGGGATTCAGGACGCCGCCATGGGCCATAGCGTGATTGCCGCTCACGGGGTCGGGTGAACAGCAATGCCCGGGCTGCGCGGCTGGCCGCGACGTAGACCACCCTGCGCTCTTCGTCCAATTCGTCCGTGGATGTGGCACGGTAGTAGGGGAAGGTACCTTCGTTCATCCCCAAAACGACCACAACCTTGAACCCGAGTCCACGGGCCCGGTGCGGCGTGACCATCCGGATGCCGGGTTCGGACGCTGCTCCTCCCTCGAGCCGGGACAGCATGCGTAGGAAACCGGAGAGCGATCGGTTAGGCCCTGACGTACCCGCTTCGTACCTGTCTAGCAACTCCTCGAGGAATAGCTGGTCACGATGCCAAGCCGCAGCTTCTTCAGGATCCGACTCGATGCCGGTGTCATCGATTCTGATCAAGGCCGAGACGGTCTGCAGTCCGTTGGCAGGTCCAGCATGCGCGGAGACGAAAGCCTCGACGAAGGCCCGTGAGAGCCTTCCTCGTCGTTCGCAGTCTTGGAGGATGGACCAAGGTGTCGCTGACTCATTCCACATCCGGTCTGTTGACCTTCTTCCGCCCAACTCGTCCACGAGGCGACGTTTCGACGGTAGGTCTCCCGGGTTTTCCGTCAGCTTCAGGGCGTAGAGGCCCGAGCGCCCTAGATGCGACTCGAAGAGGGCCTTCTCCTCCGTTCGGAGGGAGAAGGGAACACCGTGGTCCTCCATGTCGGCGACGACGGCCCCAAACGAATAGCGGGTTCGACCAAGGACGCAGCAGTCCTCGGCTGCCACCTCAATCGCCTCTCCTCGGTAGACCCACTCCGGATCGAGGCCTTCCTTAAGGGCGGAGCGAATCCATTCGCCAACGGCCTGAGCCTCGGACTCTTCGTCGGCGTAGGAACGTGCCCCAACCCATCCTCTAGCAAGCCCTCCGGCTCTCGTCGGTGCCGGCTCGTGCCGTCCCCCGATGTGACGTCGCAAAGAACCGAGGATGCCAACTATGGTCTCCGCGCTTCGGAAGTTCGTGGTGAGGGTTCGCTCACTGGCATTGAAGTCCGAGGCGAACTCTCGTAGGAACTTCGGTCCACCCCCCGCAAAGGAGTTGATCGACTGGTCAACGTCGGCGACCACGAACACGTTCGGCTTGGTGTCGCCCCGTATTGTCTTCAGGAGTTCGTACTGGCCGCGGGTTAGTTCCTGTCCCTCGTCGACGAGTATGTGCCGGTATTGTCGGCGGATGTGTGAGCCGACCCACGGATCGATCCTGATCAGCTTCTCCGTCTGGTAGATCATACCCTCGTAATCAACGCTTCCTGCGTTGGCCAAGGCTGTCTCGTAGGCTTCGTAGGCCTCTTGGAGGGATACCTGACCGTCGAGCATCCAAGTGTTATCGACCTTGTCCGGTGACTCCAGGTTGGTTTTCCTGCGAGCGATCTCGTCGAACAGGGATCTCCATTGCTTGTGATCGACGCCAGCTATTGGGCCGAAGCGGTCTACAGGATCGTCGAGTACGCGCAGGAGGAGAAGCCGTTTGTCCTCTACATCGGAGATCACAGTGATAGGGTGCTTCAGCCCTACGGGCTCCCCGTAGTTCTGGAGTATGCCCAACCCGAAGGAGTGGAAGGTGGTCGCATTGACCCGCCACCGGTCCCGATCCGGCACGATCTTGCGAACGCGGTCCTCCAGTTCCCGGGCTGCCTTGACCGTGTACGTGAGGGCCAGGATCCGGAATAGGTCACCGGGTGATCCGTCCAAGAGGTGTATGACCCGCTGCACCAGCACCTCGGTCTTGCCTGAGCCGGGAGGAGCGGTGACCAGATGGGCGCCATCCCCCAACTCCACTGCCTCGGTCTGCTGGGGGGTCAGGGCAGATCTCATGGTGGATTCATCCCGAGTATACGGTCGGCTCGACTCAGTAACTCCTCAATCCGCTCCGGAATCGTCGGTGCGCCGTTCTCGTTCGGAGCCGTCACGATCGCTTCGGCTACCGCAGCACCGTAGGTGCCTTTGTTCTTATCGAGGAACTCCTCCAGGATTTCATCTTCGCTTAGGGACAGGTGCTTACGCCGTCTCGAGAACTTTGCCAACGCATCAGAGCCATAGAGGTCGGCGATACCTTGCTTGATACCTACATGAAGTCGTTCATCGACCAAGTACCTCTCAAGATCAGCGCCGGCGGGGAGCATTACGACCTCCTGCGAATGCTGGTCAACAGTTCTGCCTACTTGATTGCTGATGGCTCTGAGTGCCCCGGAGCCGCCTTTGTCCCCGTCAACGAGGGCCAGCCACGGTATTCCAAGACCTTCAAGCGCCTTGATGAGAAAGTTCGCTGCTGCTAACCCGCCGGGATCAACGAAGGTCACCCCTAAACTCTCTGGTTCCACGCCCCAGCGGGCCCGTGCGAACACTGGTAGGGCGGCGTGCTCGGTGGTGCCGTCACCGATGATTATCAGTCGTGCGAAGAAGACTTGGCCATAGGACCGATCGAGGAGTCGTCGGGTCTTGATTTGTTCCTCTTCACCTAGATCGCCAGATCGTCCGACTTCGATACCGGACTCCGAGTGTCGAAATAGACGGATCTGTCCGAGGTTGGCAGTCCCTGCAATCTGTGGTGAGTGGGTAGTGACGATCCGCTGACCGGGTACCTGATCGATGATTCCCATGACCGCGAACTGAGCGTGCGGATGTAGATGGGCCTCAGGCTCCTCGAAACAGGCCACAAGGTGTGGAGAGAATCGTTCCTCCGTGCCCGGCAGTTCAGCGGCAAATGCCCGGTAGACCATCAACTCCGCGAGGCTCCGGCTCCCGAGACCCTGCAACCGGAGCGGCAGACGAGGACCCTTGGGTGCTTTGACAACGACGTCGGTCGCCCGATGCAGGTCGGAGATTCTGGTGGGAAGAGGTTCGAGTTCTACCTGCTCCACCGTCGGCATCGCCTGTTGAACCTCGTCGAGACGGTGACGCAGGCGACCCAACACCGGACTCTTGCCGAGAACGAGTTCGCCCAGGTCCCGTAGTTGATCCTCTACCTGTTTCTCTATGTCCTGTGCGAGGTCGCGCTGGGCGAGAAGACGACCCCATCTGCTCGTCCGTCGCCGCATCTCGGCCACGAGGTCACGACTCGCATGCAGGAGAGTGAGCGAGATCAGAGCCAGGTGGCGCTCCGTTACCCGCTGTCCCGGGATTTCAGCAACTGCGCTACTACTAGGGCCATCACAGTCCGACCATCCGTCGATGAAACAGCGGCGACGATCAACGATGCTGCGGTCCGCGCCGATCGTACCGATGGTTCGAATCGCTACGAACTGACGGCGCTCCTCGCCGAGATCATCCTCGCTACGTTCACGACGCACCGCGTCTCCGAATAGTGCCTCTAGCCGGGGTTCGAAAGCATCGCCTACCGTTGGCACCAGTAGAAAGTCTATGAGAAAAGCCTCAGGTCGGCGATCATCCGCATCCACATGAAGGTCCTCCGGAACCGCCGACCGTGTACCGAAGGCAGTTGCCAGCGCATCCAGAAAGGCGGACTTCCCGGCGTTGTTCTCTCCGACCAGAACCGTTGTCCCAGGATCGAGAACGACGCACACGTCCCGCAGCGCGCGGAAGCCGTTGACGCGTACCGCTTCTATACGCACTCCTGCGCTCGGGCGGGATGTTGCTGGCACTGAATAGTCCTCTTTGCGTATCTCGCAGGGAGTGGGAGTGGGTTCCGAATCTCAACCCCTGCTGACTCACGAGATTGATCAAGTCTCCATGTGTAATCCGGTCCCAGACTACCGTCCTCTCGATACATCTACGCAGATCGTCCGGATGGCCTACCGACTGGCGCTCCGCCGGTCTGTGGGTGATCGCCTATGACTTTGGGCAGTCGAGTCCACCCGCAAGCTGACCGGGTTAGATGGCAAGGTCCGGGCTCACATTGAGGAAGCCAGGATGGCTTGGTGACCGAACGGGCTGCCCCGGGCAGCCCGCGGTCGAGGTCCACTCTCCTGACCGTTTCTACGGCCCGGATCGTGTTGGATCCGGGCCGTGCCATAGAGCACTTGGGCGACGCAAATCGACAATGTCGCCAAGACACCTGGGCGGAACGGGCAACGAGGTCACTCTTACCGTGGAGACCAACGCCCGCTCCGGCGGCCACGGCACGTACCCTGAGCGCCGCACACTGAGAACCCGCCTTGGAGGTCGACGCATGCGTTTCGGATTGCACACGGGACAGCAGGAATGCTCGCTGGAGGATCTGGTCGCGGTGTGGCGGTTGGCCGAAGAAGTCGGGTTCGACTCGATCTTCACTTCGGATCACTTCTACCCGATCCCCCGTGAAGACGGGTCGGCGACGTGTTACGAACCGGTGGCCACGCTCACGGCCCTGGCCCTCGAAACAACGCGGGTCCGGATCGGCTGCCTGGTGTGGGCGGTCGGGTTTCGCTCGCCGGGCGTGGTTGCCAAAGCGGTGGCCACGATCGATGTCTTTAACCAGGGCCGGGTGGAGTTGGGCCTCGGAACCTGTGCCATGGAGGCCGAGTACACAGCCTTCGGGTACGGCTTCCCATCCGCGAGGACTCGCCTGGACCAACTCGAGGAGGCCTGCGTCGTCGTTCCGGGCCGCCTCCTGCTGGCGGGATCGGCGAACGTTCTGACCGTGCCCACCATCAGCGAGTCGCCGGCCTCCTGCCGGGGTGTTCGGACTGGTGCTTCGACCAGCCGGCCCGGTTCGGCCCGGGCGAACCCACGGAACGCCGTCGATACCTGGAGATGTCGTGCGGGGGTGGCTCCGTCTTTCCCGGCTTCGAGGGCATGGATCGCCAGCGGTCGGCTAGCCGGACCGGCCCGATGATTGCCAGGTCATAGTCCTGGCGGCTACGTTGCGCCGGACCCGTGTCACCGAGGAATCTGTGTGGAACTGGGCAAGAGGCTATTGAGAAACTGGCGATTGGACGCGTGAGGGTCTGTGGGGTAAGAATCCCGCGAACTGTTGATCGACCCCTGCCCGGTGTCTATCAGAATATTTCAGCGAGGGCTTCGTCGGGGCTCAAAGCTCGGATCGGCGAGTGCTTGTAGTCCCTCGTATTCCTGGTGATTATGCGTGTTGCACCGCAAGCGCGGGCGCAAGCTACCTGCATCGCATCCTCGAAGTCTGCCATCGGAAGCCCCGCGGCGTAGCGGATAGCCTCGGCACCGCCCGACGCGACCCCCACAACACGGGTCAGATCGACGATGAAGTCGCGAGTCCTGAGCTTTCCCTGCGCAGGCGCCACGATGTAGTAGAGGTTCGAGACCGAGTGCCAGGCGATGAAAGCTCGCCTACGACTCTGCTCGATCCTGTCGAGCAGAGTCGAGGCCGGACCCGAGAACGGACGACGGTCGAGAGCGACATCGATGAGTACGTCCGTGTCCAGCAGCATCAGTCAAGATACCTGCGGGCCAAGGCTCGGTAGCGCGGATCGTCACGCTCGGCCGGACGGAACTTACCCCGCCACCTCGACGAGAAGGAGGGCTTCTCTTGGCGCGTGACCTCCCGGAGCGACTGTTCGATCACTGAAGAAAGGGACAGCCCGCGGGAGCGCGCGTACCGTTTGGCCAACGGGATCAACTCCTCGTCCACCGTGACCGTCAGTTTCTTCTTCATGCCCGGTCCCGTCTCGTTGATGTACGTATACGCTACCATAGTACACGTATACCATCGCCGATCAGCTCGATCCCGTGTGGTCGTGTCGGTCTTGTGGGCACTGCGCACTCGGCAACAGGCTGCACCAAAGCATCGATCCCGGCGGCCGTACGGAGACCACTTTTCCGGGTCCCGTTTCCAATCGAGTTCGAGTTCGATCAAGGACAGACCTGAGACCGCGACCACGATCACCGCAGTGATGCCGTCCATGCCGGTACCGTACCCTGAGCGCCCCACAGCGAGAACCCGCCTTGGAGGTCGACGCATGCGTTTCGGATTGCACACGGGACAGCAGGAATGCTCGCTGGAGGATCTGGTCGCGGTGTGGAGGTTGGCTGAAGAAGTCGGGTTCGACTCGATCTTCACTTCGGATCACTTCTACCCGATCCCCCGTGGAGACGGGTCGGCGGTGTGTTACGAACCGGTGGCCACGCTCACGGCCCTGGCCCTCGAAACGACTCGGGTCCGGATCGGGTGCCTGGTGTGGGCGGTCGGGTTTCGCTCGCCGGGCGTGGTTGCCAAGGCGGTGGCGACGATCGATGCCTGGAGCAACGGCCGGGTGGAATTGGGCCTCGGAACCGGTGCCATGGAGGCCGAGTACACAGCCTTCGGGTACGACTTCCCATCCGCGAGGACTCGCCTGGACCAACTCGAGGAGGCCTGCGTCGTCGTTCCGGGCCTGCTCCGCAACGAGCGGTTCACCTACCGGGGGCGCCACTTCCGGGTCGATAACGCGTCCCTGACGCCCCGGCCCGTCCAGGAGCGTGTCCCGCTGTGGATCGGCGGCAAGGGTATGCAGCGGCTGGTCCCGATCGCGGCCCGGTACGCCGACGTCTACAACGGCAACAACATGACCCCGGAAGAGTACGGGACCCGGATCCGGCGGCTCGACGAATGCCTGACGACAGAAGGCCGCCAGCCCGGTGACGTGGGGAGGGCCATCAACGTGGGCTTCTACATGGGAGCCACAGCACGTGACGCCGACGCGTACCGAAGGCAGGTCGACGCGTCCTACCTACGGCCCGACGAGGTGCTCTTGGGAACCGTGGATGAGGTCGTCGAGCAAGTAGCCGCCTACCGCGCCGCCGGTGCCCAGCAGGTCAACCTGAACGTGTTCGGGAACCGGCCGCCCTTCGACTCGGACGCTATCGCCCGGTTCGCTGCGGACGTGATCCCGCAGTTCAGAATCAGATCCAGCCCGACCCCGTGATCTCGAGAAGCTCGCCATCGGTACCGCGCACGATGAGACCACCGGGGTCCTCGCCTACCACCGTGCTTCCGGCATCGGCCACCGCGGTCCGGGCAGCGGGCAGATCGGGAGCGTGGAATGTGGCGGCGGAGATCCCCGGTGGGACCGGCTCGGTGACGTACCTACCCAGGTAGCCGCGGGGCCAGGCCTGGACCTCCACCGCCCCGAGTCCCAGACCCTCGGTCGCCCCTTGGAGCACGTCCATCCGTACCCGGTAGCGGCGGTCCACCCCCCAGAACTGGTGGATGAGGTTGTCACTGTCATCCACCACCATCAGGGAACGCATCCCGAGCACTTCGGTGAACAGGTGGCGGGCCGGATCCGCCTCTGTCGAGCGGATATGGGCCGCGAAGACGTGGCCGACCCGTGAAGGCGACTCGGGGAAGTCACGGTTGGCCGGTTGCGTCACCGCCATCGTCAGGATGAAGAGGCACTCCTCCACCCGCACCAGGGCTGCTCGGTGGATGTTGCTCTCGTAGTCACGCATATCGACTTCTGTGATCGGTACCTGTATCTCGAAGTCGGGATGGCGGTCCAGTTTCTCCACCAGCCCGCCCAAGTCCTTGACTATCGGCTCGATGGACGACCAGGCTCTGGGTACCGCGCCACGCGGCCCGGTGGTGGTTGCGCGGATCAGCCTCACAAAGCCCCTGGTAGCCTCCGGAGGACCCATGATGGTGGATGCCGGGTCCGTAAGACCCAGCGAGGACCACCGCTCCTCCAGCACGCCGGCATCATGCACGACCCACTCGAAAACGTCGGCAAAGGCCTCGGCGGTACGCGCGGGTTCGGGCACCGCCAGGGTGGCACCCACGAGTTCGGTGATGAGGATGCCGTCGGATGTCATCGTGGCTGTCAACTCTAGGCGTAAAGGGATCGCCCCCTATGTGGATCCCTGTTCGGAGCCCCTCCCCCGAAGGTGACCTCGACCGTCCTACGGAGAACTGTTGGAGTTCGCCAGGATGCCCTCGATGCGGGCCACACGCTGTTCGAGTTGCCCCAAGCGCTCAGCGATCCTGTCCCTCCGGGAGGTAACGAACATGATGATGTTCAGAGCAACGATGCTGGCCCACCCTACCGCCGTGACGATCGCGCTGACCTCCATCGGTCCTCTCCGATCCCATATACGTTCTATTAGGTTTGTACAGCATAGGCACCGTCTCGTAGAGAGGCGGAGTCCGCGGGAGACAGGACAGGTCGGCTACAGGCGATTGCCAGGTCGCCCCGTGGGGGTGTTCAGACCCACTCGTCCGAGATGACCTCTAGGAGTTCCCCTTCAGCGCCTCGCACGATGAACCCGCCGGGGTCCTCGCCTACCACCGTGATCCCGGCTGCAGCGACCGCCGTCCGGGCGGCGGGCAGGTCGGGAGCCTGGTAGGTGACGGCGGCAATCCCTGGTGGAACCGGTTCGGTGACGTAGCGGCCCAGATAGCCACGGGGCCAGGACTGGACCTCCACCGCACCGAGCCCGAGGCCCGTCTCGGTTCCTTGTAGAACATCGACCCGCACCGGGTAGCGGCTGTCCACTCCCCAGAACTGGTGGATGAAGGTGTCGTGGCCCTCGACCACCATCAGGGGACTCATCCCGAACACTTCGGAGTACAAACGCCGGACTTCGTCTGCTTCGGTCGAGCGGAGGTGGGCCGCGAAGATATGGCCCACCCGGGAAGGCGACTCGGGAAAGTCCCGTTCGGCCGGTTTCGTGACGGCCATCGTGAGCACGAAGAGGCACCCGTGGACCCGTGCCACGGCTGCTTCGTGGATGTTGCTTCCATGGTCCCGCATGTCGAGTTCGATGCCCTGACTCGACAGCTCGAAGTCGGGGTGGCGGACCAGATCCGCAACCAGCCGGTCCAGGTCCTGCACCACCGGCTCCACCGACGACCAGGCGCGCGGAAGCATCCCCCGCGGATCCGTGATAGAGGAGTGAACCAGCCGCACCAGACCACGCGTCGCCTCGGGAGGACCCATGACGGTCGCGCCGGGGTCGGGGAGATCGAGCGGGGCCCACCGCTCCTCCAACGCTCCCGTCCGGTGAGCGACCCAGCCGAACACCTCGGCCAGGGCTCCCCCGGTGCGGGCGGGTTCGGGCACCGCCAAGGTAGCGCCCAGCAACTTGGTGATGAGCATGCCGCTCCTTTCAGATCAGCCGCCGACTCTAGGAGGGTGCCGAGCAATCCACCAGCGGCCTTCCAATCGCCGCAATGATTCCTGGGGTCGGCGGGCCGCAAGCCTGAGCAATCGTCATTGTTCGGCACACCCCTGGTGTCCTGATTTACACATTTGCCGATCAACTCCCGAGCCACCATCGGACCACCGGACCCAGGGTCACGAGAACGCGAAAAGCGCCGGACCTGTCGCCTCCGGCGGGAACCCACCCCCGGCCGCCGCCTCCTCGGCGCCGAAACGCGTCCCGCCATACCCCTACAGGGGTCGTACGGTCGGCTTGATCCCAGCCCGGCCCGGTCGGTACCGAAAGCGGACCGCTTGGTGCTTTGCGGTTACCCACCAGTATGCGACGGACCTGTGACAGAACCTCCCTCCTGTCACAACACCGCTACTCCATAGCTAACCGAAACAAGGATTCGGGACACCTGAGGACCCGGTCCGAGCGGGGTCGAAACCTCCGGCGGCTCAGTGCCTGGCCAGGAGGGATCCGAAACCGTCCATACGGTCGTCGAACCCGTTAACGCGCAGGGCGTGCCACAACGTGGCGGCGTTGATGGCGATGACCGGCTTCCCCAACCAGTCCTCCGCCTCGGCAGCCAGCCGCACCATCGAGAGATTGGTTCCCACCTGCACGATGGCGTCGACATCGTCCCCGTCGATACCCCTCAGCACCTCGATGAGCCGGGCCCGGGTGACGTCGGCGATGGACGTGGCGGTGGGGCACTTCAAGCCTTCGAACCTCCTTACGGCGAAACCGGCCTCCGTGAAGAAACGGGCGACCCGCTCGTCGGCCACCGGTTGGTAGGGCGTGAAGAACGCGATGCTGTTCACGCCCAGGACCTCGAGAGCGGCCCGGCAACTGGTGGCGCCGGTGCTCACGTCCAGTCCGGTCATGTCCTTGATCCGCTCCTCGAAGCGCCGGTTCCCCTCGACGCCGTCCCAGAACGTCTCGGACGACATACCCATCACCAGGTAGTCGGGCTCGCAGGTCATCACATCGCGCACCGCTACCGCCATGGAGGTGCGGACCTTCTCGATGAGGGACAGGAACGAAGCGTCGGATCCGATGGCCGGTGACTCGATGTACATGCGTCCGGCATGGAAGGTGACCCCTCTGGGTCCGATCATGTTGAGGTCGTGCTCGACCACGGTGTTGGTCGAAGGAACGATCACGCCGAACTTGGCGCGGTATCCGGCTGCATCAGGCATGGTTCCTCCGATCGTCCTGTCTTGCCTTCTCGATCCGGGACAGTAAACGCTCCGGGGTCATCGGGACCCGGTCGACCTCCACCCCGAGCGGGGCGAGGGCGTCCTCGATGGCCGAGGCGATGGCGGCGGGGGCTCCGATCCGGCCCCCCTCCCCTGTTCCCTTCATCCCCCGGTAGGTGAACGGCGACGGGGTCACCATGTGCTCGATCCTCACCTGGGGCATCTCCACGAAGGTCGGCATGAGGTAAGAGGCGAAGCTGCCGTTGAGCGGGGTTCCGTCCTCGTCGTAGATGAACTCCTCGTACAGGGCGCTGCCGATGCCCTGGCATATCCCGCCGATTACCTGGCCCCGGACGGCCGGCGGGTTGAGAACGGTCCCGCAATCATGCACGACCGCGTAGTCGAGGAAGCTGACGAGGCCGGTCTCGATGTCCACCTCGACGACCGGGACATGTACCGAGTGTCCCATGATCGGGTTGAAACTCCCCCAGTCGCCGTCGGGACCGGGCATGGTAGCCATGGGATGGTCGTAGGTGTGGGTCGACTCCAGGCCGCTCGACTCGCCGGGCGGGAGCAGGAGGCTGGCCGTGTTGGCGACCAGAGCCAGTTGCGCCAAAGGCACGACCGACCCGGGAGCGCCCCGTACCCGGCAACCGGGCATCGCCTGGTCGTAGACAACATCCTCGGGCGCCGCTTCGAGGAGGTGGGCGGCGATGCGGACCAGCTTCTGCTTGATCTCGAGGAGGGCGCCGTCCAGAGCGCCGGCGGTCATCACCGTCATCCGGCTCCCGGCGGGACCCATCGCAGGGCCGGCCGTCCGGGTCGTGAGGCGGTCGACGACGATGTGATCGGGATCCATGCCCAACTCTTCGGCGGCGACCATCAGGGCGACCGTCTCGGGTGACGTGCCCAGGGACGGGGAATGCAGCAGGATCGACAGGTGACCGTGGGAGTCGATCCGGCAGGTGACCGTCTCGGCTGACGTGGTCGGTCTCCGCCCCGGGGTCTCGAACAGGACCCACAATTCGGTCATGCTGGGAACGCTGCGCTCCTGGACGGTGGCGAGGCCGATCCCGATGTACCTCCCCTCGGTGCGGGCGGCCTTCTGACGGCGCCGCCAGCCTCCCACGTCGGCGAACTCGAGGGCCCGTCCGAGCGCCTCGGGGTAGCTGCCGGAGTCGTAGAGGTTGCCGACCGGGGTCTTGAACGGGAACTCCTCCGGTTGGATGAAGTTCCTCCGCCTTATCTCGGCGCGGGTCAGCCCCAGCTGCTTAGCGGCTGTGTCGACCAGCCGTTCCAGCACCATCGTCATCGGGGATGCGCCCAGTCCCCGGTAGGCGCCCTGGTTGGTCTTGTTGGTGAGCACCGCGGTGAAGTCGAAGCTGATCGACGGGATGCGGTAGGGCCCGGTCGCCTGGGCGAGCGGGCTCGAGTTGGCGGCGGGCCCGAGGAGGAAATAGGCGCCGTAGTCCTCGGTCACTTCCAGCCTGAGCCCGAGCATCCGGCCCTCGCCGTCGAGCGCCAACTCCGCCCGGTAGGAGCGGTCCTCGCCGTGGTTGTCGCCGACGATGAGGTTCTCCCAACGGTCCTCGACGTACTTGACGTGGCGGCCCGTATCCATGGCGAACATCCCGGCGAGCACCATGTTGCGGGGTACCCAGAACTTCCCGCCGAACGCCCCTCCCACGTCTCTCGGTATCCCGTGGATCTTGTGGGTGGGAAGGCCGAGCGTGTCGCCGAGCGTCCACAGCAGGGCGTTGCTCTGCGAGTTGCTCCAGAAGGTGAGTTCACCCCGGCCCGGATTGAACGAGGCCACCACCCCGAACGTGTCCAGGGCCGCGCCGCTGTGCCGGCCCCACCGCAGCGTGCGCCGCACGACGCGGGCGGCGCCTGCGAAGGCCGCACGCGGATCACCCCATTCGAGCTTGCGGCGCATGATCACGTTGGATCCGAGACCGTCATGGATGAGTGGGGCGTCCCCGGCGGTAGCGGTCTCGATCGTCGTGATCGGCGCGAGGGGTTCGTAGTCGACTACGACCTGCCGGCAGGCGTCCTCGGCGACCTCGCGGCTGGGCGCCGCCACAGCCGCCACGCCCGCCCGCCTGCCTCCCTGGGGGCCCTCGCGGCTGGTCGCCCCCCCCGCCGCCACCGCCTCGCCGGCATGGCGGACCTTCCCGGCGGCCAAGGCGTGCATCGGGATCGGAAGGGGAGGGTCACTCACGTCGGCGAGGGTGAAGATCGGCCGGGTCCGTCCCAGGACTTCCCGGCCGGTGATGATCCCGTGGACCCCCGGGACCCGGCCAGCCCGGCTGGTGTCCACCGCAGCGATTCGGGCGTGGGCGTAGGGGCTCCGCACCAGAGCCATGTGCAGCATGCCGCGAGCGTCGAAGTCGTCGATGAAGGCGCCGTGGCCGCGCACCATGCGGGCCGACTCGACCGTGGGGAAGGCGTCGCCGATCCGGGGCTCACTCGGACTAGCCGTCATCAGCCCCTCCAGGCAGGGTGGCCGGATCGCGGAGGAGGACCGCGGCTAGGCGGATTGCTTCGACTATCTGCTGGTATCCGGTGCATCGGCAGAGGTTTCCCGACATGGCCTCCCGTATCAACTCCTCGTCCGGGTCCGGATGATCCTCGAGGAGTGCCGCAGCGCTTATCAGCATCCCGGGGGTGCAGAAGCCGCACTGCAGGCCGTGGGCGGTACGGAAAGCCTCCTGGATCGGATGGAGAGGGGAGGTGCCGGGCGCCAGATCCTCGACGGTGGTAACCCGGTGACCGTCGGCCTGCACCGCCAGCACGAGGCAGGAACGGACGGGCTCGCCATCGAGAAGCACGGTGCAGGCGCCGCACACTCCCTCGTCGCATCCCACATGCGTGCCGGTGAGTCCCAGATCGTGGCGGAGATGGTCGACCAGGGTGCTCCTCGAACTGACAACCCCGGCGGTCCGGACACCGTTGACCGTCACCGAGATATCGTGAAGCCTGCTCATCCGATCCCCGCCTCCCGGGAACGTGCATCGGCCACAGCTTCCAGCATGGCCCGCCTGACCACGACCGGCGCCAGGGAACGGCGGTATTTCGCCGATGCCAGGACATCGTCCACCGGTTCCACGATCGTCGCCGCAGCCCGGGCAACCCGTTCCACGACATCGGAGGATGGGGGGCAACCCTCTGCCAGGGTCTCGGCCTCGCGGGCGCGGAGCGGCGTCGGGCCGAGGGCGCACAGTGCGATTCGAACGTCTTGCAGGCAACCGGATTGGAACGTCACACGTACTGCAGCCCCCGCAAGCGCGAAGTTGTGGTTCGGGATGGCCACCTCGTAGAAGGATGCGCCGCTGGCTTGACCGTTCGTGGGGAGGGGAACGTGGATGCCGGTGAGGATCTCGTCCGGGGCGAGGTCGGTCTCGTACGCGTACCGGTAGAAGCGCCGGGCCGGAATCTCTCTGGTGCCGGCGGGCCCGGTCGCCAGGAGGACAGCGTCGAGGGCGACCAGGGCGGCGGGGATCTCGGCGGCCGGGTCGGCATGAGCGGCACTGCCACCCACCGTTCCCCGGTTGCGGATGGCCGGGCTACCGATCTTGCGGACCGCCCGGGCGAGCAGCGGGGCGTGGGTAGCCACCAGTTCCGATTCGAGCACCCGTGACTGGCGGACCATCGCTCCGAGCCTGAGCGAGCCGTTCATCAACCCGATCCGGTCGAGACCTGGAATGCGGCCGAGGTCCACCACCGCCGATGGGCTGGACAGCCGCGCTTTCAATAGCGGGAGAAGGCTTTGGCCTCCGGCCATCACCCGTGTCTCTCCCGACCGCGAAACAAGTATGCGCAGTGCTTCCTGGAGGTCGGGAGGCGCGAAGTAGTCGAAGTCGGCGGCCTTCATCGGTTTACCGGAAACTCGCCGCGCTCATCGGCAATCGAGCCATCCGGCGTGCGTTCAACTCCACCTCCGCCTGCGCGTCCGTCGCTAGGGAAACACTCTCGTCCTGTAACCCGTAACGCGGCCCCACGCCAACCATTTCGTATTCGGTTGCGATCACGCTCGCTCCAGGATCCTGTCGCGACACCATACCCGGCGCATCCGGCTCGTTCACTCCGCTGGTCGACGGGCATAGTCGCCGATGGGCTCCTTGCCGTTCCCCGCCTGCGGCCCTCGGATTCCTCGCCCGGGGTCTTGCCCGCCGGATGACCTGGACCGTGAACCGGGTCAACACCTACCTCCGGTGATACGGTGTCACGGTTCACTGATATCGTCCGAGACGAGAGCAGCAAGGACCGCGACCTATGGCACAACCGGAGCATGCAACGACGTTGACCTTGGGACTCGATGACGGCTCCGGGCTCCGGGTCGTCAGGGCGAGCTTCCTGGACGAGTCCAAGTTCGACTGGTCCCTGTTCGAGGGGTTCGAGAGCCTCAGGGTCCTGACCTACTCGGCCAGCGCGGCGGCGATCGTCAAGATGCTGGACGACTTCTCGTTCGAGAGTTTCGAGTGCGTCTTCGGGTGCGAGGCGACCCTCGGGAACATCGTCGACGTGCTGGCCTTCCAGAAGGTCGCGGTGGAGGGGACACGGTCCGCCATCATGGGTCTGAGGGACGAGCGGCACGTCCGCATCCTGCAGAAGATCGCCACCGGTCAAGCCGCATTCCGGGTGCTTCGCACGTATGTGGCCCATGCCAAGCTGTACCTGCTGGCCGGCGGTAAGCGGACACGCGTGATCGTGGGTTCCGCCAACCTGTCCGAGCGCGCCTTCTCGGGACAGCAGCCCGAGACGCTGGTCGTGTTCGACAACGACGAGACGGCATGGAATCACTACAGCCGCATGTTCGAAGCGATACGCGACTCGGGATCCGATGAAGTACCTCTTCCGGAGGAACGTATTACCCGCTCCGAGATCGAAGTGCCCGACACACCGGTGCTGTCCGACACATCCACCACGGTGATCGTCACGCCCGCGGAGCCGGCCGAGACAGAGGTGTCGGCCCCCGCGCAGGTGGAGCGGATCGAGAAGGTAGCCGCGGTACTGAAGCCGCGACTGTCCGCGGCGAACCCACCGATGCGGGGCGGGAAGCAGAGGATCACGCCCACCGTCAAACGGGAACTGAGCCGTATCCGCCTGGTGAAGTCGGCGGACGAGGTCACCAACCGTCACCTATCCATCGACCGGGTGAACCGGACGGCGGTCCTGTCCGGCGAAAGGTTCCCGCTGGAATGGGACCAGGCGTCAGTCGAGAAGGACGCCAGGCTGATGCTGGGCTATTTCGGCAACTACGAGGGCGCCTTCGAAGGGGACGTTCCCATGCTGCAGCGGGACTACTTCACGTTCATGGCGTGGCTGTACTTCTCCCCGTTCATCTGCGACCTGCGTTCCCTGGCCCATCTGCAGGACAGCGACGTGGTCCGGTACCCGTCGTTCGCGATCATCTTCGGTAAGTCCAACTGCGGCAAGACCAGCCTGGTGGACACGCTCATAACCTCGATGTTCGGTCGTGCCCACACGGTCGAGAAGAGAAGCTTCACCACCGCCCGGCTGCGCGGCCTGCAGCACGCCTACAAGCGCCATCCCGTGGTGTTCGACGACATCGGGCGCAGGGCCTTCAACACCCACGGCAAGGAGTTGATCAAGGACGAGTACCCACCGCAGGTCAGCGAGTATCCGGGGTTCGTGCTGTCCATGAACGCGGAACCCCATTCCTTCCCGGACGAGATCGTCAAGCGCAGCCTGACCGTCTACACGACGACCGCCCTGCCCGCCCACGACGAGAAACTCCGGCAACGCCTCCAGACGAGGATCCAGCAGATCCGCGGGGAGCTGACCGGTCACCTCTACCGGCGCTACCTGGTCGACGTCATGGACCGACTCGAACGCGAACGCCTACCGGAGGACTGGCTGGCCACGTCGTCGAGCGTTCTCAGCGGCCTCCTGGCCGAGGCATCGGACGGCTCCCCGCCGGCCTGGTGTCGCGAGGTCCACTGGCTCGGTTACGCGGACAAGCGATACGACCGGGTGAGAGCGCGAGTCCTTGCCCTTCTCCGGCGCCCGGCCTACGCGAAGCGGGAGGGCGACACAGCGAACGGCTGGACCATCGAAGGCAACGATGTCGTCGTGTGGGAACAGCGCGACGCGTTCGGCAGGACGGGATTCGGCTGGGACGACCTACCGTCGACCCTCATCGACGAGGCCTCAAGCGGGGGCGATCGTACCGTGCTCCACCGCGACAGCCTGGAGAGGTTCCTCGGCCAGCGGCTCCGCGCGAGGAGACGCTGGTGGATCGGGGGTTGAAGGCGACCTACCGGAACCGTGCGGGGTGGACCGTCTGTGGTCCGATCCGGAGCAGGCAACTGATTCCCTAGTGTGCTCAAGTCGGGGACTCGTTGAAGATTGCCGTACCACCCGACCGCGTCTCGGGCGTGCCGAGACCGCGAAAACCGCCCGGCTAGTCGCATCCGGTGGGACCCACCCCCGGCCGCCGCCTCCTCGGCGCCTGAGCGCGTCCCGCCGTCCCCTTCAGCGAGGGGTCGTAGGACAACATGATCCCCAGCCCCGGTCCGGTCGGTACCCAAACACGGACCGTCGGTGCTTGCAGCTACCTCCCAGTATGCGACGGCTCTGTGACAGATCCAACCCCCTTGAGGCGAAGCGGTCCCCTGGATAGCCCAAACACAGCTGACATTGGTTGTTCGAGATGCGACCACCTATTCGTGCACCTTCTCATGCCGACGACCCAGGTCGGGCGGGTACGGACGGGCGCGTGCCCTGCCGGACTCGAGCTGCGGGAAGGCGGTGGGGAGGGATCCCACGACCAGTCCACCGACTCGATGAGACGGGTAACCAGCGCCATCCCGCCTCGGCCGGCGGAAGGTCAGGAACCGATCAGCTCCACCAGTTCTCGTCCTGGGGCCTGGACCAGGATGGTTGCCCGACCCTCGTAGGGTGGGTGGCTTACCGCAACCCTGTCGGCGACCACCGTGGCGCCTGATGCGACTGCCCGGTCGACAGCCGCTCGCAGATCCGTCGTGTTGAACGAGGCCATGCCGATCGCCGCGGGCAGTTCCCCGGGCGGATGCTGCCTCGGTCCGGCATGGTCTCCGTAACCGCCCAGTTCGACCAGCGTCACCCCTCTGGTCTTGAGGGCCGCAATGCGGATCTTGTCCCCTTCAGGCCAGTTCTGTTCCCTGGCCGCGGCAGGCCGGTACTCGAACTCGAGTTTCAGTTCCATCCCCAGCCCGTCACGGTAGAAGCTCATGCTCTGCCCGTACGAGCGGGCGGCCAGCACCGATATGAAGATGCCCCCCACCTTCTCCCCCGGCGGGGGGGTGAGCAGTTCCAAACCCGGGATCTGGAAGAGGACCTGGGTCAGGAAAGTCTGCACACCGTGCGGTCCCACCGCCTGCATGGCCCGCTGGCCAGGCGGATCGTCGGAGATGGCCAGATCGACCGGCAGACCGTTCACCCTGAAATGGGGTGACGCGGACACCTCATCCAGCATCGCGTCCACATCTGTGACGCAAATCTCGACCGCGTTCCATCCCCAGGTCGACAGGGGCGGCGGAGAAGGAGTCGGACCCTCGACCAACCTCAACCATCCAATCGTCTCCGACTCGGGGGCCAGGTAAGTCATCATCCGGTCCGGCCCGATGCCCCACGCCTCGCCGAGAACGCCCGCTGCACCGGACCATTGCCTCACCCATCCGAACTCCGTCGTGTAAATGCCTGCCGTCTCGTCGAGCGAATCCATCGGAACCGTGGCGGTCACGATGGCAAGGTTTTCGAGCAGTGGGATGGATGCCACGAAGACCGAGGATAGCGATCAGCCGGACAGGGGGCGGAACGGATGGCCGGGGAACCTACCGTGGGAACCCCGATGCAGTGGCTACTGGGTACGCTCCTGGGACCGGCCTGGACGGCAGGTCAGGACAGGAGCAAGGGGTTGCGATGCTGGTTTCCGAAGTTCGGATAGTCAACGTATCGGTTGGTTCGATGAACGGCGCGCTGGCCCTCTATTCGGGGGTGCTCGGACTGGATGTCATAGCCCGCGGCGACCTGCCGCCCGAACTGGCCGGTCCCTGGCGTATCCCACCGGGCTTATCGGGGAAGGTAGCCCTGCTAGCCGCCGGATCGGAACGTACCGGGATGTTGCGGCTGGTGGAGTTCGATGCTCCCGGAGACCCGGTCTGGACCAAGACCCACCAGTTGTCGGGCAACGGGTTCTGGGCGCTCAACTACCGCGTGCACGACATCCGGGCACTGCTGCCGAGACTGCTGGAAGCCGGCGTCACCGGAAGCGGCGAGGCCAAGAACTGGGCTATAACCGACGAGGTGGAGGTCTGGGACTCGATCACCACCGATCCCGACGGGGTCCACCTAGACGTGTACAGCTACGAGCGCGGAACGGAAATCCGCGGCGGCAAACTCCATGGGAGAATCAGCCCCCTCCAGACCATCGCCATGTGCGTTCACGACCTCGCGAACACCAGGCGCTTCTACGAGGGTCTCGGTTTCGAGGTCCTGTGGGAGAGGACGATCGCCGGTCTCGAGGACATGCTGCAGATTCCCGAAGGGATCACCCTCCACGACGCCAACCTGGTCCGCGATCCCGACATCCTGCCGGGCCGGGTGGAGCTGTTCCAGTTCCTCGACACCGGCGTGGTGAGCCTGCCAGAGCCGGTTCCTCTCACGAACCGTGCAGTCCCCCCCGCCCGTGGAATTCTTTCGGTGTCGATGGCGACTCCCGACCTGGACGAGGCGTCCCGGCTGGTCACCAACCTCGGTGCAGCCGCCGTAGCGCCGCCGGTGGAAGTCGAACTCCCGGGTATCGGCCCGGCCACCGTGGCGACCTTCCTCGGTCCGGAGGGAGAGTGCGTCGAGCTCTACCAGCAGGACTGAGCAGCTAGGCGCAATCCGTTCCCGCCGGAGCGCGGCCACCAAGCCACTCCCGGCGCCCTCCAAGTCGGTTCAGGGACCCAGCGCGGTGAGCGGCGCGACCGCGACGCCGTCGGGACGCTCGTAACCGAAGCCGGTGGCGGTGACGACGAGCATTTTGGCGGGTGGCTGGATCCGATCGGCAGCAGCCTTGGCACGGAGCCGCAGCAGCGAGCCGGCCGCTGAGTCGATGTGTTGGGCTCCCCCCAACTTCACTTCGACCGCGATCCATCGACCGTCTCCCCCCTCGACGATCGCGTCGACCTCCAGTCCGTCGCCGTCCCGGTAGTGCCACACCACCGAGTCCGAGAGTTGCCCGTAGATACGGAGATCGCGCACTACCAGGGACTCGAAGAGGAACCCGAAGGCGCGCAACTCGGTCGCTAAACGGTGCGGCGTGGCCCGTAACCGTGCCGCAGCCAGCGACGGGTCCACCAGATGGCGTTTCGGAGCGCCCCGGAGTGGTTTACGCGACCGGAGATGGGTGGGCCAGCGCGGGACATTCTCCACCACAAACAGCCTTTCCAGTGCCTTCAGGTAGGCCTTGGCAGTGGTGCGGTTGACGGGCCGCTCCCCGCCTGTGTCAGCGGCTAGCTTGGAGCATGAGGCCTCGGTTGCCACGTTGCGCGCCAGGGACGCCAGCAGCCGGCTCACACCCACCGGATCGCGCCGGGTCGAGTCGACGGCGGAGACGCCGGTGCGGCACAGTTCGTCAAAGTAGGCCCGGATCTCGGCTTGAGCCTGCACCGGGGTGAACCCGAGCAGGCGTGGCCAACCGCCCCTGCAGACCGCATCCACCACACCTGAGAAGTCAAGGTCCGGTCGCGTCGCGTCGCATGCGTCCCCGTCCATCAGCGCCCTGACCGACACTTGACCGGTCGACTCTCCGGACTCCAGTAGCGACATGGGCCGCATCCTGACCCGCCGGATCCGGCCCGCCCCCGAATGCCTGGTGGTGTCATCGGCGGGAACCGCCGAACCGGTGAGGATGTAGCGGCCTGGACCGGTCCCGTCGTCGCAGGCGCCCCGAACCGCGTTCCACAGATCCGGCGCCGTCTGCCACTCGTCCAGCAGTCGGGGGTATGGTCCCTCGAGCAACCGGTCCGGATTCACCGAAGCTGAAAGCCGGGCGTCAGGATCGCGATCTAGCATCACGGCGCTGCGGGAATGCCGCAGTCCCGTCCATGTCTTCCCACAGGTCTTCGGGCCGTCGATGAGCACGGCAGCCGAGGTTTCGAGCACGGCTCGTACCTCTTCGTCGACCAGCCGGGGAAGGTAGCCCTTCGGTGTGAGCCTCTCGACCATGCTCGGTTCCTCCAGCGATCTGCCCACCACTTCTGATCCATCCTAAATGTTGGACAGAATCTAACTTACAGAATAGGCCTATTCTGTCCTACAGAAAATACTCATCCCGTCCTACAACATGGACACCCCGTCCGGAGCGCCCGACCGCGGGCAGGAGATATCGAAGCTAGCGCTGAGCCGGTCGCGCCAGGCTCGCCGCCAAGTCTCGGGCTGCGATGCGATCGATCGACATCACCGCCTCGTGGATGGCGGAGGCAGCGTACTCACTCATGGAGAGCCGTGCGTTGAGGCTGAACTTGAGTCCCAGTTCCTCCGCCGACAGGGGGTTCTCCGGGCCGCCCCGGTTGTGGCGCACACGCTGCTCCACCACCGAACCGTCCTTCAAGCGCGCTCGCAGGACACCGGGAAACTGGTGCGGGAAGATCGCGGTGGATTCATCGTCGGCATGGCAGGTCACCGAGCCGGACAGACGGAGCCGTTCCGGGTCGGCGATCGTCTCCGCGGTGAAGTCATCCAGGTAGACGCCCAATCCGCCGCCCCCGACCAGGGCCGCCGCCACGCAGAAGGGGCCGCTGAAGCGGGCCGTGTACGGGCTGGTGGGACGGGCCTTGAGTTCGGGCGGTTGGGCGATCGTCCGCAGGACCGGCTGGGGAACCCCTAGTTCCATGGATTCGATATCGGCAGGGTCGACTCCAGCGGCCAGGATGGCAAGCGCCGCGTCGATCCCGGCGTGGGTGAAGTGGTTGGTCGGGTATGGCTTGTACCACACCCGCAGGACGTCCCACCTCTCTCCCAGTGCACCCACGACTGCCTCGGCGTCGAACCTTCCTTCCGAGTAGGCGCGGTAGAACCCGAAACGGCCTTCGAGAACGGTCGGGGGGCCGGTCAACCCATGCAATGCGAGCTGCGCGGCGGAAACGCCGGCATGCGCCGCCCACCCGCAGTGGATCCGCTTGACGCTTCCGCCGGTACGGTTCGCCTCGATGATCCCCGCGCCCATGCTCGCGGCGATCCCCATGGCGTGGGCGATCCCGTCGCCATCGAGGTCAAAGAGGAGGGCGGCAGCCGCGGCCGACGCCAGCGCACCGCAGACGGAAGTGGCGTGGAGACCGTTCTCGAAGAAGATCGAGTTGCGGATCGCCGGATCGTAGGACGCCATTCCGAGCCTGATGCAGATCTCGTTGCCGGCGGCCACCGCGGCCATCGTCTCGGCGCCTCCTGCACCGGCTGCTTCGGCTGCCGCCAGGGCTGCGGGCACCACCGAGGCGGAAGGATGCAACACCGACGGCAGGTGGGTGTCGTCGAAGTCGAGGGCGTGGCAATGGGTACCGTTGACGAGGGCCGCCGCGGCGGCGGGGAGCCGGTCCGCCTCTCCCCAGACAGTGGACTCCGCCACGCCGCCCTGGCTGCGCACCAGGCCGAGGGTGGCCCGCCCGGCATCCTCGCCCCGGGCCGCTAGGGCGACGCCGAGCACGTCGAGGATGCGGTCGCGCGCGTTGGCGGCCACGTCGTCGGCCAGCTCGGTCCCGCGCAGGGACGCCGCGAAGTGGCCCAGGCGGACTACGAGACCTTCAGGCATCTACCAGCGCGATGGGGCGGACCGGGGACCCGGTTCCCCCGACGATCTTCAACGGGGCGACGACCAGCACGAACTCGGCCGATCCGGCTTCGGCCAGGCCTGCCAGGTTCATCGTCTCGATAATGTTGATACCGGCCTCCACCAGCAGGATCCGGTGCACGGGAAGGGTCGCGTGGCCGGCGCCGGGCCGGATCACCTCGAAGGCGATCGTCTCGCCTCCGACCAGCCTCACCCTGCGCTCGGCGAGCCACATGCCCGCTGCGAGCCCCGGTCCGGGGGCACCACCGACCTGGCCCCGGAAGAACTCCGGGTCGGCCCAATGTCTCGCCCAACCAGTCCTGATCAGCACCGAGTCACCCCTCTGGACTTCCACGCACCCGGCCTGCTCGGCGGCCTCGAGATCCTCGACGGTTACCTCGTAGGCGGGGGGAAGGCATCCGACCCCGTGGAGCGCGGCAACATCGAGCAATACGCCCCGGCCCACGATGGGTTCCACGGTGTCGATTCCGAGCACGGAGAGCCCGCGGTTGGTCTGCACGCCCGAGGCCTCCACGCCACCGTGGAGCCGGCCGTCCTGCGACACGTGGCCCAGAGCGTCTATGTGCGTGCCGACGTGGCCTCCGAGGGTGATCATCTCGTTGGCTGCCGACCCGCCGTCGGGCCGGACCATGTCACCGTGCCGACGCATCATGGCAATCTCGAAGGCCGGATGGTTGGGCGACACCGGCATGCCCCGCTCCAGCGGATGGGCGAGGTCGATAACCCGGGCCTCAGCGAGCCGCTGGATATCCATGGTTCAGATCACTCCGGACTCGGCCAACTCGTCGATCTGATCGTTCGAAAGGCCGAGTTCCGTATATACGGCCCGGTTGTCCGCGCCCAGAGGCCTCCCTGCCCAGCGAATGTGGCCCGGTGTCTCGCTGAGCCGGAACATGACGTTCTGCATCTTGACAGGACCCAGTTCGGCATCGTCGACCGTCACGATCGACTCGAGGGCCTGGTACTGGGGATCGCCGAGGACGCCTTGCGCGTCGTAGATGGGGGCGACCGCGGCCTGGGCCTTCTCGAAGGCTGACACCACGTCCGCCAGGTCCCGGTCTCCGATCCATGACCCGACCATCCCGTCGAGGAGGTCGGCATGCTTGGCGCGGTCCCTGCCGGAGGCGAACCACGGCTCGGAGATCACCTCGGGGTGCCCGACCAGATGCATCACCCGCTCCGCCACGCTCTGCGCACTGGTGGAGATCGCCACCCATTGACCGTCTCGTGTCTCGTAGGTGTTGCGCGGAGCGTTGTTCACGGAACGGTTGCCGGACCGGCACTGGGCGATTCCCAGCTGGTCGAAGACCGTCGGCTGGGACCCCAGCACGCTGAGGATCGGTTCGATGATCGCCACGTCGATCAACTGGCCCGGACCACCGCGTGCGTCACGGTTGTAGAGGCACATGAGGATGGCGTTGGCCGTCGCCTGGGCGGCGATGCTGTCGGCCAGCCCGAAAGGCGGCAGGGTGGGTGGCCCATCGGGCTCCCCGGTCATGTGGGCAAACCCGCTCATGGACTCGGCCAGCGTGCCGAACCCGGGCCTGGACGAATAGGGCCCGAACTGACCGAATCCGGTGACCCGCGTGATGATGAGCGAGGGGTTGACCGAGCGGAGTCGCTCCGGGCTCAGGTTCCACCGCTCGAAGGTACCGGGCCGGAAGTTCTCGATCAGCACATCCGCCCGTTCGGCGAGCCGGAGAAGGATCTCCTGGCCGGCTTCCTTGGAGAGGTTGAGCGTGACGGCCCGTTTGTTGCGCCCGACGACCTTCCACCAAAGTGGAACATCGTCCTTGGCATGACCGTGATCGCGTAACGGGTCGCCGCGCGGGTGCTCGATCTTGATCACGTCGGCGCCGAAATCCGCCAGGATCATGGCCGCCATGGGCCCGGCGATCAGGGTGGACGCGTCAACGACCCCTATCCCCTCGAGCGGCAACGATCCCCCGATGACCGGAATCCTTCCTCAACCGAACCGCGGCGACTCTAACAGCGGACGCTCACAGTCCTCGTACGCGACTTACCCGAGGATCGTCGCTGCCGACATAGCAGGCAAGCGTTTCAGCCACCGCATCGACATCGAGAGCACGGTATATGACCATCTTCTCAAGGTCCACCCAGTCCTGCGACCGGTTGGAGAATGCTTTGAAGACCGCCAGATCACGACAGGCGAGGAACGGAATCTACGATCCGCCGAATAACTCCCGGCGAACTCGCTGCGCCACTTCGTCATGAAAGGACGTGGTGTTAAAGAACACGTCGATGGGGGTTTGATCCCACCTGAGCCTGGCCTGGCCGTCTCTGAGGATCGCCCGATGAGTTGCTGCGCTCACCGTTATCCCTTTGGGGAGTGATCCAAGCGCGACTGCCGCGTCCGCCTTTCTCACGAACAGATTCACATTTGTGTCGATGGTTGCGCGGGGACGAGGGACACACCATGCCAGCGCGAGGGCTCCCCCGAAGGCGTCGGGAACACCGCCGGAATCCAGGGCTCTATGGACGGCAACTATGCGCTCGGTGAGGTTCACCGACCGAACGCGGGATATTCGAGCGTGGGACTGTGTCTGGTGGGGAACTGCTCGGTCAACTCCAAGAGGGAGGCCAATTCCTCTCCCCGGTCAAAGCGCGCACAACTCATGATCCAGTCGAGGATCTCGTTGTTGGGAGTCGCCGTGCCGGCTTCGTAAGCCACTAGCTGCGACTCCGGAATGCCGACTCGCTCGGCGTGAGCCGGTAACGAGAGGCCCGCCCGTAGCCGGGCGGTGCGAATCATCTCAGCCGACGTCACGATCCGGATGGTACCCGCTCGCGCAACACCGGACAGCCGTTGTCTGGGTGGGTGGATGGAAACGGGTTCTTGATCGGCCAACCGTGCGCTGACCAGGTAGTTTACCATCGGACAACTGGCCGGCGTTATTCCTGGGCTGGCGGGCGGCAGGCCCGAGCAATCGTCATTGCTCAGCACCCTCCTCGGAAACTGATCGGCCCAGGTGTCAGAGTTTGAAAGCGCTGGATCCCAGTTCCCAGCCCATGTCCGCTCCCATGGCCGCCATGGCGAAGATGATCAGTCCGGCGCCCGCGATGGCGAGGTTCTTCATGAACATGGCCATCTCGATGGTTCTGGTGGGTTCCTCGTCGGTCCAGAAGTGGTGGATGAGGAAGGCGGCGATCAGCACGTAGACAGTGAGTCCGAGGGCGGCAAGATCCATCCAGACGCCCAGGATGACGCCGAGCCCGCCGGCGGCAATGAGCACGCCGGAAATGCGCACGCGCCACTCGGCGGCGGGCATGCCCCGCAACTCCGCGTAGGCCGCGGTCTCCTTGGGCTTCGCGAGATGCCCGATCCCGGCTCCTAGGAAAATGAGGGAGAAGAGGATTCTCCCGACGATCAGCAACGCTTCCACGTCTTACCTCCCGGTACTTGTCCTGTCCACTGTCAAGGGACACACCATGTTAGTGGGGGGCATCCCGGCAAACCACGGCCACCGGTGGGTACGGGCTACGGAAACCGAGGGCTAGTTGGGATTCCTGAGGAAGCGTTCTATGTCCTCGACGAGGCGGCGGCTGTCACCTCGGGCGATCACCCGGCTTTCTGACTCCTGCTCCAGCCGCTTGACGTACTCCACCAGTTCCTCGGAATCGGAGACCGCCTCCCCGACCTGCGCTTCGTAACCCTCCACCTCTTCGTCGAGGGGATCCACGTCGAAGTGCCATCCGATCACGTCGCCGAGGGCGTAGAGAAGCGCCCTCGTCCCGCTTGGACTGGGGTTTCCTGCCAGGTAGTGGGGCAGGCCCGCCCAGACACCGGCAGCTTCGATGCCTTCATCCGACAGGGCGGAGGTCAGGACTCCGGTTATCCCGGTAGGTCCTTCGTAGGTCGAAACGTTGATGCCCATCCGGAGGGCAAAGTCTGGATCGTCCGAGCTTCCGAATATGGGAACCGGGAGCGTATGGGGGATCTGCCCCACGAACGCGCCGAGCGAGACCGCCCGGTTGACCCCGAGACGGCGGAGCACCCCTATTACCTCCGAGCAGAACTGGCGCCAGCGGAGATGGGGTTCCTCACCGACGACCAGAACCAGGTCGTGGACATGTCCGGCAAGTCTGACACCGAAGAATCCCGTGGCCGGCCAGTGTATGTGTCGCACGGCCCGGTCGATCGAGACGAGCGGCCGGGTCACCTGGTAGTTGATGTACGGCTCAAGGTCCAGCTGCGCTATCGGTATCTCGTCGTGGTGCTCCATCAGGTAGTAGAGGACCCTCGAGGCCGCGTCGGCCGCATCGTTCCAGCCCTCGAAGGCCAGAACCGCCACCGGGTCCCGCAGGTCCGGATCCTCGACCCACTCGATTTCGGTCACCACGACCCTGAGGGTAGCCGGATCCCTACGTTCGAGGGCGGCCGGCAGGTCCTCAGGAAACCTGCTCGGGGTTCCACCGGCGGATACGCAGGCTGTTGGAGACCACCGACACACTCGACAGGGCCATGGCCACCGAAGCGATCATCGGGTCCAGGAGGCCGGCGACTGCCAGCGGGATAGCGGCCACGTTGTAGGCGAACGCCCACCACAGGTTCTGGCGGATTCCCCGCAAGGTCCGCCGCGCCAGGTCGATCGCCGTGACGGCCTGGGTCGGGTTGCCGGACATGAGCGTTACGTCGGCGGTCTCGATCGCCAGATCGCTACCGGTGCCCGTGCCCATCCCCACGGAGGCCGTGGCAAGTGCGGGAGCGTCGTTCACCCCGTCACCTACGAAAGCGGTGGGTTCTCCCTCCTCCTGCCACGAATCGATGAGGGCGGCCTTGTCCTGAGGTAGCAGCCGGGCATGTATGTCGGTGATGCCCAACTCCTCCCCCACCGCACCGGCGGGAGTCTCATGGTCACCGGTCAGCATCGCGGTCGCCAACTCCCGGCGGCGAAGCGAGGTCAAAGCTGCGGAAGCGGTAGGCCGGGTGGTGTCGGCAACGGACAGCACGCCGCGCACCTCGCCGTCCCAGGCCCCGGCGAACGCGGTCAGGCCGCTCCCCCGAGCTGCGGCGAGTTCCTGCTCCCAGCGCGGGTCGAGGCTGATCCCGCGCTGTTCCATCAGTTCGGGCGTGCCAACCGTAACCAGGGTGCCTTCGACGGTCCCCTCGGCGCCCATACCAGGGAACAGAACGACATCGGAACTTGGTGCCGGGGCCACGCCGAGGGCGCGGGCGCCACTTTCGACGGCCTCGCCGAGGGGATGGCCGGTTCCCCCCTCCACTCCTGCCACCCAGGCCAGGAAGCGGGGGTCCTCGGACTCAACCTGGGAGAGGCTCATCCGGCCGGTGGTCAGGGTCCCGGTCTTGTCGAACGCCACCCGTTGGAGCTTCTCGATCCGCTCGAATACCTCCGCCGAGCGGAACACCACTCCCAGCTCGGCGCCCCGCCCGGCCCCCACCGCGATGGCGGTCGGCGTGGCGAGACCTAGCGCGCAGGGACAGGCGATGATGAGCACCGCCACCGAGTTGCGGAGCGCGGTGGTCAGATCGCCGCTCGCCACCAGCCAGCCGACCAGGGTCCCGAGCGCCACCACGACCACTACGGGAACGAAGACCCCCGAGACCCGGTCGGCCAGACGCTGGATCGGGGCCTTGGAAGCCCGTGCCGCCTCGACGATACGGACCACCTCGGCCAGAAGGGTGTCGTCACCCACGTGGGTTACGTCGATCACCAAACGACCGGTCTGGTTCACCGTGCCCCCGACCACCCGGTCCCCGGTCTCTCGCATCACGGGTAGTGGCTCACCGGTGATCATCGACTCGTCGACAGCACCCACCCCTTCAATGACCACCCCGTCGACCGGAACCCGGCCACCGGGAACCACCTCCACATGGTCACCGACGCCTATCTCCTCGATGGGGACCGTCGTCCAGGCTCCGCTGCGGAGCACCCGCGCCTCGCGCCCGCTCAACTCCAACAGCCGGGATACCGCCCGGGAGGCCCTCCCCTTCGCCCTGGCCTCCAGGTAGCGGCCGAGCAGCACGAACATGATGATGGCGGCCGCGGTTTCGAAGAACAGGGGCTCGCCGGCTTGGAGAGCCCACAGCGAGTAGGCCCAGGAAGCCAGCGTGCCCAGGCTGATCAGGCTGTCCATGCTGGCTCCGCCATGGCGGAGCCGTTTCCACGCCACCTGGTGGAAGCTGCGGCCGGCCCACACCACCACCACCGTCGACAGGACCGCCTGAGTTACCGCACTCCACTCCGCGGCCGGCCCGGCCATACCGAGAACGATGGTCGGCACCGCCAGCACCGCTGCCAGCAGGAAGCGCCGCCATCCGGCTTTGCGCTCCTCCGCATCGTCCGCTTCTACATCGCGCTGCGTGTCCGCCTCCAGTGCGGTCATCCTATAACCGATGTCGCCCACCGCCCGGGCAACCCGCTCCTCGGAACCGGTACCGGTCAGGGTGACGCGGGCCTGGTTGGAAGCGAGATCGACCACCGCCTCGCTGACCCCGTCCTGGCCGGCGAGTACCTGTTCGATCCGGGCCACGCATGAACCGCAGGTCATCCCGGTGACCTTGAAGACCACATCTCGTGAGCCGGTATCTTCAAGCGTCTGGGAAGTCATCGTTTCCATCAGGATCTCCGGTGTACGGGGGACGAGTGGCCGACAGCCACTGTGGGGCCAAGTCTATCGCCTGCAGGGAGATTCCCGATCCGGTGGGCGTCGGCGTCCCGTGGCGGATTCCCGGCTCAACAAGGGTCCTGCAGTTCCTGTCTCGAGGGCTTGGAAGGGTTCCGGGAAGTGGCACGCCACCGGATGCCTGCCGTCGCGCTCGATGAGTTCAGGTGGCTCGACGGCACAGATGGGCTGCGACTTCCAGCAGGCGGGTACGGAACCCACAACCGGACGACGCCCGTTCGGGGCTGGGTACGTCGCCCGTGAGGACGATGCGCCGCCGTACGCGCTCGACCACCGGATCCGGCTCGGGTACGGCCGACAGGAGCGCCTGGGTGTAGGGATGCCGGGGACTCCGGTACATCTGGTCACGCGTTCCGGACTCGACGATCCTCCCCAGGTACATGACCGAGACGACGTGAGCGATCTGCCTCACCACGGCCAGGTCGTGGCAGATGAACAGGTAGGCGACTCCCAGCCGGGTCTGGATGTCCTCGAGCAGGTTGATGATCTGTGCCTGGATCGAGACGTCGAGCGCCGAGACAGGCTCATCGGCAACCAGCAGATCCGGTTCCAGCGCCAGAGCCCGGGCGATCCCGATGCGCTGCCGCTGCCCGCCGGAAAACTCGTGCGGGTAGAGATCGAGGTGGTCGGGTTGCAGGCCTACAGTCTCGAGCATCTCCTCCGCTCGGAGCCACCGCTCGGACCGGTCGTACATACCGTGCACACGCCAGGGTTCCGTGAGAATCGACCGCACCTTCTTGCGGGGATTCAGGGCCGCGTAAGGATCCTGGAACACGATCTGCATGTCCTGCCGCAACTTGCGGAGCACCTTGCGCCCGGACCGATGGACGTCGACTCCCCGGAAGAGCACCCGGGTTGCGCTCCGCGAGGTCGGTGGCCTTGCAGCGGAGCAAGGGCAGTCCGTCCCTAGTGTCCTGTGTTGGGAATACACTGTAGATAGTGGGTGAGGCTGTCGAAGATTTCGTCGGCGGTCTTGTGCCAGACAAAGGGTTTGGGGTCGTGGTTCCAGTGTTCGGTCCATTGGT
>MKWU01001989.1_pt1 | contig 32628 bp, 25 predicted proteins | sample 809101 | NCBI WGS metagenome assembly MKWU01 (sample SAMN05860141, study PRJNA318959) | sponge metagenome | host: Aplysina aerophoba | place: Slovenia: Piran, Adriatic Sea, Gulf of Piran | collected 2013-05-07
GGCGACGACCGTTGCCCGGCTTCGGATAGTGCGCCAGGACCGGCCCGAGCAAAAGGTCCCAGGGAAGCACCGCGTCCATCTCGCCCAGAAAGCGTTCCTTGCGCGTCTTCTTCTTCTTCTGATCGTAAGCCATATCCGAAAAACTCGTCTGATTCGTCATGGTGCGCCTCGCTTGATCTTGACCGAAGTGTTAACGTTGCGCTATGCTGAAGTCGTTACGATATCATTCAACATGAATCATCATGTCAACGCCAGGACTTAATCAGAGTTTCCCTTAATGAGTTTATGACGAAGGATGGCGACGAAGCTCTATATGCTTTGGGAGAGGCTTTGCATCCAATCATGGATTCAACTTCACCCAGCCATCAGGGATTTCAAGAATGGGAGGGTCTTGGTACCTTACCTCAATATCTAAAGGCTGGGATACATTTTTTAAGAGAGGGCTTGTATATCTCAGACGAGAAGCAAGAGGAGACAGAAGAGATGGTCCGGCGGTTTTACATAGATGCTGTTAGAATGAAAAAAGAAGCGGAAGAACAAAGGTGAACTGACCTATGGTTCTACTCAGAAAAACCTTGATTTGGTCGCTCTCGATTTGGCTCCTTTGGTCCTTTCTAGTTTGTTCGTTGTTTTTTTTTCCATTGACGAACAGCACTATTGACCAAGTCAGAGGTGTTGTTTTAGCAGTGATGCTGCTTCCTGGAATGGTAGTAGTCGTTCCTTCGCTAATAGGGATATCAGTTACCGGGTTAATGAATCATAATATAGATATGGGTCTGGTCATAGTGGCCAGTTTTCTTGTGACTACCGGATTGCTGTATCTGTTTTTGTTGATCAAAGCGAAGTTGAAAATCCATAAATCAAGGAAACAAGCTCTGAATTAAGCTAAGCCCCCTGCGTTTGGCCTCTCTCATATTGGTAGCGTTCTATCGCCCGTTCCGGGCCAATGAGCTCGTTTCGCACATCCTCTTCCACTTTCTCCCGGTCCCGCTCGGCCGGGTCTCCCCAGCCACCGCCACCGGGGGTTTCAATCCGCAGGACGTCGTCCCTGTAAAGTTCGGTATGAGCCTTGGTAGGGATCTCCCTGACCTGCCCTTCGCTGTCGATCACGTAACAGTGTGCGCCCGTCGCATTGCCGCCGCCTTCGAGTCCCCAGGGCGTGAATTTCCGGCGGTCTGAACCCAGGGTGATGATGGTGCGTTCACCGAGGCACTTCAACTCCCGCATCATTCCGCAGCCGCCGCGCTGGCGGCCGGGTCCCTCCGTGTCCGGGATCAGGCCGTACCGCTCGACCCGCAGCGGGTAGGTACGCTCCATGATTTCGACCGGCGCGTTCCGCGTGTTGGTGAGGTGCGTGTGCACGCCGTCCTCTCCGTCGAGGTCGAACATGGCGCCCTGCCCACCGGCATAGGTCTCCACGTAGTTGTAGTACTCACCGGAAGCAGGATCGATCCCGCCGATATTGACCAGGTTCATCTCCCCGCTGCAGGCTGCGCATACGCGGTCGGGCGCGGCCTGGTACAGCGCGCCCATCAGCACGTCCACGACCCGCTGGTCCGTCAGGATGTTGGCGTTCCCGATGGCCGCCGGATAGGTAGCCTGCAGGATGGACCCCTCGGGGGCGAAGATGTCCAGGGGCCGGTACGCCCCGGCACACGCGGGCAGGTCCGGATCGATCACCGCCTTGCACACGTAGCTTATGCAGGAAGCGGCCGCCGGCAGCCGCGCGTTCAACGGACCCAGAACCTGGTCGCTGCAACCCGAAAAATCCGCGCGCAGTTCGTCGCCCGAGACGGTCAGGGCGACCGCGATCTTCACTGGCGTATCGGTGACGCCGTCGTCGTCAAGGTAGTCCTCGAAGGTGTACTCGCCGTCGGGCAGGTTACCTATCCCAGCCCGCATCCGTCGTTCCGCGTAGTCCTGGATCTCGTCCATGTAGTGGATTACTTCTTCGGGCGACTCCCTGGACATGAGTTCGCTTACCCGCTGCTGGCCGATCTGTGCGCAGGCGTACTGGGCCATCAGGTCGCCCCGCACCTCGTACTGCGTCCGCACGTTCTGGTTGATCAGCCTGTAGATCTCTTCGTCGAGCTGTCCGCCCTTGAAAATGGGAAGCGGCGGGATCTGCAGGCCCTCCTGGTAGATCTCCGTCACGCCGAAGGGCATGCTGCCCGGCGCGAACCCGCCCATGTCCACGTGATGGGCGGTGGATGCCGCCAGTGCGACCGCGCGGTTCTCATGGAATATGGCGGATACCAGGGAAACATCCGGCAGATGGCCCGGTCCTTCGGGATACGGCAGGTTCGTGATGTAGACGTCTCCAGGCTTCATGGCCGACACGGGATAGACTTTCAGAATGGACTTCACCACGCCTGGCATCACGCCCAGGTGTAAGGGGACGCCCGATTCCGCCTGCGCAAGGATCTCCCCCGTGGGTTGTACGATTGCCGCGGAACAGTCCCGCCGGTCCTTGATATTGGTGGAGTAACTGGTGCGAATCAGCGCGGCGCACATTTCCTCCGCGATGCCGGTCCACCGGTTGCGCATCAGTTCCAGGGTGATGGGGTCGGTCTTCATGGGTTTTCCAGTCCGGAAACGGCAATCTGGTCCCAGGCATCGATACATGCTTGCTCGCCGGGCCAGATCAGTGTCGTGGAATCAAGCTGTTCGATGATGGCCGGTCCGTCGATCTGCTGGCCGCTGCGCAGTGCGGAACGGTCATACACGGCCGTTTCGATCCAGTTGCCTGAAAGATACACGGGCCGAATGGAAGGCGGTGCGGGCCGATCCGGCACGGCTCGCTCCGCGGTATTACGCCGGCTGCCCGAAATCACCAGTTCCACAGACACCCACACGTTGACGAGTTGAACCCGTTGATCACGCCGCGCGAATCCGTACTGGCGCTCGTGCTCGAGGTGAAAGGCCGATTTGAGCAAGGCCAGGTCGACGGCGCCCTCGGGCAGGTCGATGGGAATATCGTAGCCCTGACCCGCGTATCGCAGGCCAGCGCGCCGGCTGATGACCGGATCGCCTGAGGCCGACGAAGTAGACAGATCCCCTTCCGCAAGTACGGTCAATTCTTCCAGCATATTCTCGAATTCCGGAGCCCCGAGTCGATCCAGCAGTTCTACGTGGGTCCGGATCCGGTCCGAACGCAGGTTCGAAAATACGAGACCCTCGGCCGAAGCGACCCCGGGCGCGAGCGGTACCACCACGTCGCGTACGCCCAGTTCCCGGGCAAGAGCGGTACCATGGAGCGGTCCTGCGCCTCCGAAGGGCACCAGCGTGAAAAGGCGCGGATCGTACCCCCGTTCCACGGTGAGCTTCCGGATGGCCGCCGTCATGGAGGCGTTGATCACCCGGACGATCCCTTCGGCGGCCTCCTCCACCGAACACCGCAGGCCGGCCGCGATATTCTCCTCGATCACCCGACGCGCGGATTCGGAATCCAGGGACAGCGCGCCGCCCAGCAGGCTGTCCGTGGAGAGCCGGCCCAGCACCAGGTTCGCGTCTGTCACGGTGGGTTCGGAACCGCCGGCGCCATAGCAGGCGGGGCCCGGCTCCGCCCCCGCCGATTGCGGGCCCACCCTCAGGGCGCCGCCCGAATCGATCCAAGCGATGCTGCCGCCCCCCGCGCCGATCGTATGGATGTCCATCATGGGGGCTTTGAGGGCCAGGCCGTCGATCTCCGCGTTCTTCGCGAAAGCTATGTTGCGTTCGTATATCATCGCCACGTCGAAACTGGTTCCCCCCATGTCGGCGGTGATGACGTTTGGCCGGTCGAGCCGCCTTCCGATTTCCTCGCCGGCCACGACACCCCCGGCCGGACCTGAAAGAATCGTATGCACGCAGTGATCCGCGGCGTCCCGGGCCGAGGTGACCCCGCCATTGGATTTCATGACGTACAGCGGCGCCTCGATGGATGCCTTGGAAAGGGCATCGTCCACCTTCTTCAGATAATTCGTCATGACGGGCTGCACGTAGGCGTTCATGACGCAAGTACTGAACCGTTCGTATTCGCCTTCTTCACGACTCATGTCGGAGGAGAGGCAGACCGTGGTTTCGGGCAGTGCCCGCCGCAGCACTTCGCCTGCCGATTGTTCATGACCGGGATCGATGTGGCTGTGGAGGAACCCGACGCCGACGGCTTCGATGCCTTCCTCCCTGAGTGCCGCCACGAGGCTGCCAAGTCTTTCGTGGTCTATGGGCGCCGCTTCCGACCCGTCGTGCAGGGTCCGTTCGGGCAGCTCATATCTCAGTGAGCGGGGTACGAGGGCCGGGGTCCGGCGGATGCGCATGTTGTACAGGTGGGGACGGTCCTGCCGCTGGATGTGGAGCACGTCCCGGAACCCTTCGGTGGTGATGAAAGCGGTGTGGGCTCCCTTCCGCTGAAGGATCGTATTGGTGGCCACCGTGGTACCGTGAATCAGGAACAGGATTTCGGCAGTGCCGACGCCGGCCCGTTCGACGAGTCCTTTGACACCTTCCACCAGCGCCCGGCTCGGATCGGCGGGCGTACTCGGCACCTTGTGAAAGACCAACCGGCCCGTGTCGGGGTCGGACAATACAAGGTCTGTAAACGTGCCGCCCGTGTCGATGGCGATGCGAACGCTCATGGGAAGTTACCGCTCATGGAAGGCTATACGGTGTTCTCGTCCAGCGGGAAATCGATGCGTACGTTGCCGTGCTTCTGTGATGCGAGAAACCCCAGGATGATCTCCAGGGTATTCCGGGCGGCGCGGGGAGGTGAAATGGTCTCGCCTCCGTTTTCCATGACGTGGACGAGGTCCCGTATAGCCGCCACGGAGTAGTAATGGGTCGGACCCTTGGGAGCGACGGTCTGGATACCGTTACCCGTGTCGAGCTCGTAATAGTCCTCGTGAACGAACATCCATCCGTCGGTACCGTCCAGCTGGTAACCTCCACGGCATTCCATACCCTTGGAACCGTTGTAAAATGCCCGCGCGCCATTCTTGAAATGGATGAAACCGGAACAGCCCGGTTCCAGATCCGCGTTCCTTCCGCCGTCGCCCTGGTAGGGCCAGTAGTCCTCGTAGCCTTCGTCGAGTTCGGCGAAAACCCAAGCGGGTTCCGATCCTGCGAGGTAGCAGGCCATGTCGATCATGTGGGTGCCGTTGCGGAAAAGAATGGCCCGGGGGCCGCCGAAGTTCAGCGTGATGCGTTTCAACTCGCCGATCGCGCCTTCGTCGAGCAGCTTCCTGACTTCCCGGTATACCGCTCCCCAGCGGCGTGTGTGGTTGATGTTCATGGGCACGTTCCGGCTTTCCACCGCGGCGATCATGCGGTCGGCATCCGCAAGGGAGGTCGCAATCGGTTTCTCGCAATATATGCCCCGAACGCCCGCCGCGACCCCGTCCACGACGATGTCCGCGTGGCGGTGGTCCGACGTCACCACGCTCAGTATATCCGGTTCGCAGGCTTCCAGCATTTCCCTGTAGTCCGAAAATCCCCGCAATCCCGGGAAGGTACCCGACCAATCCTCAAGGGTTTCCTGCAGGAGGTCTTCTTTCAGGTCACAGACACCTACCACCTCCGTAAACGGCAGGAGGGCATAGGCCGGTACATGCCGGTTGGGCATTTCATGGCCCATTCCGTGGTCGCCGTCGACCGGGGGCTGTCCCGCCCCGATGCCGCTCAGGCCCACCACGCAGGCCTTGTAAGTCCGTTCGTCAGCCATGGCTGTCCTTTCTGTGAATTGGCGTTGTCTCAAGGGTGGCGCTATGCTCGTTGCTGTGTATCGGGCCGCGCGTAACAGTCATGCGTGCAGATCCGGTCATGGGTGTGATTCCGGTCGAACATTCCGGTCATGACGCGTCCTTCCAGTGTTCGATCTGCGCTTCATCCAGGGTGACGCCGAGACCGGGCCCTTCGGGTACTTTAGCATGAACGGGGCCGAGTTCCAGCGGCGTCTCGATCATATCGCCTTCGTGATACAACGGACCGAGCAGGTCGCCGGGATAGGTCTCACTGTCGACGCATTCCACGCTGGCCGCCACGTGGAGCATGGCCGCCGTGGCGATCCCCAGCTCGAGATTGCTGCCCATGTGACAGCGCAGTCCCGCCGCGCCGGCCACGTGCGAGATGCCCAGCGTCTGTCCGATCCCCCCGTTCTTGCCCGGATATACGCTGATGATGTCCGCGGACCGGCGCAGGGCGGTCTGCATGGCGTCGTGCGGGGTGAAGACGCTCTCGTCGGCCATGATGGGGATGGTCGTGCCCGTTCTGATCAGGGCCGCTTCATCGTCGAACTGCGGTGCCATGGGCTGCTCTGCGAACAGGATGTCCAATGGCTCGAGGAGGTGCAGCATGCGTCGCGCAACGGCCGGCGGCCACCCGCAATTCGCGTCGATGCTCATACGGATTTCGGGGCCGGCCAGCGCGCGGACCGCGCGGACGCGTTCGAGATCCTCCCCGGGGTCCAGCCCGACTTTGACCTTGAGACACTGCACACCCCACTGCAGGAATTTCTCCGCCAGGGCAACCGAAGTCGGCACGTCAAAGGCGCCGACCACCATCTTCATTGGAATCTCTTGCCGGACCTTTCCTCCCAGCAATTGATAGAGAGGCTTCCCCGCACGCTTGCCCGCCAGGTCCCAAAGGGCCATCTCCACGCCCGCCTTGGTGAAGGGGTTCAGCTTGACGACCTCGTCCATGACACCGCAAAGCCGGTTCACGTCCGCGGGGTCCTCCCCCTTCAGCGCGGGATCCACCAGATCCCGGATCGCAGCCGTACAGGACGCGGACGTTTCTCCGCTCCAGCGCGGCGCGACCGTGGCTTCGCCCAACCCGGTCAGCCCCTCGTCCGTGTGCACCCTGAGTATGACGTAAGGGGAGACGATATGTTCGCCGTGGGCGGTTTTCGTGGTCATGCCCTGCTTGAGTGGCACTTCGACAGGAATGGTTTCAATGCGGGTTATCTTCATGTTCTACTCCGTTTCCGGCGGTTCAAGCATCCGTCATGCGAATGAGGTTTTCTACTGTGCATTCATCTGAGCCAGTTGTCCCGGTGTTCTGCGACGAATGCGTCGTCGTTCAGATGGGGATAAGCGCGGTAAACCCGGTCTATTTCCTCGTACTGGCCGGGCGAAAGGGTCTCTTCGGGATTGAGGCACCAGTTGCCTTCGAGCAGGCCCTGCCTGCGCAGCACCTCGTGAATCCCGGGGATGCACCCGGCAAAACCATGGGCCGGATCGAAGAAGGCCGCGTTGCAGTCCGTGACCTCGATCGATCGGGTCAGCAGGTGCTGCGGTACCGCCTCGCAGGATGTCGAGACGGCCTGACACGCCCGCAGCAACTCCACAACTCCCCGGGTCCATACGGCCCAGTGACCAAGCAGCCCGCCCCTGAACCGTACCGACCGGCGCGCGTCTCCGCACTGGAATGCGTGCTCCGTCAGGAGATCCATCACGATGTTGTCGTCGTTGCCGGTGTAGAGCGCGATCTCCTCGTGTCTGCCCGATTCCGCCAGTGCCCTGATCACGTCGAGCGTGTGGTACCGGTTGAACGCCGCGATCTTTATGGCCACGACCCCTTCCAGTTCCACGAATCGCCGCCAGAAACGGTAGGGGAGCACCAGGCCGCCGACAGACGGCTGCAGGTAGAACCCCATGACGGGTATGGCGTCGGCCACGGCCCGGCAGTGCGCGATAAGTTCGTCGTCCGTGGCGCCGCCCATGGCGGTCAGGCTGAGCAGGCCGGCATGGTAGCCAAGGGATCTTGCCGTTTCCGCCTCGCCGGTTGCCTGCGCCGTTCGTCCACAGATCCCGGCGATCCGAATGAAGCCCGCCGGTGCTTCCCGGTCCATGATCTCCGCGGCAAGCCCCAGCACCGGTCCGTAGAGTCCGTACGCCGGATCCCGGATCTCGAACTGGGTCGTATGGACGCCCACGGCAAGGCCTCCGGCGCCGGCAGCGAGGTAGTACCGCGTGAGCGCGCGCTGGCGGCGCTCGTCCAGCTTTCTGTCTGCCGTGACCGCCAGGGGATGGGCCGGGATAACCGCGCCCTGTTTCAATGCAGACAGGACTGCCGGGGGTATAACGTCATGCATGAGTAAACTCCGGAAACGAGTGTTTTCAATTCATCCCGCGGCCGGGCATCCGCGGCCAATTCATCCCGCGGCCGGGCATCCGCGGCCGGGCATCCGCGGCCAAGCATCCGCGGCCGGGCATCCGCGGCCAAGCATCCGCGGCCAAGCGGCCGCATGGTATGGGGAATCGGATCCCATGTTCGCTTCCCGGGTTAAACGGCACCCACGCTCAGAAACGTCCGGAGCGCGATTCGTAGCCGGTCGGTTTATCCAGGCTTCGGCCACCAGTGCGGATCCAGTGGGCAACCCAGCCCGCGATCCTCTCCGCCGGTATCTCAGGCTTGCCCAGCTTGTCGAAAAGTCTGCGGGCGTCGCCAAGCAGCGCCGTTTCGCTCTCGTGGCCCGTAAACTGCGGCTTTCTTTCGAGTCGACGGCCAAGCGTCTCGGACACCGACCGAACGGAGAGGATGTCCGGTCCCGTCAGGTTCAGGATCGTGGCGGGACTGCTGCAGAACGGGAACATGCGGGCAAGGTAGCTGTTCGCGTCCCCCTGCCAGATCTGATTTACATGACCCATGGCCAGGTCGATCGGCACGTCTTCGTGGATCTTCCGGCCCAGGTCGTGCATGATGCCGTAGCGCAGCTCCGTGGCGTAAAACAGTCGCACGATAAGCAGCGGAGTGCCTTGCTTGACGCAAAGGTGCTCCGCAATACGTTCACCACCCAATCGGGACTGGGCGTATTCACCCGTCGGCCCGATTTCGGCTTCCTCGTCGGAACCGCCTGCCTTGACCGGCGAATAGGCGTATACGTTGCCGGAACTGACGTAGACTACACGGGATTCGGCATACCGCTGCATGATACGGCCGGGAAGCCATGTGTTCATCGCCCACGTCATGGGCGAGTTTCCCGTGGCGCCGAACTTGAATCCCGCAAGAAAGAGGACGTACGGCGTATCCGGCAGACGGCCCAGATCTTGCTCGCTTAGCAGGTCCGCCTGGATGGTCTCCACGCCCGCTTCCTCGAGGGATGTCCTGACCCGCGCGTCGCTGAACCGCGATATCCCGATCACGCGCCGCGCGCCGGCCCGAACGAGGAGTTCCGCGAGTGTCGGCCCCATCTTTCCGCCGACCCCCAGGATCAATACATCCCCATCCAGTGCCGATACCGCCTGGACTACCGGCCGTGATGGGGTCGTCATCTGGTCGATCAGCGCTTCTTCGCTCGTGATCACGTCAGGCATAGGCGGTCCTGTCGGGTGGCGCGGCAAAGTAGTCGTGTGGCGCGAAATACCTGAACATTCCGAAGCCTGATTCCACGTCCGATTCCGTCCAGACCAGGTCGGTCTCACAGTAGGCGACGGATCCGTGGCCCGGAGGCGTATACTCGGGACGGGACAGGAAGTCGGTCCTCGGCCATACGCTTCTGTTCCGGAAACACGCCCCTTCAGTCAGATTGTTGCGAATGAATTCGTTTATATGGGAGAAAGTCCGCTGGTACCGCGTGCCAACACCCCATGCCACGTAAGGTTCCAGTCCGCCTCCCAGTTCCTGAATCTCCTCGATGGACAGCGGTTGCCCGTTACGGAACAGGATCGCATCGCAGTTCGGGTCGACCATCACCCATTTCCGGTGTTCCTCGAACCAGACTTCCGCCACGAAATGTCCGTCATAGCCGTTTGGCGTGCCCGTCAGCGCCGCGCAACGCGCCGGGATGCCGAGCGACTGGCAGGCACTGACGAAAGCCACCGCGTAATGTACGCACATGGCGATGGGACGCTCGTCGTTGGGACCGCGCTGGCTGCCGCCCCAGGCGAGTATGGTCTCCGCGTCCCACGGCGCGTAAACCGTCGCGCGACGGGATCCGGAATGTTCCCAGCCCGAAGCCAGCCAGGAAGACAGTTCCCGTACCTGGGTGAGCCGATCCGTGGCGTTAACGGCACGGCGCGGGAGCAGTTCGCTAAGCGACCGTGTCCTCGGATGAATGGGGGACTCCCACACCATATCCGGAGGCGGATCGTCATGGCCTTCCTTCAGCCGGATGCGTACGCAGTAGTTGCCCTGCACCGCGTTCAGATATCCCATGCGGTCGGAGCGCCAGATCGTACCCCCATCGTCGGAAAGGAAACTGTTGGATGAGGCTCCCCCGGGTTCCAGCGCGAGCGACCAACCCGTCATCGCACTGTCCTCGGCCCACAACGCCACCACGTTCTCTCCTTCGCGCAGGTCGCCGGCTTTTGCGACCCCTTCATACCATCTGTAATGGAGATCCGCACCAGCGTGGATTGCCGCCTGACGGATCCCGTTTATGGACAGGTTCAGCGGGTTGTCGCTTGTCCGATGGGGCCGGGCAAGCACGTACAGGTTCGCGTCCGAACCGGTGGCCGGCAGGTTCAGGATGACGCGGGCATGCCGGAACCTCGTAAGTTCCTCGCACAGCGCCGGTATGACACGGCCGGATTCGTTGTGGTAAAGTCTGCTCATTGACTTACCAAGTAACAGCCTTCGGTATGTTGCGTCAAGATCGGACGGAGGTTATATTGCGGCTTACGCATCACACAACCTGTTCGGCCGCAGACCACGATTTTTAACCAGATATCACGTGGGGGGACGTTTACCGATGAAGAGAGCCGTGATCCTCGGCAAGAACCACGGCGGCACCGTCGAGGCCGACGAACCGAAACCAAAGGAAGACTGGGTTCTGATCAAGATACACGCGGCGCCGCTCTGCACCGAATACAAGGGTTTCGCGGCCGGCCACAGGGCGGATTTTCTCGGTCATGAAGCGGCGGGCGAGGTGGTCGAAGTCGCGCAGCCCGGTCTTGTCGAGGTGGGAGACCGGGTCGCGGTCATGCCGCAGTATCCGTGCGGCCGATGCGCGCTGTGTCGTTCCGGGGACTACATACATTGTGAAAACGTCGTGGATTTCGCCGCGTTCACGGGAAGCGACGAAGGCAGGGCGACCCTGGCCCAGTACATGCTCAAACAGGACTGGCTTTTAACGCCGATCCCCGAAGACATGTCCTATGAGCATGGGGCCATGGCCTGCTGCGGACTGGGACCGACCTACGGCGCACTGGACCGTCTTCGGTTGAGGGGCGGCGAAACCGTCCTAATAACCGGTATGGGACCGGTAGGCCTGGGCGGCGTGATCTGCGCATGTCACATGGGTGCCGAGGTCATCGCCGTGGAATCCCATCCCTACCGGAAGGCGAAGGCGAGGGAACTGGGTGCCGCGCACGTCATCTGTCCACGGGACGAACACGCGGCGGAACGCATACGCGAGCTGACTGGCGGCACCGGTGTCGACAAGGCTATGGACTGCTCGGGTTCTCCGGCCGCGCACAGATTCTGCATCGATGCACTTCGCAGGAGAGGGAGCCTCGCCTTCGTCGGAGAGAGCGGTGCGGACACCCGGCTGGTCGTAAGCGACGACATGATTCGCAAGGGCATCGATCTGAAAGGGTCCTGGCATTACAACATGAAAGGCGCCCACGAAATCATGGGTATCATCGATCGAAACAGGAAGAAAGTGGACCGACTCATCACGCACGTATTTCCCATCGACGAAATACAGCGCGCCTGGGAGACGCAGGTATCCGGAGAATGCGGGAAAGTGCTCGTCCGTCCATGGACCTGACGGCCGGCCGGGTACGGTACGGGTCCCGCATTACCGAGACAGGTCCTGCATTACCTGGACGGGTTCCGCATTACCGAGACAGGTCCCGCATTACCGAGCGGATCGAACAGGCGAGGCAGATATCGATATGATGAAATGCGCAATCATCGGGGTCAGCGGCGGGGGGGGGCGGGGGGGCGGCGGCGGGAGGGCTCGGGGACGGGCCGAGGCCTACCGGCACGTAAGCCGCGGAAGCCTTGCCGCCGTGTCGAGCCGCCAGCGGGATAAGCTCGATGCCTTCGGATCGGCGTTCGATGTGTCCGCGAGGTACACGGACTACCGCGAGATGTTCAAGCGGGAGAAACCGGACCTGGTCCATGTTAACACGCCGCCCTCGGTACGCCTGGAGATCTTCGAAGCGGCGGAGTCGGCGGGTATACCGGCCGTGCTGGTCGAGAAACCCCTTGCCATCCAGGGAGAGGATTTCCTGGCGATGCAGGCCTTCGCGCGGTCTGCCAGGGTGAAAATAGCCGTCAATCACCAGTTGCACTTTCACCCTCGACGAAGCCTGCTTCAGCGGAAGGTGCGGGATGGCGCAATCGGGAATCTACGCTTCATTGAGGCCAGTGCGGGCATGAACCTGGCCTACCAGGGGACGCACGCGCTGCAGGCCGTAAGCGCATTCAACACCGGTGCGACGCCCGTCGATGTCTTCGGACAGGTATCGGGCCTGGAAGGACTGGCCGAAACCCCCAGGCGCCACTACGCGCCGGACCATTGCACCGGGGTCATCAACTACGACAATGGCGTGAGCGCCCTGCTGCGCTGCGGCGCCGTCGCGCCTCGCGTTATCGCCGGCGGATCGGTAAACGTACACAAGAGAATCGCGGTGTACGGGGACAAGGGGTTCGTGCATTGGACCATGCACGGTTGGGAATCCAGGACGGACAACAAGTACGAAAGCGGGGAACATGTCTATGCCGAGGAAGACATCCGCGGCCAGGCGGCGATGACCGAAGCCATGATCGACTGGATCGAAGACGACAGGGCCGTCCACCCGCTGAACATCGATTCGGCGCTGTCTGATTTCAGTGTGATTCTGGGTATTTACGAAAGCGCGTTGCGCCGGGCGGTCGTTACGCTGCCCTTTGCACCGGCCCGTGACCTGGTGGGGAAACTCCGCGGCGCGCTCTCTTAATCCTTGTTATTGGCGCGCTTAATTAACCCTTGTCATTCACCTGCATGTACATGAAGGGCGGGATGGTCAGGGCTACCACGTCGTCGCCGCCGGTAACTTCGCGGGCCTGACCCAGTGCGTGTTCCAGGTCCGGCGCCCAGGAAACGCCCAGCCTCTTGGCGGCGAAGTCGGTTTTCGGGCCGGCCAGGATCACCCTGGAGAGGTATTTAAGCGGGTAAGTCGCCCAGTACCACACGGTAAAGGGATGAAACCCGTGGTGGGCGAAGCGGTGCCGGTAACAGTCGATCATGTGGGGATCCCGGGCGAACTTCTCCTGGAAAGCCGATTGCATCTCGAAGGGATCCTGGGTCTCGGGCAGCACCTCGTTCCAGAACTTCTCGTAGGCGACGTGGTACTCGGGATGGAAGTACTCGAAGACCGGGTTCATGATGATTACCACGCCTCCCGGCTTCACGAAAGGCTTGTTGTAGAACCAGTTGAATACGTATCCGAGGACGTCGCTCAGGACCAGGACCGGGTTGATCCGCGCACCGACCGAGTAAGGACTGAGGTCGGGCAGGCCGAATACGAGCGTGTCGTGCTGGCGGTCGGTCGTCACCAGCAACTGGTCCTTCAGCGTCTGCAGCGTCGGTTCGTGGACGGCGTCGATCGAGCCGGCATGGATCTCGACGGGAAGATAGGCGCTCTGGATGCCTTTGAAAACCCGGAACCGCACCGATTCGGGCAACAGTTTCATGGACGCCGGCGTCGTGGCCTTCAGCACGCGCTCGAACAGGTTGCACCGCTCCGCCGGTTTGCTGAGATAGCGCATCAGCGGGGGATAGGACGCGTTGTTCATGGCGGCCTCGAGGACCATGACGCGGGTGTGTTTCAGTATAACGCGGCTTATGCGCTCGATTGAACCGTGCATTTCGGATCCTTCGGGCTGCATGACGTGGGGCTTCTCAGAGGTCATCTGGGGCGCGTGGTGCGGCGCGATGCTGTTGTACGTTCCCAGACCCACGGCCACGGACTTGTGTCCACCGTTCAGGGGGATCTGAATGGAGTCCACGTAGATCACCAGGTCGCTTTCGATGACCTTGCGGCTGGTCTCCACAGGTTCTCCCTCTTCGGTCGTACCCAGCACGACGATGTCGTCGGGGTCCTCGGCGTCGAAATTGACCAGTTGATGGGGGTGGAAGGTTTTCATGATGCGCTTGCCGAGCATGGCGGCCAATTCGTAGTCCTTCATCTTGCGATGCAGCGCGACCGCGCACATGAGCTCGATGTTTTCCTGCTTGACCCCGTAGCTGTCGAGCATGTCCAGCAGGGTCTCGATGGCGAGCTGTCGAATATCGGGCGGCGCGGTAGCTGGAAAGGGCTGGCAATTGTCGTCGAAAGCGATGAGGATCCTGCTCTTCACGTCGACCAGTTCCGCCAGGGGCGGCATGTCCAGGGGGGATTCGAAGGCCGCCCTGACCCGGTTCGGTATATCCTTGTTTGGTATACCGGGGAGCGGTGGCGGAGGGAAGAAGACCGACGCTTCGCCGGGCAGTTCCGCATGGATGATGTTGTTGCCGGAATAGGTCAGGTATTTCATCGCACACCACTTTTCGGGATGGCCACTTGATGCACAAGGGGACAGGATCGAAAGACTTCAGGTAGTCTGCCCGGTCCGACGGCAGGTTCAATTATAATAGACGTGGTCTTCAACGGTATCAACAGTTTAATCACAACGTGGAACCGAGTTGAAGTATGCACAGGAACGACGCTGGTTTTCGATCCTCATCAACAGATACCAGGAGCACAATATGACGATATTCAATCGAAGTCTGTCCCGCAGGGGGTTCCTGAAATCCGGAATGACCGCGACGGCCGCAGCGAGCCTTGCCTCCCATCCCGCCAGAACGCACGCGGTTCAGGCGAACCAGGCAACCGGCGGCAATAATGATATTTACCGAGCGCTCAGAGACGCGCCTACGCCGCTGATCATGGACGCGCTGATCCGGCTGGGGCATGACCGGGAGCGGCTGGCCATGTCCCGCGGCGTACGACCGATGATCCCCGCCAGGGGGACGATCGCCGGTCCGGCCGTAACGACTAAGTACGAGGAGAGCGACACCCCGACCACGCGAGACGACATCCGTTCATTCGTCTTTCGCCCGGTGGACGAAGCGGACTCCGGATCGATCTGGGTAACGGCCAGTGGCACCAGCGAGGTGCTCAGCATGTTCGGAGACGTGATCGTGCTGGCCTGTCGTCAGAAGGGGATGGCGGGCCTGGTGACCGATGGCGGCTGCCGGGATATCGAGGGCATGGAGGAAATCGGCCTGCCGGTTTACGCGGGGGGAATCTGCCTCTATGGTCCCGGTTCGGTGATCCGCCCCGTCGCCGCCAACGTGCCAATAATCTGCGGAGGAATCGAAGTCGCCCCAGGGGACGTTATCGCCGCGGACGTGAACGGCGTGATGGCCTTTCCAAGTGTGTCGTTGGGGGACGTCATTCGCGTGATTGGGGAGTTGCGCGAAAAAGAAAACCTATCACGACGCGCCTTGGAGGAGGGGCAACCGCTGGAGACGGCCTATCGGTTCTAGCTGCACGACGGCGGATTCGTCAGAATCTCCGTGTGTATTCATACCGGAGACTGAATTCCTGAACCCATGTGGTCTGGGACGTATAGAAGACAGCCGGCATTACCCGCTCATGGTTCTTTTTCCCTGCATCTTACTGTCAGTATCCGTAAGCGATGCTCCGGCTTCCCGTTCGCTGCGAAGTCGTCCGGCCAGCAAGTACCGGTAAAGGCCATGTACCAGATGCTGTTCGTTCTGCTCCAGCCGGTCAAGGGCCGCGGGCGAAAGCAACATCGTTTGACAGTGTACATCCGCCACTACGCGGTGTGCTTTCTGGCCCGGCGCGCCATTCGGCCAGATCGCGTCACCCGGCCCGCATTGGAACAGGCGGGTCGCCCTGGTATCGTAACCGGATGCGTGGCCCGAAAGGATTAATTGCAGATGGTCCGTGGGAGCACCCGGCCCGGTCAGGACCTCGCCTGCTTCGTACTTGTTTGGGTTCAGCCACTTTTGCAGTGATTCCGTCAGGCCCTCGAAATCGATCTGTCGATCCAGGTAGTGTTCCAGTGCTTCCGCGGAATGTTTCAGCAGCGATCCACGCCGTTCTTCGGTCCCTCCGGACTCGGTGTTCCACGTTTCGATCAGGATATCCTCGCAACGTTCGAGACCGCGGTCCGCATCGGGTTCCCACAGCAATTCGTCATATACCGAAACCGGGAGGCTGCGTTCGAACCGGTCTTTCAGCCCCTCGGACATCGCGCTGAGCACGATACGTACACTGGACGCGTTCGCCGCTTGCAGAAACCTCCCCATGGCGTTCACGGCCGAGAAGTCGAGGCCTGAAACGGCCGCGAAATCCAGCATTATGCACACCGGTCTCGAAGCGCCGCTCAACCTGTTCTTGAATTCATCGGAGAGCGCGTAGGCACTGCCGAAGAAAATGTAACCACGCAGCTTGTATACCTGTACACGCTCACCTTCATTGCGCAGTATAGCCCGGTCGGGTATGGATCTCGATTTTATGCTCTCTCGTTCCTGCGCGGTGAATCTTGATTCAATGGGGTCTACCCTGCTGAGCCGCACGGCGAAGAAAACCAACGTGGCCAGCATACCGACGGCCACGCCCTCGATCAATCCAAGCGACGTGACAACCGCGAACATCACCAGAACAATTCCGTACTCCATCCGCGGTAGCCTTCTTCGGCTTCTCACAAGCCCTTCGTCCAGCATGCCCAGGCCGGCGAAGACCAGGATTCCGCCCACGAGCGCCGCGGGTACGACCTCCAGCATGCCGTCGCCCAGTACAAGGGCTACGCCGATGACGAGCGCTGCGACCACCCCGGTCATCCGGGTTGCCGCACCGAACAGCTTGCTTCGAAGCGACGCGGGAACGACAAGCGTCGCCACGGTCCCCCCGCCCAGGCCCGCAATCACGCTTGCCAATCCCGTCACCCTGAACTCCTGGTCCCAGTTCAGTTCCTGGTTCGTCGCCATTTCGAGTCCGGCGATATTCATGATGATGCTGATAAACGCCACCAGCATCAGCGCCAGCATGTTGGGGATTTGCGAGGTCAGCGAAGCCCAGCTTACATGGGACAGATCGGCAGACCCTAACGCCGGCCACAGGCTGCCTTCCGCCGTGCTCTTCAGCAGCAATCCCGCGGTCCGTGCCTCTTCCCCTGAAATACCGAGGTCGTTGAGTGCGAAATGATATGCTCCTACAGCCAGCAACACACCCGCGGGCAGGATCAATGGGTTGCGCCATCTCTTCATGGAGAGGTAGAGCAAGACGCCAAAGACTACACCCGGCGCCCACTTCCATAAAACGGAGGGTTCGAACAGGACCGGCAATGCCAGCCAATCCGGGTCTGCGCCCATCAGGGACAGGGCCGCCAGGCACACGGCCCCGCCGATTCCGGCCACGAATCCCCCGGCCACGGGATACGGTATAAAGCGCAACAGGTTGGCGAGCCCGAACCGGCCGACCGCGAGACAGCACACGCCCGTGGCCGCCGCACAGATCATCAGGGCGACGGATGCGGTCGCGAACAGCGCGTGACCCTCGGCGTCCAGGGAGGAGCCGATCACGGCCATGCCGATGTCCAACGCGGGCGACAGTCCCGCGATAGCCCCGCGGAAACCTCCCAGAAGGGCGATGACCAGACACGCCGCGAAGTTCCCGAACAGCACCAGGCCCACGCCCTGTGAAGCATAGGGCGCCAAGGCTCCCGAGAAAATGAAGCTGCCGAAGGCAACCTGGGCAACCAGAAGCCCCAGACCGGATGTAAGTCCGGCTGAGAGCGCGGGAATGATTGAATTGGATGTTGGATTCAATGTGAAGAGTTCCGATAACTGCTACGGTAATCGTGGCCTCTTCAGGCAGATCGATGCCGGGATCGCGCTTCGTTCCAAGATACTGGAATTCGAATTCCGGGTCAAACGAATGCGCGATTACAAACGATAACAGTTGGGGTTTGCACGCATAATTCCGTATCTTGGCGTGGCGGTGGGAGAGAATAAACGGAAAGTATTGGACGCGGACCATATTACATGGGTATCATTGCTCCTGCTATCCTCCCGAGATGGTAACGCGGGGTGAAGGGCGCAGGCTGGATCGTCCGGGAACGTGAAGCGGCATCGAAGACCAGTTCGAGATTGCCCGGGAACGAATGATGACTTTCTTGCAGTTGATCCGTCGCGCGGCCTGCCTGATGTGGCTCATGGCTGCCGTCACTCCGGTACGGACCCATGCCCAGGGCGCCGAGTTCGGTTTTCACGGCGGCCAGGCCGTGGAAAAATACGAGAGAGGCGGGGGCGGCAGTGTACTCGTAAACCTGCCGACCGGAATCAGAACCGTGCACGTCGGGGCGAGAGCGACCTATCACCTTGCGAAAACCGGGGACGACGGTGAGAAATCCCTGCTGTTATACGGGGTGGACGCGGGCGTGACGTTGGTATCGTCTCCCATTCTGGTACGCGCAATGATCGGAGTGGGACGGGCGCAGGATTCCGAGAAGTCGATGAACCTGGAGGATGATACCAGGACAGACATCACCAGGACGACGAATACCTATTTCGCGCAGCCGGGCGTTTTTATCGGGGCCTCGCTCGGTATGGCGTTCGTGGGGATCGAGGGGAGATACATCAACCTGGACAAGGGCGTGAGCACGACCGCGGTCTACGCCATGGTGGGCTTCAGGGTAGGCCGGTGAATCCTCCGATCGAATAATACCTTATTTCAATAAATTCAATAAGATAACTAGAATTAACCACCCGAACCTGGTAGCCCTTGCAATGGATCGACCATGCAGCTGATCGAATCCTGCCGCAACGAAATCGACGCCTTGCACCGGTGTTTCGAATCCTGGTTCAACGGTCGTGTCCCCAGGACCACCGAAGCGTTCGAACGGATGGGGACCGTGCTCGGCAAAGCCTTTGTGATCGTCATGCCGCATGGCGGAAAGGTGGAGCGGGAACCCCTGTTGAAGGTCCTGTACGAAGCCCACACCGGCCGGCCGGGTATACGCATCTGGATCGAGAACGTCCGCATACTGGCAGAAGATAACGAACTCGTTGTAGCGGAGTACGAAGAATGGCAGGAAGAAGGCGGAGAAACCACGTCCAGGCATAGCACCGTGATATTCCGACGCAATGATGCAATGCCGAACGGACTGGAATGGCTGCGCGTGCACGAAACCTGGTTCAAGGCGGCGACCGCCTGATCCCTGCCGGCAAAACGCCCCGGTAATCTGTATGGAATGGCAGTCCGTATCAGAACCGCGTGGATTCGAACGACTCGTAGGGCGGCTCTACGTTGAACGTATCCGCGATCTCCTCCAGCCTCACGCGGTGTTCGTCGCTCAACGGCACCCCCGTCTCATCGTTTTCCTTTTCCCACCGCCACTCCATCCCGCCAGGCAGTTCCGCCGATGGCATGCCGGGAAACGGCCTCATGTTCCTCGCCTTGGATACGAAATCGTCCAGTGATCGCTCAAACTCGTCCAGATCCATGAAGTGATCGATCTTCATGGCCAGCAGGAAAGCGCCCTGGTTGGATTCCCATTTCGTCCGGGGTGGTTGGAATTCAGGTCTCCAGATGCCGGCCAGGATGCCCCCGAGCGCCTGCAAGGCGACCGCGAGGCCCAGGCTCTTGGCGAACAGGGCATAGAATTCCTGGAACAGTTCGTCCTTGTATCCCATGAAAACCGCGGCCATGTCGAGCACCAGGGGAGGCTGGCTCCGCGTCGGAAAGGCCAGGCTCATGGGCGAACCGCCGCTTGCGGACATGATCACGCTGTTCGGATCGAGCGCGACGCGATGGGTGGACAGCGCCCATCCCACGCACCCATGCTCCAGGGCCATGCGGGAGTAGTTCCCTGCCGCGCCGAAATGATAATGGTTCCGCGTGGTAGCCGCGCCCAGGCCATGGGCCAGGGCCTTCTCGATGGCGGTTTCCATACCCCGGTGGGACGGTCCGTATCCCATGCCGCCGTCCCCGTCCAGGACCACGACGGTGTCCGATTCGCGAACCGCGGTGACGTTTGGGCGTGGATTCACCTCGCCGTCACGAAGCTTCGGCAAATACCCGAGCGCCTGCTGTGTGCCGTGGCTGTACACACAGCGTTTGTCGGCCGTGGCAAGGATCCTGGCCATCAACCCGGCTTCACCGGGTCTCATGCCGGCCGCGACGAAAAGTTCCGCGATAAATGTCGAATGGGTTTCGTATGGCACCCTGATGCCATGGTCCGGCGGGGTGTTGCGCATGGGAATGGAGGACATGCCACAGGCCGCCTTTCTTCGGGAGTTGTTCTATCAGACTGCCACCGGGTCGCGGATCTGTTTCCCGGCCGTTTCGATAGTGCGCCGGTTTCGCAGAGGTCGTTTCGGGGACTCGGCTTGCCTACTCGGTCACGGCCGCTCCCGCATGGGCCGGGCCTCGAAATATCGCGTTGAGGAACAGGATGTTCAGACCGTCCATGTACGCTCTGAAGTTCGGATCGGCCGTAAACCCGATGGCCAGGCCGCGGCCGTGTCGTTCTTCCATGAGCAAAGGCTTGTAGGCCAACTGTTTCGTGCTGCCTTCCCACGCGAACCCACTGGCGAGTACTTCGTCGGGACCCAGAAAGACGGCCACGTTGTTTCCTTCGTCCAGCTTGAGCGGAGTAAAGATCGAGCTGCCGCTGACCAGGGCGTTCACGGTGCTGTCCCTGCCGGCGGCCAGCCAGTGGTCGGGATCGAGTCCGGCCTTGAGGAGGACGCCCTGCGTGGCCGGTGGCGCGGAGTCATCGGACTTCAACGCCCGCAGGTATTCTTCTTCCGTACCGAATATCCTGCCGGCAGCATCTCCGTCACCGGTATCGCCGTCGCCTTCGCCGTCCTCTTTGGCCTGGTCCTCTCTGGCCGTCGAAAGAAGCCCGGCCATACCACCTGCGAGGAAGGCCGTGGCGCCGCTGCCCAGGCCAACCACCGTACCGCCGGAACGGACCCAGTCCCTTATCCGCCTGGTTCCCCGTTCGCCGAGTACGTCCTCATAAGTGGCGCCGAACCCGGGATCGGGCAGCAACAGCACATCGAAGTCCCTCAGGTCGGCGGTGGCAATCTGGCGCGTCCGGATGGGCGTCACCGGGTACCCGATCTGGCGTTCCACGACGAAACGGGTGGCGCCGGCGTTGTAGGCCCGGGTCGGCCGGTCCCACGCCAGGGCGATACGGGGCTTGCGCATATAGACGACGTTGTTGCTGCCGAAGTTGGGCCCTTCATCCACCCACCCGGTATCGGTCGCGATGACTTCCGCTCCGGATGAGACGGCGATCTCCGCCAACGTTTCATGCAGGTGATGCGGGTTGTCCTTGACCTTGAAGATCAGCGTGCCGGTCGGGTAGCGCCGGTCCCCCTGCGCGAACGCCAGGTCGGTACTGAATACGCGGAGTCCCGCCCTCAGCGAAGCGGCCAGCAGCCGACCCGCGGCCTGGGTGCCCCAGGGAACCAGATAGGCTACTTCAACACGGCCTCCCGTGATCGCCCCCGGCGGCACCAGGGCGGGATCTACCATGGTGAGATTTCCCTCGACCTGGCGGTCCACGGCCACGGTCTCGACGTTGTACATCAGCGGAAAGGACCACGCGGTCACGTCGTATATCTGGTCGCCTATGCCCTTGCTCCTGCGTCGCTCCTGTTCCGCGATAAAGTCCTCGCTCATCGGTACATGCGTATCCAAAAGCGTGCGAATCAGGCGCTTGGCGGGCTGGGCGAGAGATATGACGTAACTGCCCGCGGGATAGTTCTTCCCTCCCGCCCGGAAGTCCGACCCGGCCTGCTGGACCTCCACGCCGTGATAGGCCATGAGCCAGGCCAGCTTGTCCACCCCCGAGGTATTGCCGTCCAACTTTCTCGGCAGGATGTAGGACCTGATCTCTTCGCTGCGGCCTTCTTCAATCGCCGACTGCCGGTAGGCATAGAAGTCCGCCAGAAGCTGCTCCCGATTGATCGCCGCCGTTTCGCTGGTGGCGATGGACGCGACGAAGTGATGCCGCACCGTGTCCCGGAAATGCATGACCGACTGGTCGCTTCTTCGGACGACGAGTCCCCGGGCCGAAGCCTGTTCATACGTCATGGCCACGCTGCCGTAGTAGGACGGCCAACTCGCGCCGTAACCCGGATAGAATGCGTCGAACACTTCCCTCGTGAAGTACGAGAATCCGTAATGGTCGAACCACTTCGCGTTGTTCCTTCCGAAGAGCTGGAGACTCTCTCGCTGGTCCCTGGCCAGGTGCGGATTGTAGGGAATGGCCTCAGGTGCGAAGTAATAGGTGGCATTGGATCCCATTTCGTGGAGGTCGACGAAGACCGGCGGGAAGTATTCCTGCAGAACCTTCACTCTCCCCAGGGTCTCGGGATGGTTCAGCGAAATCCAGTCGCGGTTCAGGTCGAAGTAGTAATGATTGGTCCGCCCCCCGGGCCAGGGTTCGTTATGCTCGGCCGCAAGCGGACTGGCATTCGGCTCCAGTCCTTCGGCGATCTCGAAATTATGGACGAACCGGTCCCGCCCATCGGGATTCTGGACCGGATCGATCATCACGATCGTCTCTTTGAGGATCCGGTCGACGACAGGGTCGTTACGGGCCGCCAGCAGGTGGTAGGCCGTGAGCAGCGCCGCTTCCGAAGGGGAGATCTCGTTTCCGTGCACGCTGTAGCTGAGATTCACAATTACCGGCAGGGAGGCAATCAGGCTGTCGGCGCTTGCGCGGGAAGTTATTCTCGGGTCGGCCAGCCGTTCCATACCCTCGCTGACGTCCGCCAGCGCGCCGATGTGTTCCGCCGATCCCACGAAAGCATACACGAGCCTGCGCCTTTCCCAGGACTGTGCGTATTCGACGATGCGCACCTGGTCGGGCATCGCCGACTCGAGCGCTTCAAGGTATTTCATCAGGCCCGCGTGGGGCGTGATCCGGTCACCGATCCGGTAGCCCAGGATCTCCTCCGCGGTGGGTACCGAAGCATCGTATTCGGTGCCGGGCCAGTATTCGAAATCCTGCGCTTTTGAAACGCCGGAGATCATTCCGCAGAGAAGTACCAGGCATAATAGCGGCAGGACGGTAAACCGGTTCATCGATGTACCTCCTCACACGGGGCCGGAGAGGCCTTCGCGTTTCGGGTCGTAGGAGTGGATCAGCGGGTTCTGGTCTTCATCTTCAAGCGGATCGCCCATTTGAATGGTATTCAGGATCCGTCTGGGAAGGACATTGGGTATGCCGTTGAAACGGCTGTGGTCGGGCATGTAGGCGCAGGTAAAGGCCCTTCGCGGATAGGGCGTCATGTTCGCATTGGCGGCGTGCACGATCAGTCCGTTGTGAAAGGAACAGCCCCCCGCCGGCATGACGACGGGCACGGGTTCCATCGCGCCGAGATCGGGATAGGCTTCGAACATGGCGCCCACGTGATTTCCCGCCGCCGGATAATCGTCGCGCCGTTTCTTCTGGGAACCGGGCATGAAGAACATGCAGCCGTTCTGGACGGTTACCTCGTCGAGGGCTACCCAGATGGTGATGGAGTGGTCGGACACGAAGGACCACTTGGTATTGTCCTGATGCCAGGTGGTGGGATTCGCCCACGGCAGCTTGATCAGGGCCTGGTCGTGCCAGATCCGGATGCCGTCGACGCCTTCCAGGTCGGCCGCCATTCTGCCCAGCCTGCTGTCCAGCATCAGTGTGCGAACGCCCGCATGGTCCATCCAGAGGTTGATCCGCTGCCGGAATACGGCTTCGTCCCCTGCCGTTACCTTCCTGTCCAGGTGGTAGGATCCCTCCGGAAGCCGGTTCTCGTCCCGAAACGCCACCGCTTCATCCACTGCCGACCGCCAGGTCTCCAGTTCGGATTCGTTCAGGAATTCCTCTATGATCAGAAAGCCGTTATCCCTGTAAGACGCGATCTGCTCAGTCTTTAACTGATGGTTCATGTGGTTTCCTTCTTCATGCTGACCAGACCAGCGGGAACTGGTCGCAGGCCATGGGATCTCCCGGGGCCAGGCCTCCGGTCTCCTTGGGAGAAATCTCCCACGGCCTGGTAGTGAACCGGGTGTCGTCGCCGAGCCAGCGCGTGGCAAGGACGCGCCGCGCATCGGAGAGGGACTGGTTGCCGGCCGCGCCGTGCAGCGTGCACATGTGGAAGGCGATGACGTCGCCGGGTTCCATGTCCCACGCGAGGATATCGTAGTCTTCCGGGTGTTCGTCGATGGGCGGCACGTCCTCGAAGGGCCGGTCTCCGAGCATCGGCTTCGCCGAGGCGTCCGCGAGGGCGTAATTGCTCTCGCTGGCGAACTTGCGGGGGACAAACCAGCGGTCCCAGTTGTGGGAACCCCTGATGAACTGTACGCAGGACGCTTTCGAAACCGGGTCCAGCGGCATCCAGAGGGATACGTTCTGCCGGCCGTTCACCGGGTAATAGGGCTGGTCGTGGTGCCAGGGCGTCCGCTTGAGCGTGCCGGGCCACTTGATCAGCAGATGCTCGTGATAGAATACGGAACTCCCCGATTCCATCAGCCGCGCCGTCATGGCCCCCGCGGGTGACCCGTACACGAAGTCGCCGTACTCGGGAATCCGCCGCCAGTTGCAGTAGTCGTCGAAGAACCCGCCCCGGTCTTCCTCGCCCGCTTTCAGCACGCCCGCATAGTCGCTGGGCGCTGCCACGTTGCGTGACACGCCGGCTTCCACGACGGACACCCAGTGCGGATCGAAGGCCTTTCTGATGCACACCGCGCCGTCTTCCCGGTATTGTCGTACGATGTCTTCGGTAACGATCCCTTCCACGTTCAAGGTCCGTGCACTCCTTCTGAGCATATCAAGTTGCGTGCGCTCCTTCCGAGCAATCGTTTCTAATGCCGGGCGATGTACATTTTCGTATGCATGATGCCGATCCAGGAGAACATCGTATATCCGAACTTGTTGACTTCGAGCCCTTTGAGATAGGGTTTGCGCAGATCCACCGTCATGTTATGGTACAGAAACGCGCCGCCAGCGTCTTCCGCCAGGATCCTTTCCGCTTCCTGGTACATGCTCATGCGCCTGTCGTGATCCATTTCGTCCGCCGCCGCGTCGATCAGCCGGTCGAAACCCTCGTTGCGCCAGTCCTGCCGCCCGAATCCCCTCGGCTGCGAACGCCATACCATACCGAGCAGGTTGTTCGGATCGGGATAGTCCGCGTTGAATCCACCGAGCCCCATGGGAATGTTCCACTTATACATGTTGTCCCGGTACAACTTGTCCTCCGAACCCCTCATCCGCATCCGCATCCCCAGGGTATTGCCAAGCATCGCCTGTACGGCCTGGGCGGTGTAGCTGATCTGGGGATTGGCCTTGCCTATCCAGAAATCGATGACCGGAAACCCCTTTCCATCCGGATAGCCCGCTTCGGCAATCAGGGCCTTGGCGCGGTCTGTGTCGTAAGCCTGGATTGCCTGTATGGACGAATCCGCGCTGCCGGGGAAATTGGGAGGCAACATCGAGTATGCGGGCATGCCCGTATTTCGCAATACGACGTTGCACAAGGCCTCGCGGTCGATGGCGTGGCTGATCGCCCGCCGCACCCGAACATCGTCGAAGGGCGGCTCGCGAGTCTTGAAAAACAGATACCAGGTTTCCGGAAAGGCGTAGTATGCAAGCTCGAATTTCAGGGTCGGATGGTTTTCAATAAACGGGATGTCGGTCAACAGGACCCTGAGATAGTCGATCTCGTCGTTCTCGTACGGCGGGGTACCCGGGTGTCCCGTGGTGAATATCTGGACGATTTTCTCGAGATACCCCTTGTGGGGACCGGTATAGTAGGGATTGAGGGTCAGCGTGGCCTGCCTGCCCTTTTGCCATTCCGAAAGGGTGTAGCTCGCATTGGAAACCAGGTTCCCGGCTTCGCTCCAAAGTACCCCGTGTTTTTCCACCTGCCAACGGGGGACCGGTCCCGATCCGGTGAAAGCCACAATAAAGGGCAGATAGGGACAGGGCTTCTCCGTTTCGATCTCCAGCGTGAGGTCGTCCAGGGCCCGCACGCCCACGGTTGATGGGTCGGTAACACTGCCCTGGTTGAACGGACGGGCGCCCTTGATTTCGTAGTAGAAGAAGGCGTAGGGACTTGCCACGGCCGGATCGAGAAACCGCTTGTAGGTGTATTCGTAGTCGTGTGCCGTGACCCCGCGTCCATCGCTCCATCTCCCATCGGGACGGAGTTTGAACGTCCAACGAAGCCCATCCGCCGACTGCTCCCACGAGGAAGCCGCCGCGCCGACCAGCTCCAGGTTCTTGTCGAGCATTACCAGGCGTTCGAACAGGGTAAGCGCTCCCTGCCCCTCATAAATGTTGATGCTGACGTCGAAGGTAAGGGGCTCGACCAGCGTGTAGCGGAACACCTGCCGGTCCAGGGGCGCCGCGTCCGGCGGCATCGGTTTTCCAATGGAATTGACCACGGGGACGGCGCCGGTCAGCGTACCGGCCGGCAGGAATCCGAGCAGTAACCCGAGCAGACATGTCGAGACTGCGGCTATACGGCCGCGCACGGATAAGGCCGGAAAGCGTGAACACGCAACCCGGACCGATCGTGTCCATTCCTTCATGCGATTACCTGAAGATGTTGTGTACGTGATGAGACCGGCGCCGTCGCGCGATCCCGGAAGGTAAAGACTATACTGATCCGCCGTGGTCGTGTCAACAGCGAGGTGTCTGCCGCCGCTTCGCGCAGGGGGCGGTCGCCGGTCTCAAGACCTCATGCCGCTTCCCAAGGAGTGTACCTTGACAACGTGCGGCTGACGGACAACGCGAGTACGAGCTTGACCAGGTCGAAGGGGATGAAGGGAAGCAGTCCCACGGCAATGGCGCCGCGCCACGAGGTCTCCACGCCCGCGTAAAGATTGAAATAGGCATGGAGGTACAACAGGCCGCATCCCCAGATGGCAGTCTGCCCGATCAGCATGCCCGCGGCGAGATGCGTTACGCTGTTCCTGGAGAAACGCTCCAGGTACTTTCCGGTCAGAAACGCGGCCAGCACGAATCCTGCGATGTAGCCGAAAGTCGGCGAAATCACGACTCCGGGGCCGCTCATGCCGCCGGCGAATACCGGGATGCCCGCCAGGCCGAGACAAACGTAGACGATCTGGCTTCCGGCGCCCCAGCGGCTGCCGAGCACCGCGCCGGAGAGCAGGACGAAGCAAGTCTGCATGGTGATCGGCACCGGGCCGATGGGCAGGATTACGTAGGCGCTCACCGCGGTCAGCGCCGCCATCAGGGAGGCCGTGGCCAGTCGCGTGTTCCGGGTCAAATTGTCCTTTCTGCCGTCCCAGTCGAATCACATATGATCTGCGGTTTCAAAGGGCTGCTTTGCCTTGCGACCCCATGCAGGTTCATATACATTGAACGGCGACTGTGTCAACGACGTTTTTTCCAAATCTGAAGGAGCATCACGATGAGAGTGGGGATTCGCACTACGGGCCGATTGAACGAAATGCCATTCGAGTCGGTCTGCGCGTGGATGGCTGAAAAGGGGTTCGATACGATCGACGTTTCCCGGATCGACGGGGACAAGGTCCGGACCGCCGAAACACACGGCGTGGCCATCGGCCAGGTAGACCTGGTTGCCGGCACGGAACTGTTGAGTGAAGACGCCAGGCAGCGGGATCATGCGCTGGGCGAGTCCAGGGATTCCATACAGCGCGCGGTGGATCACGGCGTGACCAACATGTTCTATGTGGCGCCGGCGCCCGGGGACCCCGCCCAGGGACGCGATGCGACTTTCGAACAGTGGAAGCGCACCATGCCCGACATCGTGGATTTTGCCGAATCCAGAGGAGCGACCATCGCCCTGGAGGGCTGGCCCGGTGGATCTACCCACCATGAGCGGATCGGCGCGACGCCCGAGATGCTGCGCGCCATGTTCGAGGCCTGCCCATCGTCCGCCTTCGGGATCAACTACGATCCCTCGCACCTGATCCGGCTGGGTGTGGACCCGATGCGCTTCCTGAATGAATTCGGCCACCGGGCACACCATGTCCACGCCAAGGACACCATGTTCGACGAGGAAGCGCTCTATCTTTACGGTAGAATCAAACCTTCCTTCGAATCACGGGTCGCTTTCGGCGAAGGCTACTGGCGGTATTGCATACCCGGCGAGGGCCTGGCCGACTGGGCGCAAATCATGAAACGGCTCGAGGATTTCGGGTACAACGGCATACTCAGCATCGAGCATGAGGACGGCCGGTATTATAGCTCGTGGGAACTGGAAGAGGAGGGTTTCGTCCGCGCGCGGGCCCACCTGAAACGGTTCATGCTTTAACTGTCGGGCGTCGTATCGCCGGGCCCGGCGCTTTAACCGGACGCGCTTCAGCCGGACACTTCGTCGAGCACCTACAACCGGGCGCGCTTCAGCCGGACACTTCGTCGAGCACCTTCTCCACGTGGCCGTCCACTTTCACGTTGCGGTAGATCCTGGAAATACGGCCTTCCCCGTCGATGACGAAGGTCGACCGCTCGATCCCCATGTACTTCCGGCCGTAGTTCGTCTTTTCCTTGTACACGCCGTAAGCCGTGGAGACGGAGGTGTCCGGGTCGCTCAGCAACGGGAAAGGCAGGTCGAATTTCGCGCTGAATTTCTCGTGGGAAGGGATGCTGTCGCAACTGACGCCGTAGATCAGGACATCCTGATGCTGAAACGTGGGATAGTGGTCTCTGAAGGCACAGGACTCCCGGGTGCATCCAGGCGTGTCGTCCTTCGGATAGAAGTACAGGACTACCGTTTTCCCCCTTAAATCCGCGAGCGAAACGCTTCCGCCCTTGTCCGCCTCCATCGTAAAATCGGGTGCTGGATCGCCTGCCTGAAGCATGAAATGTTCCTCTCTGTTGGTCCGGGTCTGATGAAGACCGGAAATTGGGGAGCGGGTCGACCGTTCCGGTCAGGACTTTACGTATGCGCCGCGGTGTATTGCCCGGCCCTCCGCGGCGTACTTCGTCTCGAAATTGGTCAGATCGCTGCCCAGTTCCCTGACGCGCTCGGGAATCTCCGCCAGACGTACCAAACGATCCGACGCGTCGAGCAGGGCCCGAATCTCCTCGTAGTATGCTACGTAGTCCGTGGCGAAATCGAGGGTGCCGCCCATGGGCAGCGTGCGTATGACCTCATCCAGAAACCCGGAGTTGAACAGTCGGCGTTTCCGGTGCCGTTTCTTCGGCCAGGGATCCGGAAAGTAGACGTGGTAGGCCGATACCGCTTCATCGGGTACGAATCTCTCCACGAAATACACGGCGTCATCCCGCAGCAGGCGGACGTTGGCCAGTTCCCGCCGGATCACCCGTTCCTTCATCATGCGAAAATACCGCAGGGCCCGCTCGATGCCGATGTAGTTGATGTCCGGATTGGCGACGGCGGAATTGATGAGAAAGCGGCCCTTGCCGCAACCGATCTCGATTTCAACCGGCCTTCCATTGCGGAACAACCGGTCCCACCGGGCCTGCTCCTCATTCTCGCGAATGCGGAATTCCACGTCGCCGGCGATGGCCGGGGCTGGGCGCGGTTCGGAGGGAAGCGTCATCTGATCTCTGGCTGGCCGATGGAAGTCGGGCGTGGGCGCCTGGACAATTCACTGGGCAAATTAGAAGACCGACCGTGCCCTGTCAAGCGTTACGCCGTACCCAGAATTGGTTTGATTTAGCGGCGGTTACTGCATATCATAACGAGCAACCGCTGATGGCGTCCACACAGGCGATTCCAGTTGCACCCCGAGGATTATCGTGCTCGATTACCACATGCACGTGGAGAACTACTACCCATTCGGCCGAACGCCGGATACCCGGCCGGAGGGTACCGATCCGATGGAGACCATGCGCCTGTTCGCGGCCTCTGCAGCGGTCCGAGGAGTAGAGGAAGTCGTCATAACGGAGCATGTTTACCACTTCACGCAGGCGAAGGAAATCGTCGACAGGCCGTGGTCCGACGAAAAGTGTTTCTATGATATGGACGAATACGTGGACCTGCTGCAGTCGGCGCGGCGGGAGGGGCTGCCCATCAAAACCGGCATCGAGATGGACTACATCGAGGGTCGGGAACCGGTAATCGAACGAATCGTCCAGGATTACCCCTGGGATTTCGTACTGGGCTCCGTCCACTGGATCGGGGACTGGGGATTCGACCTGGCGTCCATGGCGGACGAGTGGGACCGTCGGTCGGTGGACCAGGCCTACCGGGATTACTTCCGTTTGCTGGGGCAGGCCGTGCAGACCGGATGCTTCGATTCCATGTCCCACCCGGATCTGATCAAGGTGATGGGGCATATGCCCGAGGGCGATGTCACGGACCTGTACGAAGGTTTCGCCGAGCAGGTGAGCGGCCAGGCGGGCCTCTGCGTTGAGATCAGCTCGGCGGGCCTGCGGAAACCCGTTGGCCGTCTCTATCCGGAAAGGCCCCTGCTGGAGGCCTGTGCCCGTCGCGGAATCTCCATCACGACGGCTTCCGATGCCCACGTCGTGGAAGACATCGGCAGGGATTTCGACCAGGTCCGGGACCTGGCCGAGTCCTGTGGATACCGGGAAGCCATGTCATTCGACCGCAGGCGCGCCACGCCGGTGCCCATCGAGTAGACGCTCACACCAGGAAGGGACTGTTCACATGGCCGAGGCCGTCGTCAAACCGCGCATCCGCGGGTTCATCTGTACCACGGCGCATCCAGCGGGATGCGCTTCGAACGTCAATGCCCAGATCCAGACCGCCGAGGCTGCCCGAAAGGACGGCGCCGGATCGCTCCGCGTACTGGTGATCGGCGCTTCGACCGGATACGGCCTGGCGGCCCGGGTTGCGACGGGCGCCATGTACGGCGCAGGCTCTGTGGGCGTTTTCTTCGAACGGGAAGGCAACGGCGCGAAGAGCGGTACGCCGGGGTTCTACAATACCGCGGCTTATCACAGATACGCGAAGGAAAACGGACTGGTCTCGGCCAACGTCAATGGCGATGCCTATTCGCACGAGATAAAACGAAAGACCCTTGAGCTCGTCGCGTCCCGACTCGGCGAAGTAGACATGGTCATATACAGCCTGGCCTCGCCGAAGCGCACGGACCCGGATACCGGCGAGACTCACCAATCCGTTCTCAACCCCATCGGGGAGACCTACGTGGGAAAGACCATCGACCTGAACCGCGAGGTCATCAACGAGGTCACCGTGGAACCGGCGACGGACGAAGGCATTCGAGGGACGGTGGGCGTCATGGGCGGCGACGATCTGTGCCTGTGGAGCGAAGCGCTGCTGGATGCCGGGTTGCTGGCCGAAGGCGCCCGTATCGTTCCATTCTCGTATATCGGTCCCGCCCTCACCTGGCCCATTTACCGGAGCGGAACCATCGGCCGCGCGAAGGAGCACCTGGAGCGGACTACGAAGGCGATCGACGGCCGGCTGCGGTCCACTGTCGGCGGCAGGGCCATGGTGTCGGTGAACAAGGCCGTGATTACCCAGGCATCGGCCGCGATCCCGGTCGTACCCCTGTACATCAGCCTGCTTTACCGAATCATGCGGGAACGGGGCGTGCACGAGGATCCGATCCAGCAGATGGTGCGGCTGTTCAGCGATCACGTCGGACCCGGCGGGATGCCGTCTGTAGACGGGGAGGACCGGATCCGACTCGATGACCTGGAGCTCGAAGCGTCCATACAACGGGAGATCGATACGGTCTGGCCGACGATCACGACGGAGAACTTCCGCGCCCTGACCGATTACGATGCGTACAAGCGGGGTTTTCGGCAGCTGTTCGGCTTCGAAGTAGACGGCGTGGATTACGACGAACCGGTCGAACTGGAAGCTGAGATCTAGCGGTCGGCAGCGGTCGGCAGCGGTCGGCAGCGGTCGGCAGCGGTCGGCGCAACGACGTCAAGGCGCCGGGTTTCAGAGGGCGGATCTACATGCGCCGGACGGGTTCCTGCCCGATTCACTGGTCGCCTTCCCTGGCAACCGACCTGTACGAACTCACGATGGCGGCCGGTTATTTTGCGAACGATCGCCGTGAAAGGGCCACATTCGAGTTATTCGTCAGGGACCTGCCGGCGCGGCGTTCCTATCTCGTCGCGGCCGGCCTGCGGCAGGCGGTCGACTATCTGCAAGCGCTCCGGTTTTCGTCCGACGATATCGGCCATTTGAAGACGTTGCAGCCGTTCAGGAACATTCCCGGCAAGTTCTTCGATTTCCTGGCTGCGTTTCGTTTTAAGGGAGATCTCTGGGCCGTTCCCGAAGGGACGGTGGTTTTTGCCGGGGAACCTCTGGTCCGGGTTACGGCGCCGATTATCGAGGCCCAGATCGTAGAGACCTTTCTGCTGGCTACGATAAACCACCAGACTCTGGTGGCGACGAAAGCGGCGCGAATCGTCGAGGCCGCCGCGGGCAGGGGGGTGGTGGAATTCGGAAGCCGGCGGGCCCATGGCCCGGAAGCGGGACTCCTTTCGGCGCGCGCCTCGGTCATCGGGGGGTGTATCGGGACGTCCAACGTGGAGGCGGGACGACTGTTCGGGATCACCGTGTACGGGACCGCGGCCCACTCCTGGATTATGGCATTTGACAGCGAAATGGAGGCTTTCCGTGCCTATCATCGCCTGTTTCCGGACACCACGACCCTGTTGCTGGACACCTACGACCCGCTCGAAGCCGCCAGGCTGGCCGTCCGGATCGGTCCTGCGCTGAAGGGCGTGCGTCTCGACAGCGGCGAC
>MKWU01001990.1_pt1 | contig 32626 bp, 32 predicted proteins | sample 809101 | NCBI WGS metagenome assembly MKWU01 (sample SAMN05860141, study PRJNA318959) | sponge metagenome | host: Aplysina aerophoba | place: Slovenia: Piran, Adriatic Sea, Gulf of Piran | collected 2013-05-07
CCTGGTAGTAGGCGTACCCGAAATAGCCGAGGGAGCCGCGGTCCCCGGCGATGCCCTGTACGAGGACGTTATCGTCGGCGGAGGCGGTGTAGTCGGCGCGGGAGACCTGTGCCTCACCGTTGATCTCCTCGGTGAAGTAGTCGAAGGTGCCGGAGTCGGTGTCGGGGCCGTAGAGGCGGAGGCGCTGGTCGGGGAAGCCTGCGCGCACATCCTGCCAGTTGTTGATGGAGGAGCCGGGCTTCCATATCTCGTTGAGTTCTCCGACAGTGAGACAATCGACGAAGTCGTTGTCGGGGTGAACCATGACGGAGAGGCCGTCGGTGCCGATGCGCATCTCAATGAACTCGATGCCGTTGGCAGCGGCAGCCTCAGCCTCGGAGTCCTTGATGGGCCTGGAGGCATTGGAGATGTCGGTCTCGCCGACGGTGAAGCGCTTGAAGCCACCGCCGGTGCCGGAGACGGCGACGTTGACCTGTACGCCAGGCTGTTCCTTGCGGAACTCCTCGGCAACCGCCTGAGTGACGGGGAAGACGGTAGATGAGCCGTCGACTTGGATGGTGCCGCTGAGAGCCATAGCCATAGCCGTAGGCGTAGCCGTCGCCGTGGCCGCAGCCGTAGCCGTAGGCGCCGGAGCCGCTGTCGGCGTTGAGCCCGAGTCGCTACAAGCTATGACGAAGGCGCCAAGAGACGCAATAAGGAGCAATAGCCCACTCATTCTGAAGTATCTGGTTGGTATCATCCTGCCTCCCTTTGGGGGTTGGGGTTACGTTGTTAGCGTAGGGAGGCGAAGTTAACGGCGAGCGCCGGTGCTCTTTAGCGAATCGTTAACGAGGGCTGGAGGTTTCCAGTAGGGATAGATTTCAGGCGGTGCGAGGCAGCGTAAACCAGAAGGTAGCGCCGTCACCCTGGGTGCTTTCGACGCCGATCTCGCCCCCGTGCAGCTCGACTATGTGCTTCGCTATAGCCAACCCGAGCCCCGTGCCCTGGTCACGCCTGGACCGGTCGGCCTTGTAGAAACGTTCGAATAGGTGAGGGAGGTGCTCGGGTGCGATGCCGGGGCCGCTGTCCCGTACCTGGACAAGGACGTTGTCCGTCTCCGAGTTGCCGGCCCGCAGTTCTATGGTCCCGCCGCGCGGAGTGAACTTCAGGGCGTTGCCCAGCAGGTTGGATATGACCTGCCGCAGTTTCTCCTCGTCCCCGAGCGCAACCACCTCCCCGGACGCACTGATGGTCACGGCGACCCCAGCTTCTTCTATGCGGTGTTCGAGGTCGGTGCGTACCGCTTCGATGGTGGCGGCTGTGTCGACCGGCTCCCGGTGCAGTTCCGATCGGCCACTCTCGATCCTTGAGAGTTCCAGCAGGTCGTTCACCATTGCATTCATGCGGTCGACCTCACGGTTGATGCGCCCGAGGAAATCGAGCGCCGTTGCCGGATCGCTCACTGCGCCACCCTCAATGGTCTCTACCATAGCCTTGACGGAAGCCAGGGGATTGCGCAGTTCGTGAGAGACGTTGGCGACGAATTCACGCCGCGTCGTTTCCAACTGCCGTATGGGCGTCAGGTCGTGCAGCGTGAGGAGGACGGAAGTTTCGGACTCATCCGGTTCGGTCTCTCCTGGGCCAGCGGTCAGGGGAGTGGCTGTTGCACTCATGCTTCGCCGGGGAGTCGAGAGGACGAGCTCCGTGTGCTGCCGTTCCCCGGACCCTCTGCTGAGCGTTACGAGGTCCCGTAGTTCGTGGTCGCGCAGAACGGAGCTCAGTGGCGTCCCGGTGGGCGCCTCGATGGAGAGCAGTTCGTTCGCGGCGGGGTTGGAGAGCACGATACGGTTCTCGGCATCGACGAGGATGACGCCGTCGGCCATCGTGTCGAGGACTGCCGTCAGTTGTTCGCGGTGGTCGGCGAGTTGCGAGAAGAGCCGGGCCAGAGCCTCGGTCATAGCCGCGAACGGGGCCTGCAGGCTGCTCAGCGTAGTGGACGTGAGTTCTTCCTGTCGCACGTTGAAATCGCCCGTGGAGATGCGGCGCATCGCTGCGACCGCAGCGCGAGCCTCTCTGGCTGCCGCGGCGTTGGTCCTGCGTTCCCGGGACAGCACGAGGAGCAGGCCGGCAGCGATGAGGAAGGAAAGGAGCGCGATGAAGGGTTCGGATGCAGCAAGGGCCAGCGCCCCGGCGACGAGCGAGAGGAGCGTCAGCGTTCCCAAAGCGATCCCGGCGCCCCGCAGTCCGGCCATATGCTGCTCACCTCAACCTTCGAAGCGGTAGCCGACTCCGCGGATGGTGATTATGCGCGCAGGAGTCGAAGGGTCGGACTCTATCTTTTCACGGAGCCAGCGCACGTGCACGTCCACCGTGCGGACGTCGCCTATGTAGTCGTATCCCCACAGCTGTTCGAGTATCTGGTCTCGAGTGAATGCGCGGCCTGGGTTCCGCATGAAGAGCGCGAGCAATTCGAACTCGCGCGGCTTGAGTCGCAGCTCTTCATCGTTGAGAGAGGCCTGGTGTGCGTCCACGTCCACGGAAAGCGAGCCTGAGCGCAGGGGTTCAGCCATCCGGCTGGAGGCGGTCTTGCGCGGACGCCGGAGCATGGCGCGGACGCGGGCCATCACCTCGCGCATGCTGAACGGTTTCGTGACGTAATCGTCGGCCCCTATCTCCAGGCCAACGACGCGGTCTATCTCTTCACCTTTCGCGGTCAGCATCAGGATGGGCACGTCGCTCTCACGGCGAAGGATGCGGCAGACTTCCAATCCGTCGAGGTTGGGGAGCATCACGTCGAGGATGATGAGGTCGGGAAGGGCGGTACGGGCGGTCTCGAGTCCGCTCCCACCGTCCGGGGCCGTCAGGACGGCGTAACCCTCATGCTCCAGGTTGTAACGGAGCGCCTCTACGAGGTTCTCCTCGTCTTCCACCACCAACACAGAGCGGTTCGTCATGCGAGTCGGCTCCGTTCAGGGCCTGCAGGCCTCTTGGGTTACGGGAATTGTATGGCCATCGTGCAAGCGAACGCTTAACGGGCAGTTAAAGGGCTGCGTACACACGTCGCAAGTTTAACAGAGGTGCTGCTTACGACAGTTTTCCAGTCAGGAGAGGCAACCCCACACAGGGTGGCGCCTGTAGCAGGGCATCCAGTGGGGAAACCGGGCTACGCGCCCCTGATGCGTTCCAGCAACTCGCCGATGGTCAGCCAGTAGTAGACGATGAACGTCCCTGCGACGAGCAGCATCACGGCGCTTATAGTACCGACGTGCGGCAGCGCCTTGCGAAGCCCGGTAGCTATCGCACCCTTGAAGAGGGCCATGCCGATGGTCAGCGCGAGTATCACGGAGCCCATGCCCAGGCCGTACAGCACGAACTGGAGTACGGAGTCCAGGAAGGTCCCTGCAGTGAATGTCCCGCCGATAACTGCGAGGAAGATAGGCAGCGTGCAGCTGAGCGAGGCAGTGCCGTAGGCGAGACCGAAGGTGAAGTAGCTCCGCACGCTCTTGCTGTTCGCGTTGCCGAACCGAGATGAGATGCTGGCAGCGAAGTTGTTGTAGAGCTTGCCGCCGGAGAGGAGGTACGCTCCAGCTACAACGAGCAACACACCGATGATGAGGCCGATCCACGGGAAGGCGTCGGCTATCCCGCGTGCGCCCAGGCCGATGGGCGTTCCAACGGCTGCGAAGAGGACCACGAATCCCACCGATACCGTCGCGCCGACGAGGAGGGCCCGGCGCAGTCGCGACACGACGCTGCTGGCAGCGGCATCGCCGCCTTCGCTCTCGCTCAGGTAGAGGCCGAGGTAAGCGGGGAGCATGGCAAAACCGCAAGGGTTGACGGAAGAGACCATGCCCGCGCTGAATGCGAACCCGAAGGGGAACAGATCACCCAGGTCGCCCAGAAAGTTGCCGGATTGAGCGGACGCGGACTCCACGCTCTGGGTAACCGCTCCAAACTCGCTGCCTGTGATGATCGCCCCGACGATCGCGACCGCGAGCGACCCCACGAGTGCGAGGATAGGCCCAGCTGTTCCCCAACCGATGTTCTGTACCGCGGCACGCATCATTCTGCTCCCAGTTCCGTGGTTCTACCTGGCTCTCTCTATATGATACGTCCCGCGTTGCCACGGAGGATGTTCATCCTTACGCGGGCGTGCTACCCCCATCGCATGCTTCTCCTGCGCATGCCGAACGCAACGGCGACGAGGAGGCCGCTCGCAGCGAGCGTCAGCGTGAGCGCGAGCACCTGCGCCTCGTTCGTCCGACCCGTCAGGACGGCTTCGTAGATGGCTATGGGCATCGTGCGCGTGCGCCCGGGGATGCTTCCAGCCACCATGAGCGTCGCTCCGAACTCCCCTATGGCGCGTGCGAACGCAAGGCTGACGCCGGTCATCACCGAGCGCCAGGCGAGGGGGAGCGTTATGCGCGTGAATATGGTCCGCTCCGTCTGCCCCAGCGTACGAGCCGCGTCTTCCAGCGTGTGGTCCACCGATTCGAACCCGGCCTGCGCGGTGCGGATGAGGAAGGGCGCGGAAACGAAGAAGGCCGCGAGCGCAGCTCCGCTCCACTGGAAGACGAACGTGAACCCGAAGAGCGTCTCAAGTGCCTCGCCCAGGGGTGAGTTGCGTCCTACGGCGACCAGCAGGTAGTAGCCGAGTACCGTAGGAGGCAGCACCATGGGTATGAGTACGGCCGTGGAGAGCAGGTCGTGCACCCAACCGCGCAGACGTGAGAGTCCCCACGCAATGGGGATGCCGACCATGAACGCAAGCGTTGTACTTGCGATGCCGGTCTGCAGGCTTAGTCTCAGGGCGTCCCAGTCCATCGTCACTCCACGCCGCCAACCTTATCAAGCTGCGGTGTGTAGCCGAACCGCTCCCACGTTTTGATCGCCTGTGCGTCGAGCATCGACGCGATGAAGCGCACCGCCGTGTCCGCCGCCTCTGATCCGCTGGTCACGCCCGCAGTGACCTGGAGGCCGACGTTCGCTTCCGGGGGCAGTGGGGCCAACGCACGGATGCCTCGAGCGTCCGAGGCGATGAGCAGTGAGCGTGGAACGAATCCGACCTCTGCGTTGCCGCTCGCCACGAACTGGAACGCGTGCGCGACGTTCTCGCCGTAAGCGATCCGCTCAGCTACGTCATCCCAGACACCCAAGTCCCTGAGGTAGCGCCTGGCCGCCTCTCCATACGGCGCGATGTCCGGGTTTGCAAGGGCTATCTGTCGCACAGCGCCGCTACGCAGGAGCGATGCTACGTCGTCCGCGGGACCTTCGAGGTTCGTGATCGCGACCAGTTCGCCTGTCGCGAGTACGGTGGCGCTCGTGGGGTCGAGCAATCCATCGGCAGCGAGCGCGGAGGTGTAGCGACTGTCGGCTGAGACGATGAGGTCGAGGGGAGCGCCCTGGCGCAGCTGCTCGGCGAGCGTGCCGGACGCGCCGGTAACGAGCGTCACGGAGATCCCGTTCTCGGACTGGAACCGTGCTGCAAATTCTTCGGCTGCCGGCTGGATGCTCGCGGCGATACCCACCAGCAAGGCAGGGGCGTCTTCACCTTCGCCGGGTGTGCAGGCGGAGGAGAGCAGCACGAGGAGCAGGGCTGTCGTGAGGCCAACCAGCCAGAGCGTGATGGGCCCGGACGTCTGGCCGAGCGTGGAAGGGGGGCGGGCTGCGTTAGAGCGATTCAAGGACTGCGCCGGCGTGGCCCTTGACCTTCACGTTCTCGAAGACGTGCTCGACGACACCTTGCTCATCGATGACGAACGTCGTACGCGCCACGCCCATGTAGGAACGCCCGTAGTTCTTCTTCTCGACCCAGACCCCGTACTTGTTGACGATCTCCCTGTCCGGGTCCGCGACGAGTGTGAACGGCAGGGAGCATTTGCTCTTGAAGTTCTGGTGGGACCTCACGCTGTCGGTGCTGACACCGATGACTACGGAATTCTTCCGGGAAAGGGCAGGGGAGAGGTCCCGGAAGTCGCATGCTTCTTGCGTGCAGCCCGGAGTGTTGTCCTTTGGATAGAAGTAGAGGACCACCTTGCTGCCGCGCAGCGAGTCGAGCGTGAATTCCGCGCCGGTGTCGTCTGCAGCAGTGAAATCGGGCGCGGCATCACCAACCTGGAGCATCAACCTCTCCTGAACACGCGTGTGAGAGTGGATCCTGAGAGTGAATCGTAAATCCCAGGGTACCGCGGGACAACCCCGCCACGCCTGAGGAGCCTCGTACAGCGCTTCCATGAAGCGGAGACGGGGGTGTGGTCGTATCGAGGAGCGTTAGAACCCCTCCCAAGCACATGCTCGCCGGGGATGGCAAGCCCCGGATGGCACGCCAGAGAGACCAAGCGCAGGAATAAACAGAGACTCCAGCAGCAGTTCCCAGGAGTGGTCGCAGCAATTTCCAGATAAACCAGTAGAGGAAAGTAGAGAAATCTGCAGCAATACGCCATTGCCTTATCTGTTTCACTCCTGCAGAATCCTTCAGGCGCACAGAGAAACTCTGAGCCGCGACAGAATGAACAGCAGCGGAGGGAGAGGAAATGGCGAGACTCGGCCAGTACAGCTACCCTGACATCAGGTTCGGCGACGCGGTAGAGATAGCGAACCGCATCCTGAACAAGTTCAAGGGGACGGTGAGCGTGAAGGGCCTTGCGTGGGAACTGGGGATGGCCGAGGGGAGCGGCACCCTGTTCGCGAAGGTCGCAGCGCTCCGCGATTTCGGCCTCGTGGAAGGCCGTGGTGAGCTTCGTATCTCTCAGTTGGCGCAGCGGGTCCTGCACCCGGCCAGCTCAGAGGAATGCCTGGAAGCGACAGCCGAGGCGTTCCAGCGCGTCGAGCTGCTGAGCCAGCTCTACACGCGGTTCGAGGGTGAGGTGCCAGACGACATGAGTCTCCTGGTTGGGCTGGAGGAGATCTCCCGCGCCCCCCGGGACGAGATCGTCAAGCGTGCTCCCCTTATCCAGAAGCACCTGACCGACGCCATACGGGTGCTCGGGAGGCCTGTCAAGGCAGAGAGAACCGCAGAACATTCTGGCAGGCGCCAGAGGATTGCTGCCGAATCTCCGGATGCAGCTCCTGAAGCGCCGGCCGAAGAGCCGGCTTCCGATGGGCTGCACATCACGGCTGCGGGGCGGCGGCTCTCGGTCCCGCTGACGGCCGAGTACATCGAGGTGGCCATCAGCCTCCTCCGCGCGATGCAGGTAGAGATGCGCCGGGAACCTTCGGCTGAGCCCGCGATGCCGCTCTTCGAAGGCATGGAATTCGACCTGGGAGAGCAGCTGGACGTGTGAGGCGGGGGACTGGCGCCCCAGACAGGATTCGAACCCGTGACCCGCTGCTTAGAAGGCAGCCGCTCTATCCTCTGAGCTACTGGGGCCTCTCTTCGACTATAGTGCCGGGGCGCATGAGGGTCAATCAACCCTCTGCGCCCCGGTTGCGCTTAACCACTTGTAGATACGGAGGCATGCGTCCAATGACGTACCAGACGATCAAGTTCGAAACCGACGGCCCACTCGGTGTCCTGACGCTCAATCGCCAGGAACGCCTGAACGCCATCAGCCGTGAGGTTACAGAAGAGCTGCAGCACCTGGTGACACGCCTGGAGACGGACGACGAGGTGCGCGTCCTCATCGTGACCGGCTCAGGCCGCGCGTTCTGCGCCGGCGCCGACATCAAGGAACGCACAGAAAACCTGGACGACCTCTCCCTGGCGCGCACCTCGGCGGTTATCTCTCCCACGTTCCGGCGCTTGGAGCGTCTCAACCAGGTGAGCATCGCCGCGGTCAACGGCGTCGCGGCGGGCGGCGGCCTCGAGCTGGCGATGGCCTGCGACCTGCGGATCGCGAGCTCCGAAGCGCGCATGGCCCTCCCGGAGCTGACGCTCGGCATCCTGCCGGGCGCCGGCGGCACGCAGCGCCTGCCTCGTCTCATCGGCCCCGCGCGCGCCAAGGAGATGATGCTCTTCGGCAGGTTCATCGATGCGCAGACGGCGCTCGAGTGGGGACTCGTGAACGCCGTGTCCTCGCCCGGCGGGTTGATGGCCGAGGCGCGAGCCTGGGCGGCGCGCCTGTTCGAACTGCCGCCGCTCTCGCTCGCGAGCATCAAGAACGCCGTCAACGTGGCGATGGACGTGGACCTCGACGCCGGCATCCAGTACGAGCAGCGTTGCTCGGCGATGCTCGCGCTCACTGAGGACAGGCGGGAAGGGCACACCGCGTTCGTCGAGAAGCGGCCCCCCGCGTTCGTCGGACGCTAGGGGCGGGCCTGCTTTCGGCTGCCCTCGAACCGTGTCGAGACCCAGTGCATCGTGACGGGTCCGAGCCGATAACGCGTGACGCTACGGATCGACAGCGAGCCGACGTCCGCGGACGTCGTGCAGCGTTCCTGGACGAGCCGTCCCAGAGGACGCGACGCCACGATCGCAAACATGGTGTTGGAGAAGGCACGGCTCAACCCCCGGCTGCCGCCCCCTGCCATGCGATAGCCCCCCAGCGACGCCATGGTCGCGAGTGCTGCGCTCACCACGATGTTGGTCCCGCAGAAGGGGGATACGGCCAGGTTACCCTCTCCCGCCTGCATCCGCCGGAGCGCCTCGTGCGCAGACTCCTCGACCTGCTGCGTGGGGATGTCGCCGAGCACAAAGAACCCGGGAGGTATCGAATAGCCCGCCACGGGCCTGCCACTGACTGATGGGGAGAGCAGCAACGCGATGGTCGCGTGCTCCAACCCGTGGTTGCGTTTGGTTTTCTGCCAGGGATTCAACGCTCACTTCCATGCGGCTGGTTTGCCGCCGGCCTTGATTGTATACGTCCGTTGAGGGCGACGCCGGGAGCGGCAGGGTAGGGCAGTGGCACGAGTGCATTTGTCAACGGGCTGGTGGCAGCATGCCTAACGTCAGGGTGGTGAGCTTTCACTGGAATAACTGTCCACGACCGTGGTGACGGACGCTACCTGGATGCAAGCAGATTTGACATGCGGATGTGGGTGGGTAAGACTACGGGCGCAGTAACGCCAGCAAGGAGGCTAGCATGCAGAAGAAGTTAATCGGGTTGATGTTAGTGGCCTTGTTGATGTTCGCGACTATGGCGTGTGATTCAGGTATATCGGAGGAGGACCACGCAGCGGCGGTCGACGCTGCCAGAGCTGAGGGTCTCGCCGCAGGTCAGGCCGAGGCGGTCGCGGGTATGGAGGCCGTTTCCTCTGTCGGCGTGTCGCTTTCGGAATGGGCGATTTCGGCCACCCCCAATAGCATCCCAGCCGGACTGGTGCGGATCACGGCTGCGAATGGTGGTCCGGTCGACCCACATGAGTTGGTCATCTTCAAGACTGATCTGTCTATCGAAGACTTGGAACAGGTCGCCATAGCGAACCCAGAGGAGCGCGGCTTCCTGCCGGAGGCGGATGTGCCTGGTGCTGAATTCATCGGGGAGATCGAGGAATTCGAGCCCGGTGGAGTAGAGACAGGTGTATTCGATCTGGCCCCTGGAAGATACGTGTTCATCTGCAACATCGTGGAGCATTCAGAGGTGGACGAGCAAGGCAACCCCGAGAGTCACTTGCTCGAAGGGATGAGCATGGAGTTTATCGTCCGCTAGAAGTGTGCTGTCACTCCGGCGGGGCTTGTTCGATTGGCCGTCACCTCCCGGCGGCTTGTTGGACAGCCCCGCCCCGCAAGTCGTGAACCTTTGCGCTGTCCGTACGTGCTCAGCCAGAACGCGGGGCTGGGATTTCCCGGCCCTGTCCTTTTGTGCTTCCTGCTGCTCTCGTTTGGTTCCCGCAATACAGCACGAGAGTAAGGCCGCTTCATCCGTCACCAGGACCCTTGTGAGTCTTGTACCTACGTGAGTCGGATGATCTCGACGCCGGCGAGCGTCAGGCCCGTCACGATGGCGCCCGCAATCACCACCCCAGCAGCAATCGCAGGTAACCCGCGGCGAACCGGCTCGTTCAGAGTCCAGACGATGAGCGTGCCGGTCCACGCGCCGGTAAGGGGCAAGGGTATGGCAACAGCCAGGACGATGCCGAAGAAGCCGTAGCGTTGCACTCGAGGTCCCCACGACTGTTGGATGCGGGCTGTGCGCCAGCGCAGGAGGCGGCCGACGATGTTCTGCTGCGCTTCCACTCGTGCGCCGGCGGTGCGCAGCGCGAAGAGGATGAACGGCACGGGTACGACGTTTCCGACGATGGAAAGGCCAAACGCCTGCGGCCAGGGCATGTCCATGGAGGTGATTGCGAGAGGGATGGAGGCTCGCAGCTCGCCGATAGGCGTCATGGCGGTCAGCAGAACGATCAGTGCGTCGGGCAAGGGAGAACCTCGGATTGGTTGGCCGCCAGTGGGGCTGGCGAGGGCCGTATTCTACCTGAGTCAAGAGCGGGTAGGAGAGTGTTCTGGACAGTTCTTATACTTTGTCTAACTATTTGGATAATCCAAAGTCCGGAAAGTTCGTAAGCTAAACATTGGCACAAGTATCATGTGAAGATGTAGAATCTGTCTCAACATTCCGTAAGGGGAGGGTAAGCATGGCGCGCAAGACCCGGCTCATGCGGCAGGTGGAGGAGCGGTTCCATCAACCGCTCGAACGCCTGTTGCCAGAGAAGATCAACGAAAACGGCCTCTCGGCCACGGCGGCTGAGCTGGAGGTGTCCAAGGCCACACTTGGCTACTGGCTCCTCAAGCTCGGCATCAACGTCCGGCGTGTTGCACTTGCTCCGGGGGAGACCCTGGAGGTCAAACGGGCAAGCTGAGCAACGTCTCCTGACGCAAAGAGAGGCGGAGCAGCGGTCTGGGGAGACGCTGCATCCGCCTCTCTTTTTATGGCTGCCAAACGAAAGGGGTGCAGCGTACTCCGGTGCATCTCCCTTGACACGGCGGAGCGGCGAGTGGTAAACAATGTGATAGAAATCACAACTACTCCTAACAAGAGGCCCCGTGCGATTCCGCCGTCCGATACTCCCCATACTGCTCCCTATTACAGCCCTGGCCGTGCTTGCTAGTGCCGTTACTGCATGCGGGGGCACCAGCCTTGTTGCGACACCCGAGTGTTATCTTGCGCAGGAGGGGCAGGTCGTTGGCGCGGCGGGCATCGACTGCGAGCCGCCGGATGATGTGGAAGTGCTGCCGACCCCGACGCCCACACCTGCTTCGGGTGGGGGTGGAAACGACGGCAGGGTACTCTTCATCACGTATGCCTGCGCAACCTGCCATGAGCTGGACAGCCTTCCTCAGTCCAGGGGCAGTAGCGACGGTCCGAAACTGGCAGGCATAGGCGCGAAGGGCTCGGACTACATCCGTGAGTCGATCCTCACCCCGTCCGCCGAAGTTGTCGAAGGCTACGAGGACGGACTGATGCCGCAGGACTTCGCTACGCAACTCTCCGCCGATGAGCTGGACACGCTTGTTACCTTCCTGTTGAGCCAGTAGGAGCCGAGAGCGGCTACGAGTTCCCCCCAACTGCAAGCCATCTCTGGTGCCCCTTGGCCGTTCGCGTAGTGCAATTGACACTGATTAAACGAGGGTGATACAAGGTGGTAGAGGCTACTACTGACACTTCCCCCCTCCCAACTGGAGTTCGCTTGCGATTCTGGCGTCCGACGCTCCCTAAGCCATTCAGTATGGCAGCCGTCGCTTTGCTTGCCGTCAGCATTACGGCATGCGGGGGGTCCAGCGTCGTTGCGACACCCGAGTGCTACCTAGCCCAGGAAGGGCAGATCGTTGGCGCGACAGGATCCGATTGCGAGCCGCCGGACGACGTGGAAGTCCTGCCGACTCCCACGCCTACGCCTGCTCAAACGGGCGGTAGCGACGGCAGGGTGCTCTTCATCACGCTCGGCTGTGCCACCTGTCACGAATTGGACACTGTTACTCAGTCGGAAGGCAGCGATGCAGGGCCGGCACTCAACGGCATCAACGCGAAGGGCGCTGACTACATCCGCGAGTCGATCCTGAACCCATCCGCCGAGGTCGTCGAGGGCTACGTGGACGGCCTGATGCCGCAGGACTTCGAGACTCAGCTCACCCCTGACGAACTGGACACGCTGGTCACCTTCCTGTCGAGCCAGTAAGTCACCACGGGGCCCTGGTCAGCGCGCTGGGACACCCACCCTCAGCTTTTCCTCAGCCTGTTCGTTGACCCTTTCTCGGCGCGTCCCCTATACTGCGCTGCCAGTGCGGTTAGAGGTTTTTCTTCCGCAAAACCACAACGTATTGAGGTTTCGAGATGCAGTTACACTGCCTACAGGAGAATCTCAGCCAGGGACTCAGCATCGTGCAGCCAGCGGTTGCCACGCGTACGACGCTCCCCATCACGCAACACGTTCTCCTCGCCACGGACGAAGGCCGGCTGAAGCTCTCTGCCACCAACCTGGAAGTCGCCATCAGCACGTGGATAGGTGCCGACATCCAAGAAGAAGGCGCGGTAACGATTCCAGCGAGGCTGCTGACCGACTTCGTCAACTCGCTTGGGCGGCAGACCATCAAGGTGCAGACCGCTTCCCAGGGAGGCGGCATCTCAGTCGAGGGAGACCGCACGAAGGCCAACATCAACGGCACGAGTGCCGAGGAGTTTCCTCCCATCCCCGCCATAGATCAGGGCGTCTCGACAAAGATGTCGGGCAGGGCGCTGCGGGATGCGATCCATCAGGTCGTGCTCGCCGCGGCGGTCGAGGACTCGCGTCCGGTGCTCACCGGCGTGAACATCGAGCTCGACGGCACGAACGTCACCTTCGCTGCTGCTGACGGCTTCCGCCTCGCAGTGCGCAAGGCCCAGCTGCTGGAGCCTGCCAGTGAGAAGGTCTCGGTCATCGTTCCGGCCCGCACGCTCTCCGACATCGAGCGTCTCCTGGACGGAGACGACCCAGTCGACATCGTGGTGACGACCCAGCGAAGCCAGATCCTCTTCCGTTTCAAGAACATCGAGGTGGTTTCGCAGCTCATCCAGGGAACGTTCCCCAACTACGCGCAGCTCATCCCCCAGGAGCACGGGACGCGCGCCATCATCGGCCTGAACGAACTGCAGCGCGCGACCCGAACGGCGGCCATCTTTGCGAAGGACGGCTCCGGCATCATCAGGTTGCAGATGAGCGCGGAGGGCGGCGCCCCGGGAGTCCTCACGATATCGTCACGCGCGGAAGAGGTCGGCGACAACACCGGCAGCCTCGAAGCGGACGTTGAGGGAGCCGAAGGGAAGATCGCGTTCAGCAGCCGCTACCTGAGCGACGTGCTCAGCGTCATCGGCAAAGATAAGGTGGCGCTGGAGATGACCACTTCGTCGAGTCCGGGCGTGATCCGTCCTGTGGACGACGGCGGGGAATACGTCCACGTCGTAATGCCTATGTTCGTTCAGTGGTGAGCTGAGCGACTCCACAAACTCTTCATTCGAGGGAACATGATGCAGACAATCGGAGTTCGCATCGGGTACGTGCTTGTCTTGGTCGCGATGCTCGCATTGCTCCTGGGAGCTTGTGAGGGCGATGACCCCACACCCACGCCAACCCCTACAACAGCACCAGCGGCGGCGGAACCCCTGGAGCCGGTGAAGATTGGCTCGCTCATGGACTTTACCGGAGAACTGGGTGAATTCGGCGGCCCCATGAACGATGCGGTCCTCCTTGCTGCCGAACACATCAATGAGGCAGGTGGCGTGCTCGGGGGGCGAGAGATCGAGATCGTCGCGGAAGATGGAGCTACCAGCGACGTCACCTCCGTTGATGCGGCTCGAAAACTCGTGAACGTGGATGGCGTCTCGGCGCTGATAGGGCCCCTGGCGAGCGGTATCACGCTCGCCGTCGCGAACGCCGTCACGATAGATAATCAGGTCCCACAGATCTCACCGTCTGCGACATCGCCGGCGTTGACGCTGCTGGACGATGACGACTTCGTCTTCCGCACTGCGCCTTCCGATGCGTTCCAGGGTGTGATATTGGCTGAACTTGCGTACGAGCTCGGGTACCGGAACGCGGGAGCACTGTTCGTCAACAATCCATATGGACAGGGGCTTGCAGACCAGTTCACAGCGTCGTTCCAGGCATTGGGCGGGCAGGTGACTGCCATATCCCATGAGTCGGGGCAGCCTTCCTACGCTTCCGAACTGGCGCGTGTAACCGAGAATGACCCCGACGTGCTGGTTGCGGTCAGCTATCCGGTCAGTGCGGGTGTGTATATCCGTGAGGCTATCGAGAGCGGGGCCGCGGACACGTTCCTGTTCGTGGACGGGAGCAAGTCCGAGGACCTGATAGATGCGGTTGGCGCAGGGAGCCTCGAAGGGATGTACGGCACCGCGCCCGGCGCAGTGGAGAGCGAGGCAACGGCGCAGTTCGCAAGCGACTACGCCTCAGCGCATGGAGACAGCTCGCTTCCGTTCATCAGGGAGTCCTACGACGCGATGGCCATATTCGGTCTCGCCGTCCAGGCTGCGGGTTCGGACGATCCCGTTGCAGTCAGAGACGCGATGCGCGCCGTAGCGGGTCCGCCGGGAGTGGAAGTCGGGCCCGGAGCGGCAGAGTTGGCGCGCGCGCTGCAGTTGCTGCAGGACGGGCAGGAGATCAACTACCAGGGCGCGAGCGGTCCCGTTGACCTGGATGAGAACGGCGACGTAAGCGGCGCGATGGAGATATGGAAGATCGCCGGCGGAGCTCTCGTCTCCGAGAGCGTCGTGACCGAACCCGGAACTGTCTCGGTTGCACCAGCTCCCCCCAAGGAACCGGTGAAGGTCGGTTCGGTGATGGACTTCACCGGTGAGCTGGGCGAATTTGGCGGCCCCATGAACGACGCAGTCCTCCTTGCAGCCGGGCACATCAATGCGGCAGGCGGTGTGCTGGGCGGGCGCGAGATCGAGGTCGTTTCGGAGGACGGCGCCACCAGCGACGTTACTGCCGTTGACGCCGCGCGCAAGCTGGTAAACGTGGATGGAGTCTCCGCGCTGATCGGACCTCTGGCCAGCGGGATCACGCTCGCCGTTGCGAACGCCGTCACCATCCCCAACCAGGTACCTGAGATATCCCCGTCAGCAACCTCACCGGCGCTGACGGTGCTGGAAGACGACGACTTCATCTTCCGCACCGCTCCATCCGACGCGTTCCAAGGCGTGGTCCTCGCAAACCTTGCGCGCGGACTTGGCTATCAGAATGCTGCCGTCCTGTTTGTGAACAACCCCTACGGGCAGGGGCTTGCAGACCAGTTCACAGCGTCGTTCCAGGCGTTGGGCGGGCAGGTGACTGCCGTATCCCATGAGTCGGGCCAACCTTCATACGCTTCGGAACTCTCCCGGGCAACCGCCAACGACCCCGACGTGCTGGTTGCGATCAGCTACCCAGTCAGCGCCGGCGTCTATGTCCGTGAGGCGATCGAGAGCGGAGCTGCGGATACGTTCCTGTTCGTGGACGGGAGCAAGTCTGAAGAATTGATAGCGGCAGTGGGCGCCGACAGCCTCGAAGGGATGTACGGGACCGCGCCCGGCGCGGTGGAGAGCGAGGCAACGGCGCAGTTCGCCAGTGATTACGCCGCCGCGTACGGGGACAGTTCGCTTCCATTCATCAGGGAGTCCTACGACGCTATGGCGATCTTCGGTCTCGCTATCGAGGCAGCGGGCTCAGACGACCCCATCGCGATCCGAGACGCGATGCGCGCGGTGGCGGGCCCGCCGGGCGTTCAGGTCGGTCCCGGAGCGGTAGAGTTTGCGCGCGCACTGCAATTGCTGCAGGACGGCCAGGAGATCAACTACCAGGGCGCCAGTGGCCCTGTTGATCTGGACGAGAACGGCGACGTGAGCGGCGCGATGGAGATATGGAAGATCGCCGGAGGCCAGATCGTCACCGAGCGCGTCATCACCGAATAACCTCCCGCGGCATAGAGACGGTCAGCAGGCAGCGCCAGAGGGGCGCTGCCTGCTCTCATGTCCGGGCGTGGTGGCGCGCGCGTGCGGCAAGACGCTCCCGCACCCGGACGATGCCAGGTGTGATGCCGTCCGGAGCGTACAGGAGCACGAGTACGACCAGCACACCAACCGCGAAGAAGCGGATGTTCGGCAACCCTACAAGATCCAATGCATCCAGGATGGGCACGTTCAGGGCCTCCGGCAGCAGTTCGATGACGTTCGGCAGGAACTGCGACCCGCTCCAGATGCCCCACACGACGAACGCGCCCACGATCGGGCCGTAGAGACGTCCACTTCCGCCCGCTACGAGCATGGCCCAGATGATGAATGTGCCGAGCAGCGGCGTGAACGTGATGGGAGAGATCGCCCGGAAGTTGAAGGCGTACAGCGCTCCGCCGATACCCATGACCACCGCGCCCAGGACGAAGGCCTGGAGCTTGAAGCGGAATACGTGTTTGCCGCTCGCTTCCGCCGTAACCTCATCCTCGCGTATCGCGCGCAGCACACGCCCCCATGGGGAGTGCATCAGCGCCCGTATCCCTGCGAAGAGCACCGCGAACACGACCAGAACTACAACCAGATAGACCCGGTCGTAATCCTGAGGCGCGACGATGTCACCGAATGGGCGTGGGATCGTGTAGATGCCCCGGCTTCCGTTGCTTAACCATCGCTCGTTCAGAAAGACGAGGCGCACGCTTTCGGCGATCCCCAGCGTTGCTATCGCGAGGTAGTCGCCCCGCAGCCGTATGGTGATGGTGCCGACCACGAGCGCAACGACCGCGGCCACGAGCGCTGCCGCCAGCAGCCCGGCCACGAACCACAGGTCCAGCACGCCGATGACGGGGAGCGCGTCGAGGCGGTTCGCCAGATCGCCCGAGTAGAGATAGTCCTCGCCCTGGTTCGACAATGGAGGGCGGATGGTCAGGAGCGACGCCGCGTAGGCCCCCAGTGCGAAGAAGCCTGCCACGCCGATGTTGAACAATCCGGTGTAGCCCCAGTGCACGTTGAGGCCGAGCGTGAACACGGAGTAGATGCCGACGAGTATGGCGAACGCGGTGAGGAACTCCAGCATCAGCCTCTGCTCCCAAACAAACCACGCGGTCTGAACAGCAGAACGACGACCATGACGGTGAACGCTATCGCCGGCTTGTAGGTCGGAAGGGCCCACGCCGTTGAGACCTCCATCGAGATACCGATGAGCATCGCGCCCAGGAACGCTCCGTACGGATTGCCGATGCCGCCGACGACCACGGCCGCGAAGAGCGGGACCAGCAGTTGGAAGCCGATGGTGGGCTTCAACTGGGAGGTTGCGTTGAATATGACGAGCAGCACGCCCGCTGCGCCCGCCAGCGCTCCGGCGATACCCCACGTCCACAGCAGCACGCGGTCCGTGTTGATGCCACTGGCGCGTGCGAGGTCAGGGTTGTCGGAGGTTGCGCGCATCGCTTTGCCCTGCTTCGTGCGCGTGAGCAGCAGGTGCAGCGCGATCGCCAGCACAAGCGCCGCACCGCTCACGAAGATGTGGTTCGGGGCGATGCTGATGTCGGCGGGCAGGGAGATGTGCTGGCGTCCCTCGTTCGGGAAGTAGCGGACGGGGGTGTCCCAGATCATCTGGATAAAGCCCCGTATCGCGATGGCAAGGCCGAGCGAGGCTATCTCGATCGTCACGATGTTCGCCCGGCGCAGGCGCAGCCTGCGGAAAACGAACACGTCCATCCCCACGGCCAGCGCTGCCACTGCTGCCATGCTCACAGGGATCGCGATGAGCAGCGGAAACCCGAACGTGAAGGGCCCCAGCCCCGTGTGTTCCGGCAGGACGCTGACGAGCAGGAAGAACGCCACGTAGGCGCCCATCGTCATCATGTCGCCGTGCGCGATGTTGGCAAACCGCATCACGCCGAAGACCAGGGTGATGCCGACCGCGCCCAGCGCAAGGACGCTGCCGAGGAAGATGCCGTTCATGGCGAGCCCGATCTCGCTCAGTGCGAGGGCGACGAAGACGATGGCGAGCACAGCCTGCACGACGCGGCTCGCTCGGACCATCGCGGGACTTCTCATCGTGCGTGCGGTAATGAACATCGCGTTGCCTATTCGTTCCCCAGGTACAGGCGGCCCACCTGCGGGTCGCTGGCCAGCTCCGGGCCTGTGTTCTCCATGCGTACCTCTCCCATCGCCAGCACGTAGCCCCGGTGGGAGATGGAGAGCGCCTTCTTCGCATTGTGTTCCACCATGAGGATCGCGACTCCGGTGGCGTTGATGTCGCGCACCATCTGGAACACCGTTCCCATGAGTAGCGGCGAGAGCCCAGCGGTGGGCTCGTCCAGCAGCAGGAGCTTCGGTTCCAGCATGAGGGCGCGCGCCACCGCCATCATCTGTCGTTGCCCGCCGGAGAGAGCACCGGCTTTCGCGTTGCGCTTCTCTGCCAGGTCGGGGAACAGCTCGAACATCTCCCGGATGCGGCCGTCCAGCTTGTCGTTCCGCAGGAATCCACCCATCTCGAGGTTCTCGGTGATGGTCAGGGTAGGGAAGACGTTCTCCGTCTGCGGGACGTAGCAGAGGCCCAGTGGGATGCGGCGATCGGCGCGCAAGGCCTCGATGCGGCGGCCATCGAAACAGATCTCTCCCGCCGATGCCTGTACGATGCCAACGATCGATTTCATCATCGTGGACTTGCCGGAGCCGTTCGGCCCGATGATCGTCACGATCTCGCCCGCATCCACGCGCATGTCGACGCCGTGCAGTATCTCGGTGTCCCCGTATCCTGCGCGTATACCTGTGGCATCGAGGAGGGGCATCGTTCAGTCTCCCAGGTACGCCCGGACGACTCGCTCGTCCTGCTGTACGGCTGCCGGAGCGCCCTGTGTGAGGACGGAGCCCTCGCTCATCACGATGACGTGGTCGCACAGGCGCATCACGAGGCTCATGTCGTGTTCGATGATGAGGAACGTGATACCGAGCTCCTCGCGTGCTCGCCGGATACCGTCGACCAGACGTCTCAGCAGCGTGGGGTTCACACCTGCGCCCGGCTCATCGAGCAGCACCATGCGCGGCCTGGCCATCAGCGTGCGCGCCAGTTCCAGCAGCTTCTTCTGTCCACCGGAGAGCCCCTCCGCCGGGAGGTCCGCTACCTCCGATAACCCGGTGAACTCGAGCACGTCGCGCGCCTGGGCCTCTATCGCGCGCTCCTGGCGTTTCACGAGCCAGCGGGCCGCGACGGCGCGCCACATGCTCTCTCCGGCCTGGTTGGACGGTACGAGCATGAGGTTCTCGAGGACGCTCATGCGCTTCAACTCGCGAGGTATCTGGAACGTTCGAACGATGCCCTTGCGAAAGATGAGATAGGACGGCAACCCGTCGATGCGCTCATCTCTGAACGTGACCCGCCCGGCAGTCGGCTTGTGGAAGCCGGCGACGAGGTTGAACAGCGTCGTCTTGCCCGCGCCGTTCGGCCCGATGAGGCCGGTGATGGAGCCTTCATCCACGTTGAGCGAGCAGTTATCGACGGCGCGCACGCCGCCGAAGTCCATCACCAGTCCACGCACGCGCAGGATCGCAGAGGCCATGCCTCCTCACTCAAGGGCGGGATGGCGCGGATTATACGGGAACGCACCGGCCACGCATCGCCGCCTGCCAAGCGGCAGGCAGCGTGCCGTCAGTACGGCCAGGGATGCGGTGGATGCCCCCGGCGGCTTACTCGCCAGTTATGGCTGCCGCGCGGTTCTTCTTGGGGCTGTTGTTGAAGCCGATGTTGTCCTCGAACGGGTGGAACTCTCGCGCTTCGTGACAGTACTTGCACTCACCGGCCATCGTGGCGCTGGGTGAACCGACTATCCAGTGGTGCGCCCCGGTGGGGGATAGGTTGCAATGACTTGCCTCAAGGGTCATCTTCGGCTGTGCCTTCGTTGTCATCCCATGTCCTCCGATCTCTGCAAAGCCAAGGGGGCAAAGAGCCCGTGGCTCGTCTGTGGTGGAGATGGGGGAGAGTCGAACTCCCCGTCCAGAAGACGCTCAGCGCGGATGTACTACAGGCTTATCCGGCGTTTGGTTGGGTGGATGGGTAGGCCCACCGGCGGGCCGTCCCGCCACCTGCCGCGAAGTCTTGAGTGGCTCGCAGCGGCGTCAGAGCCACTGCACCCCGACTGTATGACGCTTCCGTTAGCCGCCGGAGTGGGCTAGCGGGGCGTGGCTACGCTTTTAGGCAGCCAGTGCGACTGGTTCGTCGGCAGTTGATGTTTTGCCGTCTGATTAGCGAGTAGGCGGCGAACTCGGCCTGCAATCCTGCCAAGCTGATCCCCTGTCGAAACCACGCATCCCCACAGCAGACCAGTTGCACTACTATCGTACAGCGAGGGCAGGGGGCGGTCAAACGGCGCGTGTCAGTTCAGGACTCCCGACGAAGGGCGCGCGCAATCTCGCGATCGGACTCGCGCCGCATGATGGCCTGCCGCTTGTCGTAGCGACGTCGTCCCTTCGCCAGGGCCAGTTCCACTTTGGCGTGGTGCCCCTTGATGTAGATGCGCAGGGGAACAATGGTGAGGCCCTGTTGCCCCGCTGCACGGCTGAACCGCTCTATCTCTCCCGAGTGCATCAGCAACTTTCGCGAACGCGTCGGCTCGTGCCCCCATGGCCCCGCGCTCGTCCATGCGGCGACGTGCATGTTGTGGAGCCACATCTCTCCGTTGCGCACCTGCGCGTAGGCGTCGCGGATGTTGACCCGTGCATCGCGAACGGACTTGATCTCCGTGCCGGTCAACGCGATGCCTGCCTCGATGCGGTCAAGGAGGTCATAGTCGAAACGCGCCCGCCGGTTGTCCGCGACGGTCCGGATGTGCGGTCGACCGGGCTTCTGCTGCTCCGGTTGCTTCTTCTTTTTGCGTTTGGGAGGCATCGCTCAACGGCCTGTCATTCGTTCGAGTTCGGCAACCGCGGCTTCCAACTGCTCGTCGGGGTAAGAGGCGGGGTCCGGTTCCGGTTGGATGCTGCAGAGCGTCTCCAGCGCGTCGGTAAGTTCACCGGACCCATCCAGCGAAACGGCCTCGTCCTCGTAGGCTGTGCAGAGGGTCCGCGTCAATTCCCCGATGCGCCCCTGCGCCCGTACGTTCACCTCACGTCCGACGCGCACGTCCGGCTCGATGCCTTCTCCTTCGATCGTCCGCCGGTCCGGCGTGAGCCAGCGCGCGATAGTGAGATTCAACCCCGCGCCGGACTCCAGGTCGCGCAGCAGGTTGACCGCGCCTTTGCCGAAGGTGCGCGTGCCGACGATACGGGCGCGCTCGTGGTCTTGCAATGCTCCCGACACCACTTCCGACGCCGATGCGCTGAAGCCGTTCACGAGCACCACGAGCGGGAGGTCGTAGGCCGTTCCTTCTCCGGTGACGTGCTCCACAGTCTCGTTGCCGCTCGCATCCACCCAGCGGATGACTTCGCCTTCCTCCACGAACTCCGAGACGACGCTCACGGCAGCGGTCACGAGTCCACCCCCGTTATTCCGCAGGTCCAGCACGAGTCCCTCGGCGCCGAGACCGCGCAGGTCGGCTATGGCGGCCCGCAGGTCGGCGCCGGACTCTGCGTCGAACGACGAGAGGCGTATGTAGCCGAAGCCGCTGGGGAGGATGTGGGAATGCACGGAGCTGACGCTTATCGTGTCCCGCACGATGGGGATCTCCACGGGGCGCGAGATGCCGGCGCGTGAGACGCCGAGCACAACCTCCGTGCCCTTCGGGCCGCGTATCAGCGTGACCGTCTCGTCCAATGTTAGTCCTTCGACGGGCCTGCCATCCACGCTGACGAGGATGTCGCCCGGCAACAAACCGGCCTCGAAGGCAGGTGAGCCGGGGAGCGGTCCCAGTACGACGATCTGGCCGTCCACCTCAGTCACGCTCGCGCCGATGCCCTCGAAGTCGGGCTGGTCCCCTTCGAGTGAGAGGTTGAATGCCGCATAGCGCTCGGGATCGAGGTAGGAGGTGTAAGGGTCGTCGAGGTGCTCCAGGAGGCCTTCGATGCCCGCACGCTCCATCTCGGTGGCAGAGAGCTTGTCCCGGTCGATGAAGTCTTCCTGGAGCACTTCGACGACTTCGATGAACTCGCTGTGCTCCTCCTGCGCGCATCCGGCCACGGCGAGGATGGACGCAGCCACGACGGCGGCGTATGCCGCTGCGCGCATCCCGGACAAGTGCCTGGCCATTCCGTTCGCTCCAACAAGAGAGTGGGCTGCGCGGGCCGGACGGCTGATATTGCGCGAGCCCGCATCTTCCAAGGATACGTCACGGGACAGGAGGCCATGGCGGATGCGCTCACACTGCGGTAGTGGCTTCGTTGCCGGAAGGGGGGAGGAGGGCTTGTCGTTAGAGGGCGGGATGTGGCGTTGCAATTGAAGATACTTTACATAACAGCAATAGTGCGCAATCGCACCTGGGAATGGCTGATCGGCGGTGAGGCCCCTCTACGCTGTCAACGCGAGCTACTCGCCGGATGGCCCGCGTGGAGGCCCGTCCGGCGGGACTGCATGACCCGGAAGTCAGGCAGCACCCCGAAACGCGTTCTAGCGTGCTGGGAAGTATCCCATGCCGTCGTTGCCGTCCTCGAGGCCGCCCCGGTACAGGAACTCGCCCTGCGGCGTCGTCTTGCGCGCCGTGAGCGCGTCGAAGTCGATGTGCACCAGTTCGCCGCCGTCGCATTCGACGCTGACGTGCAGATCGTCCTTCTCTGCGACCTTCACCGGACGCCGTTCGAAGATGTTGCCTTCGCCGACCATCAGCTTGAGCAACGGCTCCAGGGCCAGGATGGCTGCCGCCGTGCCCATCTGCGAGCCGTCGGCGACCAGGAAGCAGTCCTCCTCGCAACTGTAGAAAGGATGCTCCGGCAGTTGAAAGAGTTCATCGTCGGCCATGGTTTCTGTAGGTCGCTCCTCGTCTTTCTTTCGCGCCTGTAAGCGCCGGTTCGGCGCCGGATGGTACATCATCGGCAACCTGCGCGGACACTGCCTGCAGTAGCTCGTGCAGGCCGGCTCCCGTCACTGCCGACGTCAGCACGGCCTTGATGCCATCCGCGCTTGGCACGAAGCCCGCACCACTGTCGGAGTCCAGCAGGTCCACCTTGTTCAATGCGAGCACGCGCGGCGTTTCGGTGAGTTTCAGGTCGCGCAGGATGTCCTCGACGACCTCCACCTGCTCCGCCGCGTTCGGGTGCGAGATGTCCACGACGTGCAGCAGCACTGAGGCTTCCTGCACCTCTTCCAGCGTTGCGCGGAAGGCCGCGACGAGCGCCGTGGGCAGCTTCTGGATGAAACCCACCGTGTCCGTCAGCAGCGCCTCTCCTCCGTCCGGCAGGCGCACCTTGCGCGTCACGGGATCGAGTGTCGAGAAGAGCTGACCGCGGGCGAGCACACCCGCGTTGGAGAGCGCGTTGAGCAGGCTGCTCTTGCCTGCATTCGTGTAGCCCACGAGGGCGACCACGGGCTGACGGTTCCGGTGCCGTCGCGCTCGGTACTGGGCACGGTGGCGGCGTACCTTCTCCAACTCCTGTTTCAGCCGCTGGATGCGCTGCCCGATGAGCCGCCGGTCCGTCTCTATCTGCGTCTCGCCGGGGCCTCGCGTGCCGATGCCGCCTCCGAGGCGTTCCAGGTGGCTCCACTGGCCTGCCAGACGCGGCAGGAGGTACTCCGCCTGCGCCAGTTCCACCTGCAGGCGTCCCTCGTGCGTCCTCGCATGCCGTGCGAACACATCCAGGATGAGCGCGGTGCGGTCGATGACCTTCACGTGCTCGCCGAGGGCGCGCTCGAGGTTCTGCTGCTGCGTGGGGGTCAGCTCGTCGTCGCAGATCAGGGTGCTGAAGCCGATGGCGTGGCGGGCGTCTGCGATCTCCTGGAGTTTGCCCTTGCCGACGTACGTGTGGGATGGCGCTTCCAACTGCTGGGAAACCGATCCGGCAACCTCCGCGCCAGCCGTGTCGGCCAACTGAGCGAGTTCGTCGAGGGAATCGGCGATCGTCCAAGGCGAGCGTCTGCCCTTGATGCCCACGCCTACGAGCAGCGCCTGCTCAGGCGTCTGGGCTGTCTCTATCGTTCTGGATTGCCGTGCTATGAGTGAGCCGCTCCGGTTTGGTGCTTTCGATTCTACTTCCCTGTGTCCAGTACGGAGAAGGCGCGCGTGTCTTACCCCGCCGGGGCGTCCGGCAGCCGCCAGCCCTCGAGCCGGCGCAGGCCCTCGTCCACCCGCTCGTCCGGTGTCGTCAGCGAGAGGCGGATGTAGCCCTCGCCCGCTTCGCCGTAGCCCCGTCCGGGCGTGACGACGACGGCGTGCTTGTCGAGTAACTCGGTGGCCAGTTGGGCCGAGGTCCAGCCGTCCGGGCAGCGCGCCCAGATGTAGAAGCCGGACTTGGGCCGGTTCACCTGCAGTCCGATGGCCGTGAGTACGTCCACGACGCGGTCGCGGCGCTTGCGGTAAACCTCGTTGTTCGCGGCCAGCCACTGGGGCGTCGTGTTGTCCAGCGCCTCGATGCCCATGTACTGCACCGCCTGCGGGATGCCGGAGTCCAGGTTGGACTTCACGCGCACGAGCGCGTCGATGAGCTGCTGGTTGCCCACGGCCATGCCGATGCGCCAGCCGGTCATGTTGTAGGTCTTGGAGAGCGAGTGGAACTCGATGCCCACGTCCATCGCTCCGGGCGTCTGCAGGAAGCTTGGCGCGACGTAGCCGTCGAACGTCACCTCTGAGTAGCAGGCGTCGTGGCAGACCGCGATGTCGTACTCCTTCGCGAAGGCCACGACCTCTTCGAAGAGTTCAGGCGTCGCGAGCGCGCCGGTGGGGTTGTTCGGGTAGTTGAACCAGAGCACCTTCGCCTTGCGGGCCACGTCCTCCGGTATCAGCGAGAGGTCCGGGTGGAAGGCGTTCTCTTCCAGCAGCGGCATCATGTAGGACGTACCGCCAGCGAACATGGTGCCGACGGAGTAGACCGGGTATGCGGGGTCCGGCACGAGCGCGATGTCGCCGGGGTCGATGAGGCAGAGCGCCATGTGCCCGATGCCCTCCTTGGCCCCTATGAGCGGCACGATCTCCTTGTCGCCGAGTTCGATGTCGAAGCGGCGCGTGTACCAGCGTGCGATGGCCTGGCGCATCTCAGGGAGACCGTCGGACTCCGGGTAGCGGTGGTTGGGCGGGTCGTCGGAGGTGGTCTTGAGCGCGGTCAGGATGTGCTCGGGCGTCGGGATGTCGGGGTCGCCGATGCCGAAGCTGATGACGTCCATGCCCTGGGCGCGCTTCTCCGCAATCTTCCGGCTGATCTCGAGGAAGAGATACGGCGGGAGCTGGTCGAGCCGGTTGGCGAGCTGCATACGGAAGGAACCTCCGGTTGAATCAGGAATCGTGAGCGCCGGGTCGGGCGCGTGGTGGGATTATACAGGCGTACGGCGGAGGCGTGAGAAGCAGAAGCACAGCGAACCTTTCACAGGGAAAATGCTGCTCATTTCTGCTCATCAGTCCTGATCCACCTCTGGATCCGCCTGGCAGGGTGAGCAGTCCAACTGCTCATTACTGCTCATCGGCTGCTCATTCGCTGGTCAAAACTGCTCGAATCTGCCCATTCCTGCTCATCCCGCCCGGTTGGGTTGCGGTTGCCCCTGCGCTCGACCGCTGTGCTCATGGGAACAGCGTACGTGGACGCGGGCTGTTGGCGAAAGGGGCGGATGTCACGAGTCGGGTGAGGCGGATGCGTATCAGTCCGGGAACTCGCCGGAAAAGACCTCGACGGCGTCGCCGTCCATGAAGACGGGGCCGTGGCCGGGCCACGTGATGGTGAGCTCGCCGCCGGGCACCTCGACGCGCACCTCGTCGTCCACGAGCCCGTGCAGGCGCGCCGCGACGACGATGGAGCTCACGCCCGTCCCGCAGGCGAGCGTCATGCCGGAGCCACGCTCCCACGTCCGGGAGATGAGGTGGTCCCTCGCGACGACGTTGACCAGGTGGAAGTTGATCCGGCGCGGGTACGCCTCGTGGTGCTCCATGCGCGGGCCGAGCCGGTCCAGTTCAACGTCGTTCACGGGTTCGTTGATGAAAGCCGTGACGTGCGGGTTGCCCATCGAGACCGCGGTGAGTGCGAACGTAACGCCGTTCACCTCCACCGGCGCGTCGAACGCGAGCTCATCGGGGCGCAGGCCGAGCGATTCGACGAGACCAACGTCCAGCGCGGAGTAGTCGCTGGGGCCCATCTTCGAGACGTCGACGGGCACGTCCGCGGCTCGGAGGATGGGCTCGCCCATGTTGACGCGCGCGCCGACGACGCGGTCGCCGTTCCAGTGAGGCGCGATGTTCAGGACGCCCGCGCCCGTCTCCACGTCCAGCGTGCTGCCGTTGGCCGGCACCATGCCGCGCTCCAGCACGAACTTGGCGAAGCAGCGGATGCCGTTGCCACACATCTCGCCCTCGGAGCCGTCCACGTTGTACATCCGCATCCGGACGGGGGCGCGCTCCGACGGGGCGACGACGATGAGACCGTCCGCGCCGATGCCGAAGTGGCGGTCGGAAACGCGCCGGGCGATCTCGGGCCAGTCGCGTTGCTCATTCAGGCCGTCGACGTAGATGTAGTCGTTGCCTGCGCCCTGTAGTTTCGTGAAGTGCATAGCCGTGCCTCAGGGGTCATTTTAGCATAGGCACCCCCCTGCCCCGCCCCGGAGTACCCTCACCTCAACCCTCTCCCCTTGCGTAAGTCCGCCGCGCCACGTCCTCACCCCGCCGGTTCACCCTCACCCTAACCCTCTCCCCTCAAGGGAGAGGGGACCAGACACACCGCGACGTTACGCAAGGTCTCCGGCAGGCATTGATGGGGGTACCATAAGGACAAGCGGGGGCGTGGGGGCGAGGTTGCGCGCTAAAGCGCGAGCCTCCGCAGGGATGATGGAACAATCGTGAGGAGGGGCACCATGCGAATCACGAACCTGGACGCACTGATCGTCGTTGACGTGCAGAACGATTTCTGTCCCGGCGGGTCGCTGGGCGTGACCGGCGGCGACGCGGTGGCGCGGAAGATGGGGGCGACTGCCAGGACGTTCGCGGAGCGCGGGGGCAAGGTGTTTGCAACGCAGGACTGGCATCCGGCGGGGCATCTGTCGTTCGCGCCGCAGGGCGGACAGTGGCCGGACCATTGTGTGCAGGACTCGCACGGAGCGGCGTTCCATGCGGAGTTGGGGCTTCCGGAGGGGACGCGCGTTATCCGCAAGGGCGCGAGCATGGACAAGGACGCCTACTCCGGCTTCATCGACTCCGACCTCGACGCGCAGCTCAAGGCGGGCGGCATCAACCGGGTGTACGTGGGTGGGCTCGCGACGGACTACTGCGTGGTGAACACGGTTGTCGACGCACTCGCGAACGGTTACGAGACGTACGTACTAGCGGATGCGGTCGCGGCGGTGAATGTGGAGCCCGGGGACGGCGACCGCGCACTGCACCTGATGGAGCTGAACGGGGCGGTGCTCACGACGACGGAAGAGGCGCTGGCGGAGGAGTAGCTGCTGTCACGGTGAAGTGAGAGGTACCCCCATCCCGTCCCCACACCGCGTGCGCTGCCCGCGCACTCTGGATTCCCGCCGGTGCGGGAATGACGGAGGCTATTTTCACAAGAATGCCTCGGGGCCTTGTCAGGCCGTGTAAGGGAATGAAAATGAGGAGGCGACAGGCCACACTCGCCAGTGCCTGCCAGCCGAGTAACGCAGTAGACGGCAGGACGCGCCCCGCCCTTCCACTCCTCCCCGCGTGACCTGCCCGGTCACCCTGGATTCCCGCCGGTGCGGGAATGACGAGGTATGCCACGTAACGCCTATTTTCACAGGAACGACGGAAGAGGTGGAACGTCGGGTCTATGGCCCGTCCGGGGTGTGCTGTCTCGCGAGCGTTTCCTGTGTGGCGCGCCACTGTGTCTCCTCCAGTGCCCAGGAGTGGTGCACGGGATAGTGGCCGGGCTCGCGCAGGGCCTTGAATCGCTCTGGAAGCCTCGCGAAGCCGGCGACGAAGCGCTCTCGCAGTTCTACGAGCGATGGCACGGGACCGGTACGCTGTCCCTCTCGCATGACATCGGTCAGCAGCGGCGCGCCGTCCTGTTCAGCCAACTGCTCGTCGGCGAGCGCGAGCAGGTCACCGGTATACATCCCATCGCGATCGGTCTGGCGGTAGACCTGCTTGCGTCCGGCGAGCGATGCCTTGCCTTCGCTGAGCTTGAGGACAGGCACGCCGTCGTATTCGGCGAGCTTGTAGGCCCAGTCCATCCACGGCGCGTCGGCGGAGACGCCGAGCTTCGTGCCGATGCCGAAGCCGTCGATAGGCGCGCCTGCTGCGAGCAGCGTTTCTATGTCGGTCTCGTCGAGACCACCGCTGGCGAAGACCCGCACGTCCTGCAGACCGGCGTCGTCGAGGATCTTGCGGCTTGCGACGGAGAGCGCGAGGAGGTCGCCGCTGTCGAGCCGGATGGCGCGCAGGGCGTGTCCGGCCTCGCGGAGGCGGTTGCCGGTATCGGCGGCGTGGCGAACCCCCTCGACCGTGTCGTAGGTGTCCACGAGCAGCGTGCTGGTGTCCGGGAAGGAGTCGGCGTAGGCGTCGAACGCCTCGGCCTCGGTGGGAAAGCTGGAGATGAACGAGTGGGCCATCGTGCCGACGGGCGGGATGCCGTAGCGGGCGGCGGCGAGGACGTTGCTCGTGCCGCCGAAGCCGACCATGTAGCTCACGCGGGCGAGCCGGTCCGCGGCTTCCTCTCCCTGGGTGCGCCGCGCCGCGAACTCGATGACCGCCCTGCCCTGCGCCGCATGCAGGACGCGCGCAGCCTTCGTGCCGAGCATCGTCTGGAGGCCGATGGCGTTCATCACGGCCGTCTCGACGAGCTGGGCCTCGATGACGGGCGCGGTGACCTCGACGACCGGCTCCTCCGCGAAGACGAGTTCGCCCTCGCCCATCGCGCGGACGTCGCCGGTGAAGCGGAGCGACGGCAGCCAGTCGAGGAAGGCGGGGTCGAAGAGACCGAGCGAGCGCAGGTAGGCGACGTCGGCATCGGTGAAGCGGAGCGCCTGCAGGTGGTCGAGCGCCTCCTCCAGCCCGGCGAAGACGGCGTAGCCGCGGTCCGGCGGCAGGTTGCGGAAGGCGAGGCTGAATGTGGCGGTGGCGTTGTGGCCGTGCTGCCAGTAGGCCTGCGCCATGGTCAGTTCGTAGAGGTCAGCGAAGAGGGCACGGCTTGGAGGGGAGTCGGCCATGCAACGATGCTAAGGAGCAGGCGTGCGCCGGTCAACAGGCGGGTGTCTGGGCAGCGCCGCCCCGCTCCAATGCAAGGGCGCCCACAAGGGGTGCCCCTACATCAGACGGGGGGCGTCGTTCCTGCGGAGGCAGGAACGACGGGGCCTCACCTTCCATCCCACCGTGTGTGTTGTCCTGTGCACTCTCGATTCCCTCAGATTCGAGAATGACGGCGGATCTAGACGTCCACGCTATACGAAAGCACGGCTTCGTCGCCGACAGCGCCCCGAATGCCCCAGTTCTGCATCGGGCTCTCAATGAGCGTTATCTCGACTTGGTGTGGGTCAATGCCCAAGTTCTGGTGGATCCTTTCGTAGAGGAGCCGAATGAGTAACCGTTTCGCGTCTGCAGACCGACCCTCGAACATGGATACCTCGATGATGGTGTAGTGGTCCGACCGGTCAGGCGGGTGTATGAAGTCCTCCCGTTCCATAGGGAAGAAGCGGTGGAACCTCTTGTCCGGTGGGTACGCGAAGGCGTCAATCACACACGAATGAATGATGTCAGAGAGTTCGCCCTTTATGGGCGTCAACTGCTCCCGGTGTCCGAATATCTTTACCTGTGCCATGCGGTTGCCTCCTGCAACGAGATTTGCGTGCAGACCCAAGAACGGCAAAAAAAGAACCACTCCCCCAAGAGGCGTGGTTCTGCAATCCTTGAGCACGTCGCGCCTCGTGGGACGCCCCGTGCCCTACAAATAAATCGCTAACGGCACAGCTGGGCTTCCGCTGCTGTCGTCGGAAGCCACCAGTTATTCTCCTTGCCGAGCAATCTGTACATCAGCAAACAGGCTACACCGCCAAGGGAATCACCTCAAGGCCAGCGGCCTCGCCTTCCCCCACTTATAATCCGGCGCATCCGGTCAGCAGGAGACGTGTCATGCCACTCGACCCTGACGTGAAGGCGGCGCTGGACAGGAGGGCCGCGGCTGGCGGGCCCGCGCAGTACGAGGTGCCTCCGGCGGAGTTGCGCGCGAGGCAGGAGGCGCTGCAGCGCAAGCCCGGGCCGGAGATCGCAGCGGTGAGCGACCACATGGTGCCGGGGCCGCACGGCGACGTGCCCGTGCGGGTGTACGTGCCGGTGACGGACGACGCGGGTCCCCTGCCCGTGTGCATGTGGTTCCACGGCGGCGGCTGGATCTACGGCAGCATCGATTCGAACGATGCGAACTGCCGCGAGCTGGCGAACAGGGCGGGCGTCATCATGGTGTCGGTGGACTACCGGCTCTCGCCGGACCACAAGTTCCCCGTGCCGTTCGACGACTCGTACGTGGCGACGGCGTGGGCCGCGGCGAACGCGGCGTCGTTCGGCGGCGATCCGTCGCGAGTGGCGGTGGCGGGGATGAGCGCGGGCGGCAACCACGCAGCGACAGTGGCGTTGCGGGCACGGGACGAGGACGACGGGCCGAACCTCGTGCACCAGTCGCTCATCTACCCGGTGCTCGACCGGGACTTCAGTCGTCCGTCGTACGCGGAGAACGGCGCTGCCTACTACAACCTCTCACTCGAGATGGTGCACTACTGCTGGGACTGCTACCTGGCCGACGAGGCGGACGGAGACAACCCGTACGCCAGGCCGATGGCGGCTGAGGACCTGTCGGGGCTGCCGTCGGCGTTCGTGCTGACGGTGCAGTACGACCCGCTGCGCGACGAAGGCGAGGCGTACGCGGAGCGGCTGCGCGCCGCGGGCGTACCGGCGGAGGTTTCGCGCTACGACGGCGTGGTTCACGGGTTCTTCAACGCGGGCATCCCGTTCGAGCGGACGTGGCAGGCGATGGAGGAGGTCGCCGCGGATCTGCGGCGGGCGTTCGGGACAGCGTAGGGGGGACGTTGGCATTCGGGACGATGTAGGCGGGAGGCAGGGGTAGGCGGGGCGCGTGGGCACCCACAAGGGATGCCCCTACACCAGGCAGGCCGCCTCCGGGCCTCTGCCGCAAGCAGGGAGAACCCTCAGAGAGAGCGGGGCGCTCGGGCACCCACAAGGGATGCCCCTACACTAGGGAGGCCGCCCCCTTCCCCACCAGTTCACCCTCACCCTAACCCTCTCCCCTCAAGGGAGGGGGGACCAGGCACCCGAGAGATGTTTCGGCTTCGCTCAACATGACAAGCCCCATCCCCTGCGTATAATCCGGGCATCCGGTCTGGAGGAGGCGCGTGATGCCGCTCGACCCTGAAGCGAAGGCGTCGTTGGAGAAGCGCATCGAGATGGGTGTGCTGGAGCCGCACGAGTCGAGCCCGGAGGAGGCGCGCGCGTTGCAGGCGGCCCGGCCGAACCTGCCGGGGCCTGAGGTGGCGTCGGTGAGCGACCATCTCGCGCCGGGGCCGCACGGCGACGTGCCGGTGCGGGTCTACGTTCCGGTCGGCCCTCACCCGCGCACCGAAGGTGCGCACCCTCTCCCAGGGGGAGAGGGGAGGACACTGGATTCCCGCTTTCGCGGGAATGACGGAGTGGGCGGGAACGACAGAGAGAGCGGGAATGACGGGGATGAGTTGCCCGTCTGCATGTGGTTCCATGGCGGCGGATGGGTCATCGGCAGCGTCGCGACGAACGACGCGACGTGCCGGGCGCTCGCGAACGCGTCGGGCGCCATCGTGGTGTCGGTCGACTACCGGCTCGCGCCGGAGCACAAGTTCCCCATCCCCTTCGACGATTCCTACGCGGCGACGGAGTGGGCGGCGGCGAACGCGGGGTCGTTCGGCGGCGATGCGTCGCGGCTGGCAGTCGCGGGAGCGAGCGCGGGCGGCAACCTCTCGGCGACGATAGCGCTGCGGGCGCGGGACGAGAACGGGCCAGCGCTCGTGCACCAGGCGCTCATCTACCCGGTCACCGACCGGGACTACAGCCGGTCGTCCTACAAGGAGAACGGCGAAGGCTACGGCCTCTCCTACGCTTCCATGGTCTGGTTCTGGGACTGCTACCTCTCCAACGAGGAGGACGGCGAGAGCCCATACGTTGCGCCGATGCTCGCCGAGGACCTGTCCGGCCTGCCGTCCGCATTCGTGCTGACGTGCGAGTTCGACCCGCTGCGCGACGAGGGGGAGGCGTACGCGAAACGCTTGCAGGAGGCGGGCGTTCCAACGAAGCATTCGCGATACGACGGGATGATCCACGCGTTCTTCAACGCGGGCATCCCGTTCACGCGGACGTGGGACGCCATCAACGAGACGGCGGGGGAGTTGCGGAAGGCGTTCGGGACGGCGTAGGGGGCGAGGGCGCGCATCGTCAGGGAGAACCCCCAAGGGAGCCGGGGGCATGGGCACCCACAAGGGGATGCCCCTACACCGGACAGAGCCACCCTACCCGTGTGCCTTCGCGGGAGTATCTGTGTTCTGGGTCAAGCCGCTTGGGCGGCAGGAGGGCTGTTGTTGAACGCCGTAGCCCGAAGGGGGACGGCGTTCAACAACACCAACAGCTTGCGCATCACCGCCACCAGCGCAACCTTCCCCGTCTTCCCCCGATTCTGGAGGCGGCGGTAGAACTGCCCCAACTCCTCGTTGCACCGCACCGCCGATAACG